>ERZ1292642.873-Hain-H14-01um-R1-873-length-15392-cov-6_pt1 | contig 15392 bp, 26 predicted proteins | sample MGYA00564403_ERZ1292642 | MGnify/ENA primary metagenome ERZ1292642 (study PRJEB36523, sample SAMEA6512643) | groundwater metagenome | collected 2019-01-09 | study: AquaDiva: Metagenomics assemblies of 32 groundwater samples | reverse complement strand
TCCCTGAGCGGCTTCAGGGCGTTGAGATCCTTGCGGGCCTTCCGCGCCGCCTGCGAGAGTTTCCAACGTGACCAGAGATGTCGGGTCCAGCCGAGGAAGCGACTGATCATTGAGGGCGATTTTACTTCCCAGCGCCACTCGCTCGCGTCAATGGGGCCGCTCACCACCCACCGAGCAGGCTTTCTATGGCGTCGAGGTACTCTTCAGTCGTCATCTCAATGGTCATTGGTCCGATGATCGCGATGTCGGCACGGTGCCCGATCACTTGGCCATGTCGTTTGATCACGCCACCGTCCCACGGGAAGTAGTGGGCGAACGATTCGTTGCCTGTTCGATAGTCGGCCTCTGCCGTGATGGCCGCGCTCTCGTCAAGTGAATCGCCGAGGAAGAGCCACTCCTGATCCTGGAAGCGGATCGTCAGCATCATGCCCACCGCGCCAGCTTCGGATTCACCGTCACCCGTGCCGCGAACTGCTCCGGTGTCCCGACCAAGTGCAGCCCCTCCGGCGTTCGGCACCGGCTCAACGCGGTGTAGAGCATGCCAACCTGCGCCCAGAACTGCGAGTGGTAGACGACCTGCACCCGGTCGAGCGTGAGCGACTGCGTCTTGTGCACGGTCGTACCGTACGCGACTCTCAACGGCATGTATGTGATCGAGCCTTCGATCTCGTTGCGGGCCGCCTTCACACCCTTGTTCCCGGTCGCACTCGACTTCTCCTTGACGGCTGGATGCACGTAGACTTCCTGCCCTGTACGGAGGAGTTTGACCACGGCGATCGACTCGTTGAACTTCCCGACATAGTGGCCGAGGTCGCCGTTCGCGTAAATCAGTGGCATCGGCTCGCCGCTGTCATCACCCGCCGGACGTTTTTCCCGCCGGTTGGCGAGGATCATCACCAGGCACCCCGGCTTCAGTTCCAGCCGATCCGGGATCTGCTTCCACTCCCCTGACTGCTTCCCCTGTCTCGTCGCCGTGAACGTCTCGACCGGCTTCAGCAGCTGCATCAGCCTCAACTTGTTGTGCCGGTCGACCTCGTCGTTCTTCGCAAAGATCGTCGTGCCGTCGTACTGGCTCTCCTGGCTCTTGTGCAGCCTCTCTCGGAAGTAGTCGAGCGCGGTCTGCCTGTCTCCACGCCGGACCGCGTGCAGCGCCTTGAGGAACTCCGCGTCGCTCTGCCGCCAGATCTTCGTCAACCTGAGTGTGTTCGGCTCGAACCGGTCCCACACGGGACTCTCGAACGCGAACGCGGCCTTCACAGGTGGGAGCTGGAAGAAGTCGCCGACGAGCGTGAGTCCAAACGGTTCCTGGCCTTCCGATTCGCGCTGCGCGTTCTGGTCTTCGATGCAGGTCACCAGGATGGTCAGCTGCTCGGCGTCGAGCATTGAGACCTCGTCCAAGATCAGGCGCCGGTATCCGCTGCGATAGAACCGGTTAAGGAATGCCCCAAGTCTCCCGACCTCGTACGCGCTGCGGAGGTCATTGGTGTCGAAGAACATCAACAGCGAATTGATGGTCGTGACGCCTTCGCCGAGGTTGACTGCGGCGATTCCCGTAGTAGCCATGAGCAGGGCGTCGTCGTAATCAGCGCAGCGGTTGCGGACGAGTGTAGTCTTCCCGCAGCCGGCGGTCCCGCAGACGAACTGAAACACCGGCTCAGTGTCCGGGGTCAGAATCGGGGACGGCTCGTCGCGCGGCCCGGTAGCGTTTGGTGCGGTCAAAGACACAGGTTCGGCAGTGCCGCCCAGTATGATCTCTGGAACGCTCGACATAAGTGTTCTCCGGAGTAAACGGGTGACCGTGGATGCAATGAGTTTTCCGGGCGTGAACAGCACATGGATTCCGTCCGCGGAGGACGTTGACACCGATTGGTACAAGCTCCATGTGGTAAAGGTTCACGCAGGCCCGGTTACACCGTGGTGGCTCTTCATTCCGCAGGTAGTGATCGATTGTCATCCCTGGCGGAATTTCTCCCCGGATGATCGTCCACATCGCACGATGCGCCTGCCAGTTGACGCCTCGAAATGAGCAATATGCATAGCCGTTCCTGTCGACCTTTGGCCACAGCTGGCAAGCGTCTGGTGTCTGCGCTGCAGCCATTCGTTGCATGACGGCCACCACGCGATAGGTACCAGAACTACCCGGATAACCACTCGGCATGTTGGGCTTCACGGGAACTGGAAGACCGGCTCGGCGGCCGGGTCGAGGACCGGCGCGACGTCGAGATCAACCGCGTCAGGGCTGTTCGGGTCGGCCGACACGACGGGCAGCGGCTCCATGGACTCTCCATTCAGGCACGTACATGCCATTGCGTCGAACAAGAATCCGGAATGACAGCCACAGCAATGCACGTCCCACGCAACGCCGTGTGAGCAGGTGGCCTCTTCAGGAAACGGCAGCATCAGAACTTACCGCGATGCGTGATCGCTGAGTTGGCGTCCATCCGCGCCTCCCGAATCTTCCGGAGTGCCACACTCCGGTCGGGGCAGTCAGCCACTTTCTCGATGATGACACGAGCAGCCTGTTCCAGCGCCGCGCGCACCTCAGTGCCGATAGCGGTCTGCTCGTCGTCCCACTTGTGGTACTCAAAGACGTCGTGCAAATTGTCGGCGGTCAGTTTTTCGACAGGCATCAGCTGTGCTCCTTCTACGCAAGCCGTACTAAGACCGCCCGACTCCCTTTGGCCGTACTCGTTGCGACGAACGTCACCGCTGTTCCTTCAGCGAGCTGCTCCCACACGCCCGGCAGACAATTGCTCATATGCAGAAATAGCTCGACGCCAGTATCTGCCCGGATAAATCCGAAGCCCTTACTTTGAATCAGACGAGCGACCGTACCACTCATTCGTTCTTCGTGTTGCGCCGGCATCATCGTTCCGACTCCTTCTCCTGTCCCTACTTCGCTTGGATCGGCAGGGCACCCGTATTGGTGTGCTGACTGCCTGAATGTTGAGCACCGATAGTGCTGCCCATCATCCAGCTCATTACCACAAACGTGGCAGCGGCTCATGCCTTCTCCTGCTCTCCCGGCGGGAAGTACTCACTCGCCCCTGCCGGCGAATCATCCGTCTGGCTCGGCAACACCGCAGCAGGCTTGGCATCCACGTCGATGGTCGGCGGATAGATCACCGCCGTCAGCTCGTCGATTGGCACCCCACCGGCCACCTGGAAGTCGACTGTCGCCGTCAGCGTGACCTTGTGGACACCGGCCGGCACGCGCGGGTCCAGGATCGGCGTGATCCCGACGACGGTGTAGACCACGGGGAGGCGCGCGTGGAACTCGACCTTGACGCCGGGGAAGACGGGTCGGCGAAATCTGTCGATGACAGGGGCAGCCTCTCTAGCCATGCGGTTGATCCTTGCTGCGTGGCCCATCGGCTTTCCAAATCACACGCGGATTGTTCACGTACTCTGTTGCGACTTCGTATCGGCGCTGCATGGCCGGTGCCTCAGTCGACCATGTCACGCCCCAAGCCGTCCGCCCTTCGTAGTTCTCGTATTCCACAATCTGCGAGACGCGCGGGTCGGTTTCATAGTAGCCATTGCTGGCAATGATGTCGTCGACGATTTGCTTACTATCGAACGTCGCCATGCGGTTTAGCCTCTGAGCGCGGCCCATACACTTGGTCGCAGTCCAACAACGCTTTCTCGTTCTTTAACGGCGGCATCCGGCTGTCGGCCTTCCACGCGACGACGGTAAACGTCGTGTCGAGGTCGTGTGCGTTCATTGCGACTTCCTTCGTCGTGAGTACGGTATGCACCGTCAGACCAAACTCCTCGCAACGATTGAGCTGCGTCGCCAGCTCCTCACGCCCATGCGCGCCGAGGGTCCACCAGTTCTTCACGACACCTTCTCCTTCGAGCCAGCCATCATCTCATCTCGGGCTTCGTCTGACCGTGAGAGGCGCACGGACTTTTCTTTCTCCTTTCGCTTCACGCTGACGATCTTCCGTTCGTTCACCGCCGCACGCGCAAGCTCGAACGCGATCTCGGCAACCTCGATTGGGACCGTCTCGAAGTAATGGACGATCTCGCGGATTTTGGCGGCGGGGGTGGCGGCTTTCGGTCTTGGCATACATCAACTCTCTTATGTAAGTAGAAGTAATCTGAACGGGGGGAGAACGCCGACTCACCAGCTGGAATTTGCCGACGCCGTCAGCCACTGACCGCGATCAACCGTTCAATGCCCCCCTGCTGATTCACTGTCCCGGATAGCGCGTCCCGCTCCGGAAGTACTCGTCGTCGGCACGCGCCTCCTCGTCTCGCTTCTTGTCCTTCCGTCTGATCTTCCTTGTCACCACGTTATATTCGGTGATCGTCACCTTCACGCTCACCTTCTGGAACGTGACCTCACCAAGCGGGATCTCCTCGGCCGACTCCAGGTCGAACGCAACGCGCGCGCGGGTGCCGACGTAGGCGACGCCGCCGTAGATGGTCAGGTAGAGTCCCCGGCTGCGCTCCTCCATGTGGCTCAGAACGGCACCGCGCCTTCAGCCTCCGCCTGCATCGCCGCCGTCGGCTTGAGGAAACGCTCGAACTGGAAGAACCCTCTCAGCTTCGCCTCACACGTGCAGTATTTGATCTCCGAGTAGCCACTGGGTTGACCATTCTGTGCAGGCATCTTGAAGTTGCTGGTGTAGTACCGCTTGCCGCAGCCCTTCATGCCGGTCGGGTCCGCGATGCTCGCTCGATAGGTCGGGTCACTCGGATCGTTCACGAACCTGATTCGGTCTGGCGAGCAGTAGGCGCTCAACCCGTGCTCGGCCCGGAAGATCCGTCCCGCCGCCCACTCGATCGCCACCGCCCACTCGGAGTTCCTGCTCAGTGGGCCGGTGTAGCCCAGACTCTCGCGGAACAGATACGTCATATCCGAGACCATGATCCGCGCCTCGGTCTTGCGGGCGCGGTTCCGCGGGCGGTTGTTGATGCGCGTCCCCACCGGCTGCCCGTCGTGCTCGCCGCCCACGACCAGCAGGGGATTGTCCTTGTCGAAGATGATCTGCAGCCGCTGGACGATCCGCCCCTTGTTGGGATCGGCCGGGTCGGGGATCGGCTGGCCGTCCGCATCGAGCAGGACCTCGTCGATGGGTTCGACGAGCTGCACGACGTTGCTGGGGATGCGGAAGATGTTGGTGCCGGGCAGGAGCACCGGGAGCCCCTGCCCGCCCATCTGTTCGGGGAGCTCGCTTGGGATCTCGTCGACGATGTCATCTCTCAGATTGAGGTTGTTGATACCCCGGGGTCGGTCGCGTTCGTCGTCATTCGCCATGCGCCTGCTCCTTCGTTTTTACAAGGTAAGTGGATTGGGTGAAGTGGACGATTGTGTGCGCCGCCGGAGTTCCGACAACCGGTGGCAGGTTCGGCAACGACGGCTACCATTCAGGCGCTTCGTCGTATTCGCATCGTCGTAGGGATGTCCATAGGGGCATGCTTGTTTCCGGGCATTGATACCAGCGAATCCGACACCACGCAGCAGGTTCACACGCTGCGTGACAGGTTCGAGATGCGTGGGGTTGACGCAATGCCGTACCCAGCAGAGATGATCGAGTTGCCTCCCGGCCGGGATGGCTCCGATGAACAGTGCATACGCGACGGCATGGGCCCACAGCAGTCGCTGGCGTTCCTGTTCACGCGGCAGATAGAACCGGCCGTAGCCGTGGTCACCGATTCCGCCGGTATAGAGCCAGCAACCGGTCGGTGACTGTTCAATCCGACCGAGCAGCTTATCGAACAGTGCGGCCTCAGTCATTGCGCCTTCTCGCCTGCCGTTGGAAGTGCCGGACGCCGCGACCGGCCTACGGCGGCCGTCTTCGGCGGGATGGCTGGCGCCGCCGCAGGCGATGACGCAGACTGTTGAACGTCTTCCTTCTGGACCAGATGTAATGGTTCACGGACCTCCAAATTCTTCGTGTGGTTGTTCCGTGGATCACCGTCTTTGTGATGCACAACCTGCTGAGCGGGCGGCGGCACAGCGGGACGCATGCCCGGTGGGAGTGGTACCCCTGACGGTGGTACCGCCGTCATCGGCGCAGGCGCCGCGCCTGCGACAGGCGGCCCACCGCTGCGGACCACCTGCGACGGGGCCGAGGCACTCGTGGTACTCACGATCTCCTCGACATCATCGTCGAGCAGCGGCGTGAGTGCTGGTGCATTGGCGTAGGTCTCTACTCCTCTCGCCAGCGATCGCTTCAGGGCCTCGTCCATGCGGCGGAAGAAGAACTTCAGGCTACAGGTCGAAAACGGCGGTGCGCCGTCGGCATCCTCCAAATACGGTGGAATATCTCCTGGTTCACCCCGGTGCTTCGCCAGATGTGGAATGTTGCCTTCGCTCGGCGAGCTGTGGGTTTCGGTCCAGATCCGGTATTTGAGCCGGCCACCTGGCCCCGGGGTCTTCGCGAGGTGCAGGGCGTTGCCGAGCCACGCGGGGACGTCGGCCGTGCGGGCCGTGCCAGCGATCTTCGGTCCGAACACCGTGATGTTGGCTTCGTCGCTCCCTCGATTCTCAAGGAAGGTAGCAATCGGTGGGACCACCTGATACGGGATCCTTCTCATGTTCGCCAACCAGCTCTGGACGCGGTTCTGAGCGAAGCCGTAGTGCGCCATCGAGTTGCTGCCGAAGACCATCGACCCCGAGACGATCTTGCTCGGAGAGCCTCTCAGGGCGTTCCGGTCGGTGCCGCCGAGTTCGTCTCGCGCCGTCTTCTCGGCCATGTCCTGCATGACCCAATCAGACATCGCTGTCACTGAGTCGTAGACGTACAGCCCGACGTGCCTGAAGCCGGGGGAGCGGACAACTTCCTTGTCGACCTTGCCCCAGTTCTGCAGGGTCGTAATCGTGCGGCATTCCGGGCAGGCAATCTGGAAGGTGTCGAGCAGCCGCTGACTCCTCACCTGCTGGACGAGATGGCCGTTCGGACAGTAGACCGCCCACCGGGTCACCTGCGGCGGGACGAGCCTGACGTCAGGTTCGGCGTACCCCGTATCGAGGTTGAGCACTTTCTCAGGCCAGTAGCCGAGCGAGGCGAGTTCAGCAGTCTCAAATGGTTCGACGTGGTTCCGGGGCGTCCAGATTTGGGCGATCCCCAAGCGGGCGAGTTTGATCAGTTTGTTCCCGAAGCCACCCGAGTCGAAGTGGTAGACCCGGGAGATTCTGCCGTACTCCTCCCACGCGAATTCGATGGCTTCGCAGGCTTGGCTGGTTTTGCCCCCGCCGCTGTCGCTCGTCAACCCCGTAACCGCATTCGCTTGACTGACGGCGGTGAGGCGAGTCTCGGCCTCGGCAGCAGCCTTCTCCTGCTGCGGTGTTGGTGGTGCCAGCGGGTTGCCCGCTTGTGCAGGCGGCTGTGCAGGGGGCCGTGCAGGTGCCTGTGTCGTCGGCAGCGGCGTGGCTGGCGCCGGGTTGGTCTGCTGACTCGTCTCCTGCTTCGGTGCCTCTTGCTTTGGCGTCGGTGGTTTCATCCCCGGTGGTAACGGAACGGGCATCTCATCTCCTTCTAATCAGGGGAGCCAGGACCACGACTCACACGACCCACCGGCATGTGGGGCTCGAATTGGCCGCGGCTGAAGTCAGGTCTCGGGCCTTCTCTTACTGTGAGGTCACGCGGCTCGCCGGGCGGTCGCTCCTGCGGCGGACGCGGCGGCCTCGCCGGTGGTGCCGGAGTCCGACGAACCTCCAAGTTGCCGATCTCGTTGTTGTGTGCGTCACCGTCCCGGTGCTGTACGTACCGGTCGTATCCGTAGTCATCCAGTTCCGAGTTGCGTATCTGCCGCAGCGGCGGAGCAGGCTGGCGTAGCTCACCCAATCGCGGGATCCGCATCGGCTCCTGTCTTCGCGCGCGTGGATGCTCCAGTTCATGGATTCGTCCTTTGAGTCCGTCGATCTCCTCCTGCATCTGGTTGGCGGCGTCGACCAGTTGATTGACCAACGGCAGGGCCTCCTCCAACATCGCTAACCGGTCCTCAGCGACTGCCGGACTCGTCAGCGCTTGCATGACCGCGGTCTTGATCTGGTCGACGTCCTGATACCCGCCTCCAAGCTCGATGGGCAGCGTTTCCGTTCCCGGACAGTCCAAAATCAACGTGAGCGTGCCATCGTGCTCGGGGCGCGCGATGAGCATGATTGGGCGCGGGACGTTGGTCGTGTCGAGCGTCTTGGCCGGCATAGTAGGCAGCGGCATCAGCCGGTCTCCAGCGCCGGATGCGTGTACTGTTCTGACACCTTGGGTTTCTTCGTCTCGCCCAAGATGAACTCAACGTCTACGACGTCACCGTTCACCAGCTCGAACCAGTGCTGGATGATGTAGCGATGCGCCTCGGGATAGGTCCGCGCCCTGGTCGGCCAGTCGTACGGGTCGTACGTGCAGTGCCCGCCAACAAGCGGCCAGAGCACGATGTAGGGTTCGATCTCATGGTACGGTGGCTGGCCATCGGCTGACGGGTCGAGCCGTTGAATGGGACCGTACCCAGCGCGGCGCAACAGATACATCTGCTCTGGGCTCGACGCACTGAGCCGGGTTGCCATGACCGGGATGAACGTTCCGACATCACGGATTTCGAGAAGCTTGGTCTGCATCACACCGCCAGCTTCTCGCCAATGCCGATTCCGCTCCCGGCAAACGCCTGCATCGGGCCTCCCGCCTGCGCAGGCAGCTCGCTCGGCAGCTCATTCGGCAGGAGCGCCGCCGTCAGCGCCTCCCGCAACTGCCGCGCCGCTCCTGCCGTCAACGTCAGCTCGTGCCCCTGGATCGTCAGCACGATCCGCGACTCGACGACCAGCGCGTCGGGGTTAGCCGAGGTGACGGCTGCGGCCAGCGTCCGCTTTGCCACCTTCGTCCTGCTCTTGCGCTTGCCATTGCGCTTGCCATTCCTCTTACTCCAGTACGCCTTCATCCGCGCCGAGACCGCTTCACGCTCCTCCGCCGTCATCTTCCTCGCCATCGTCACTCCTCACTTTCGTCAACAATCGCACCCGGTTGCGGTACCCAGCCGCGCGCCGCGGCCTGTACTCTCTCTGGCTGGTGATGTGGATGCCGCGGCAGGTACATCTCGCTCCCGACCGGGTCACGCCACCCTTCGGCTTCTCTGAAGCAAATCGGAATATTCGGGCACGGATGCCCATCGAACGGCAGGCACCTGAAGCTTCTCGGAATCACCGTCTCCACGAACGCATGGAACTCGTCGTGGCCCCACGCCTTGCCCGGATTTGCGACTTGCCATTCATACACTTCCCACAAGCGACGCTGCCACAAGCGTTCGGTCGCAACAAGGCTCCGAAGCGCCATTTCAAGTTGATCACGTTTTTTAGGGATCGGACCAACCTGCGCCAAACATTGTTGAAGGTGCTGTGGATAGTTCTCAGCCCAATAGCGGACGATGTATTCCGAGCGGGACATTTCTGTCGGCTTGCCGGCAAAGGCATCTTCGGCCACTTCCCACAGCCCGATACGCTTGTAGCGGTTGTCCCGTCCACGCGGAACCGAATGCCGGATGCCGTCTTTGTCCACGTAGGACGAGGCAGGCAACCAATCACCAACAGTCAGCGGCGGGTTCGGCGCTTCGTAGTAGGCATGCACCAATGGCGATTGCTGCGTCTTTGGTTGACTATCCTCGTACGGATAGTCCCGCTTGCGTTGGCCTTTGATCAAACCCTCGATACGACAATGTGTGATTTCGACGCCATGGCGCTTCTCAGCACCCAGTACACCAACAAGAAGCTGCAAATTTTTCTCAAAGGCTTCGGCCCACGACTTCCAGGCCACCGCACTCGTTTTAAGTTCTACATAGCACCAAGCATGGTCAATCCGTCGTTCGAGCAGCAGGTCTGGTCGTGATTGCAATCCGATACCACCACACTGGCGCATCCCATGTTCCCGAAAGCCACCGATTCCGTCGCCCAGTCCGCAGGTACACGCGACAACGTATTCCTGCTCCTCCTCCACGGCTGTAATCAAGTACTCCTGCAGGATGGTCGGCAGTCGAAACAGACACCACGTCCAAACCAAGCCCGCAATCAACGCGGCTTGCTCTTCGATAGTCCGGCATAACTCGGCTTGGGCGTTGGGATCCTCGGCAGTGATCTGTAGCAGCCCGCTCGCATTGACGACTTTGCGGTACTCCTCGACGGCGAGATTGGCAGACCAGCGAATGACTTCGTCTGGTGCGCGTTCGGGTTGGATGCCTGTTTTCTTACGAGCATCCAACAACCATTGTGCGACCTCGGTACACCCGAGATGCGTGTACTGCCCGGTCGTCAGCGGAATGGAGTTGGCCTTGCGAACGAAGCCATTTGAGAGCGGGCCGGCGAAGTATTCGATCCAGCGTGCGAAATCGCAATGGAGCAGTCCGCGCTCGACGGCGCTGCGTGAGGTCAACCAGATAACAGGGGCCGATTCAGTAGCCGTCGTTGTCGGGGCGGTACTGGTCGTGGTCGAAGGGGAGGTCGTCTGTCTCGTCTCGGTCGGAGGCGAGGTCGTCGGTGTGTTCGTCTGTGCGGTCGTCTTCGATGTCTCGTTCGTCATGGTCAGAGCCTACTACTGCCGTGGTGTCAGGAGTGGTCACAGTCGTCGCAGATTCTTCGACGTGAGTAGCCCCGGTCTCTCCCGCCGCCGGGGCGTCGGCGCCAATCGCCGCTATCCCGAGGTCAGGGTCGCGGCGCGGAGCTCCCGCCGCCACCGGCGCAGCGTCTGCGCGATCCAGTAGCGGAGTCGTTGATTGCCGTCCGTCTTCCAGCGACGTGGATACCGCCTCATGCTGTTCTTGGTCCTCATGCGTGAGTCCTACCTTCGCCATCGTCAACTTGTCAATCGTCCTCGGCAGCCCACCCATCTCCACCAGGTCGAAGAACAACTCCACTGCCGCCTGCAGCTCATTCGCCGCGGTGATGTCCTTCACCGGGACTTTCCACACCTGCCCGCGCCAGCCTTTGTACTGCTTCGATTTTGGGTCAAACAGTGAGGTCGTGAAACGAACACGGATCGGCTGTTTGAGTTTGGCAGCCTGCTGCGCGACATACGCGAGCGAGCGGTCGGACTGGCGCGACATGCGCTCCATGCCGGAGCCGACGGTGCCGCTGAGGCCGTAGTTCTTGGGGACGCCAGGCACGGTGCGGAGGAGGTTACTTGACAGGGAGGAGAGTTGTCAAGTGGGTCAAAAAGGGCCACCGTAGGATCGGTTGAGTTGTGGCAGTAGGACGGTCCTAGCCGCTATTAGTAGTGACACGAAAATGCCACAAAAACGGGGGAGATCGCGTGGTTTACAGGGATGTGAGGCTGGGTGTATCGTGGCGCGTTCGGCGCACCCGTACGCGACAAGGGCGGGCCTGGTGTTGAAGCACCGCGAGCCCGCCCCGCGCTATTCACAAACTCCCCCGGACCAGGAAGGAGCACCTGATGAGTATCACAGGTAGGTCAAAAGATCAATCCCACCGACTCAACCTCAAAGGCCACCCCATTCCCGGCATCATCCCCTTCGGTTCCATTTGTCTGTTCGCCGGGCCGAGTCGGATCGGCAAGACTACCCTCTGGGCCGAATGGCTCGCGCGGATGCGGGACGGGCGGACTATCAACGAACGAGAAACCGCTGCGGGTGGCGACTTCGCCATGATCGGCCTCGATCGCCAATGGGGCGTCGAATACGCCGAACGGTTCAAGGCGGTCGGGTTTCCAGACATCAAGCACTACACGATTGGCGATGATCGGAGTTTTGACCTTGATCGGTTCTTCAGGAAAAAGGAAGTGCCCGCAATCACACAAGAGTGTCTCGACGCCGTTGATACCCACACAGGCGACTTCATCACATTCGACAGCTTTTCTCCACTGCTCATCGAAGGCAACCCGAACTGGCCGCTCCCAGTACGCATCTCATTCCTCAAGCTCCGCCGACTGGCCGCACACCGGCAGATCACGATCGCCTGCATCCTGCATCACGGCAAGCAACTGAACGATCCGAAGCAGCAGTACCGCCGGCTGATCGATCGCATTTCCGGGTCTGGCGATTTCGCGGCAGCCACAGACACACAGTTGACGCTGCTCGATGCCGAGCAGGACGAGGATTTTCAGCGGTTCGAGTGGGTGCCCGGCAACGCCAAGCCGGCGCAGTTCAAGTACAAACGGCTCGACAGCGGATTGTTCGTCCCGGACTTGGAGGACACGACCCCTCCGCCAGCCAATGACCGCAAAGAATTGCTACTAGCGATGATTCCGGACGACGACTGGCTTGAGCAGCCCTCATTGGTCTTACATGCCTGCGCCCGGTTCCACGTCAAGAAAACAGTGGTGTACGACGACCTCAAATCCCTTGAAGCAGAGCATCGGATTGCGCGCGAGCACAAGCTCGTACGAAAGTGTCTCGTCTCATAATTTCAACCCCCAAGGGGCCGGAAAGTACAAAGTACACCTTATGTACATTTCAATTTCCGGAATTTCCGGTACGGCCGCGCTGGTTTTCCGTTTTCCGGACTTGACAACTCTATCCGGAAATTGATAACTGGTTGTCGCGTCAATGACTTAACTACAGTTTCCGAATTTCCGTCATCAGGATTATAGAGAAGGGGGCGAAAGTGCAGTTCATCACCGTCACCACAGACGACAGCCGCAGGCTCCGCCTGAACGTCGACGCCATCGTGTCTTGGGAACCGTACGATGGGCCAGAAGGCGCAACGAATTTGGCGATCCGTGGACAGAAGTACCACCAGATTGTGCGCGAGACGCCCGAGGAAATCGACACGCTAGTCCGCGAGGCAAGCGACGCATCCCAGTACGGGCTCGCGTCAGCTATCGGGGCACATCTGCCTGGGTAGCCTGCCCCCCATGGATCGGACACTCCGCACTCGGAATGAACCGCGTCTTGAACTTCCGCGGCCCCTTCCCGTGCGGCCCCGGACTCCCCGGCTTTGCGATGATCTGGCACCGGCACGTCGCCCGCACGACGCTATTGTGTGGATCCATCCAGGCCGCGCTCCGGGTGTAGATCGCATTCCCCGCAGTCTGGTTCCGCAAGGCGAGCGCCTGGGCATAGGTCGGGGTCCAATCCGGCGGCGGGCACTGCGGGCTCTCGCCGAATTGGCCGTTGTCGTGGACCTTGCTCCCCGGCCCACCCTCGACGAAGAAGACGAGGACACCGACGGCGACGGTGAGCCCACAGCTCGGGCAGGTAAACCGGCCGGTGCGGAAGTTGTAGAAGCCGGGGTCGAGCGCGTGCCCGTGGCCATCGTCTTGACGGCCGCCTTTGTGGCCGGGGGGTTTGCTCGGCCGCCGCCGCCCGACCGATTCGAGATGGAACACCTCTCCACATCCGATACACTCAAGATCCATCGAATAAATCCGGGCGAACAGCCGCTCGCCCTGGATGAGATCAGCCGATCCGATCGGGGGTTTTTCGAGAGTGGCGGGCTGTCGAGCGGTCTTCGGTGCGGGCATCAGTGGGTTGTACGCCAGACTCGGCGCGAGGGGCAAACGGCCAGTTCTCGCCGGCCTGCCATCTGCGCCGGAGACACCCGGCGCAGATCGCGAACGAGATCGCGCGAGTCGGCCGCCCGCAGTCCTTGCAGCGGGTACGGCGGCCGGAAGGGAGCGGGCGCCAGGGCAGGATCATCCCTGCTTCCTGGTCGCGTTGATAATCGGGCCACGCTGCCAGCGTTCGGGCAGGAACCCGCCTCCCGTGATCCAATCGTCCAGGGCGCATACCAGCTCGGCGAGCCGATCTGCCTCCCAGACGAGGCTCGTGTCGACGTTGATTGGTGCAGTCGGATTGCGGTCCAGCAAGTGGCGGGCGATCGTGATCTGCTCCTTCAGATTCGCATCCGGGTCCATCACACCACCTCCGCCATGAACACCGGCTCAGCGAACATCCGATTCAGCATTAGGCGAGAGCCGTCCTTCACGAAGTGGAAGGCATGACTCGCCAACCACTCGGCATCGGGTACATCAACCGCCCCGTGACTCGTGTGGTAAGCATGCCACTGCTCGCGCGTGTACACCTTGGGGCCGGTGACGAGTGCCTGCCCTGCTACATATGGCCAGCACGGAATATCGGCACAGTTCACGCACGCGACGCCGCGCGCGCTAGCGTTCTCGATCGTGTGCCGATGGACAAAGACGGCCAGTACCAGACGGCGCTGCACTGGATTCAAATCTAGTCCTCTGATTAGCATCACTTCTCCTTCTACAGCCTGTACAACCTCCCCGTATCCCTGAAGCTCACGTACCGCTCGTGTCCTACAATCAGATGGTCGAGTACCTCCACCTCGAACAGCCGCGCGGCCTCAACGACTGCCTTCGTCAGCTCGATGTCAGCCATGCTCGGCTCGGGGTCGCCGCTCGGATGATTGTGAGCCAGGAGGATCGCATTCGAATTTCTCTCTCCCAACACCGCCGTGAAGATCGCTCTAATGCTCACCCCAACCTCCGTGAGCTTGCCTCGTCCGACTTCCTGCACGCCTAGCAGTCGTCTCTTGGCGTCCAGATGAAGCACCAAGAAAACCTCCTGCGTCTGGGATTCCAGCATCGGTACCACTACCGCGGCGGCGGCGGCGGCAGTGATGATCTGCTTTCCGTCGACGGCGACGGCGACGCGGGATCTATGTGTCGTGTAGCGCACTTCAAGCTCGCGGGCGTAGTGCGGGCCTTTGGGTCGCTTCACGTTCTCTCCTTCCGTTTCCGTCCTTCCCACCATAGGCCCACCGGGGACCAGTACCGCAGCCAGAAGATCCAGCCGCGCATGGTGCGCGGCCGGAGTCCGAGTGCAATCCGTCCCTGCTCGTCGGCGAGCATGTCCGCGAGCTTGGCGATCCGCCGTTCCTGTTCAATCTCCTCTCTGGTCATTTCTTCCCCTTCCCTTTCTTCTTCGCGGCTTCCCTTCCCTTCCTCGTAGCGATCGATCGGGTCGTCGTTCATGATCAGTTCTTCCCCAGCAAACTGCAAGGCAAGCGGAACCGGGCTGATCGTTCCGTCTTCGTTCCGCTGCATCGCGCAGAGGATCGCGACTGGCTTACCATCGCGTTTTCGTCTGGCCGATATGAGCGCGAGGTCGCCTTGCTGTACAGCACGAAGCAAGGTGTTGAAGTTTTCCCGCTGTCCCTTGGTGAGCTGCGGCGGCGGTTGCGGGCTTCTCATCGCAATCCATCCCTTCTCAGATCGAAGATCCACAACCATCGGAGGTATCTCTCCACCGTGGTCTTTCTCCCATCCACCGCATACGACCACGGTCCGGCGTGTAATCCGCTTCGGGACGGCTTCCAGACTTCCGAAAGCGACGAGCGAGCGCGGCGGTGAGGTAGGGGATCGCGGCGGAGCGAACCGCGGGTCCGCTCCGTCCTGGCTTGGTGCCTTTCCCGTTCATCACAAAACCTCGTAGTCCGTCGATCCGCAGTCCGGGGCACTCGGGATCGTTCGCATTCG
>ERZ1292642.160-Hain-H14-01um-R1-160-length-43774-cov-6_pt1 | contig 15398 bp, 20 predicted proteins | sample MGYA00564403_ERZ1292642 | MGnify/ENA primary metagenome ERZ1292642 (study PRJEB36523, sample SAMEA6512643) | groundwater metagenome | collected 2019-01-09 | study: AquaDiva: Metagenomics assemblies of 32 groundwater samples | reverse complement strand
AAGGGTTGGGGATTGGATGCCGTCTGCCTCGCCACCCTGGGACGGGGCAAGACCGGTTATGGGGGCGATGCGCCGAAGTGGTTTCAGGGGGGGCAGTGGGTCAAGCTGATCGACTACTGTCTGCAAGATGTCGCCCTGACGCGCGACCTGGACCGGTTTATCAGCCGCTATGGCTATGTGCTGGGATCGCGGGGATCGCGGCTCTCAATTCCGGAGTGGATCCGGTGAGATCTCCGCGCGCGCATTTGATGTGTGGGACGTGGAAACGGAGGGCGGACTTTTACGGCGGAAGGAGAGCACGTGAGCGATATCGTCGTCACGGTGCCGCTGAGCTTTGGCCTGCAGGCCTGGATCGAGGAGGGAGATCTGCCCGGCGATCCCTGGTCGGGGGAGGAGTGGCACTTTTACCTGGGCGGCCCGGTGCCGAAGATCACGCCGGGTGAGCGGGTTTATGTTGTCTATGGGGGCCGACTGCGCGGGTATGCCCCGCTGGTGCGGATAGATCGCTTAGTGCCACCACTTGATCGCTCTGCGCGGGGCTATGCCCTGGTGCGTCATGGCGGGGCCGAGGCCGTCACGATCGCTGAGCGCATCGTGGGGTTTCGAGGCTTCCGCTACCGCTTCTGGCCGCGCGAGGAGGAACACCCGTGGCCGGAGTGGTGGCAAGCCTGACGGAGGGGGAAATGCCAATGGGTGACTGGCTGCTCTTTGGCGTCCTGCTAGTAGTCGGTAGCGGGACGCCGCTGGTTCTCTATCTTGCTTTGGCGGGATCGCCCCGGTCACGCCAGGCGCGTCGAGCGTTGGAGGCCCGCCGGGGACTGCGGGGCGGGCATTATGGGCCAAGGAGGCGTCACGATGCGAGCAAATGATCTGCGTGAGGTGTATGCCGAGCTGATCCGCTGTAAAGCACGGCTCCAAGCCATGCTGTTGAAGCATACGCGCGAGGGTGGCCGAGTTTTGGATGGCTGTGTCGAGACCGCGGCACTCCGGCGCGCGAGCCTCGATTTGACCCGGGCCCTGGCGCGCATGCGCAAGCGGGATGGGAGGGAACATGCCATTTGAACTCATCGCTGATCCATTCGACGCGGCGGCCGAGGATGCCTTGACCAAGGGACTGAGCTATCGAGAGGCGGTCCTGCGTTTCGAGCGGTGCTTACTCAAGGCGGCACTCGTGCGGGCGGGCGGCAAGAAAGAGTCGGCGGCTGCAGCCTTATATATCTCGCGGGCCACGATGTACCGGAAGGACCGTCACCTCTTCCAGCCCATGCCTCGGGAGGTGGCCGCGCGATGACCACATGCACAAAAGCCGAGTTGATCGTGCTGGGGGTGGACCCCGGCAAACGTAATACCGGGCTGGCTGTCCTGCGGGAGCGCGAGATCCTCCTGCAGGAGGTCTTGGTGTTGCCGTCCGAACTCACACAGGCGTGCGCGATCTTGCATATCGTCCTGAACAAGCACATCACCACCCATCACGTGACCTGTCTGGCGTTCGAGGAATTCGGCTGGGAGGGACATGCGACGTCCGTATCCGCCGCGACGTTGAATCTCACGGGCGTGATCCGATCCTGCGCGGCCATCGTGCCCGTGCTGGCCTTCAGGGCCGTCCGCTGGCAAACAGCCATCACAGGGCAGGCGCCTCCACCGATTGCGGGCAGGCCTGCAGGCGAGTGGAAGCGCATCATCCAACGCGCCGTATGCCTCCATTTGGGCTTGAATCCGGAGGAATGGGGGGAAGATGAAGGCTCTCATAAAAGTGACGCTGTTGGTATTGCATTGTATGCCCAGGGATTGACCAAATTGCAATGGGCCATTGATCAGTCAGAAAGGAAACGCGATGGCACTTTGTGAATGTGGGTGTGGTCAACCTACGACGATCCCCATAAAAACAAATCATAAGAAAAGAGAGGAGCTGCCCGACGAACCATTTATAGCCGCGCTACGGGAGGCGTGGGGGGAGGGGTGAGGTGGAGTGTACGCGCGAGAATTCTTGGGAAATCGGCTGTCCCTTGCGATGGGCGTTGATCGATCTGCTCGATGATCGGTTCCCCGGCATGTGCCGCGTCAAGATTGCCGAGTGGGCGATGGGCGAGCCGTGGGAGGATGTACCAGACAGCCTTGCCCCATGCGAGGCGGAGAACGAGAAGCTGGGGAGCTGCTGGTGCGGGAAATTAATCCAAGCTCACGTCACCCCATGAGCCCGTATCCCTGGCGGTCGTGGCGCTGGTATTGGATCACGGTGGCGCTCTGGTGGCTGGTCGTGGGGTTCATAGCGGGGTATGTGATCCCGCGGGTGTGGTAGGGGGGGCTATCCTTCGGAGTAGCCGGAAATATTGCGGGTGGGAGTATTCCCATGTATCGTCATCGCTCGGGCCCGGGCTATAACGGGGAAACCTGGGAGTCAACCAGAACGGAGGAGCGCCAATTCCCCACCCGCCTGAAGGCGGGCGTCCCCTTGGCGCAATGTCTATGGATCCATATCTCCAGGAGAAGGCTCGCGCGTTGTGGCGGGAACAAAAAAGACTGGCCGTCGCACGGGCACGCAATGAAAAGCACGAACGGCTCATGCGCATGTGGGACAATCGGCACGCCTACAGCCACATGACACGAGATCGGATCCAACACCTCCTCTTTGCGGACTTCGTCGCTAAAATTCTGCTCAGGGGAGGAGGCGAGACACAGGGCCAACGCATCGTCAGGAAGGTTCGGGCCTATAGTGGGGGGTATGCTAGAATCCAGGCAGTGCCACGCGTGGCGGCAGAGGAGGGACTCAGCCAGGGATCTGTCATCCGACTATACAACGAAAATGTTTAGCCCGGCTCACGGCTTGGGCTGCTCGGCCTCGTGCGCGGCTTTGCTGGTCGCTTGGTCTCTAGCCAGCGCGAGCCCTGCCCCGGCCATCAGCAAGCCAATGCCCGTCTCAATCGATTTCCCGGTGAGCACAAGCGCCAAGCCGACCAGCATGACGAGGATGCCGGCGATCGTGGTGCGAAACGATTCAAGCATCGTGGCCCTCCTCAGCAATAATCGTCGTTCGGAATCTCTTTGCGTAGCCACTCCAGGGTGACCGTGATCTCCGTGGGATTGTCCACAGGTAGCCCCACCCGAAAACCACGCACGCGGTAGTAGGCCCCATCGAGGAGGAGATCTGTGTGCTCCGAGATCGCCTCATACAAGACTTCTTTGTACGAGATCTTCTCCTCCTTCGTCGTGATGACCGTTTTCGACACGTTGTAAAAGGTCACCTGCATAGCAACCCTCTGCGAGCATGGCTAATCCGAGCACAAGTCCCTTAATAAATTCCTGGTAGCTTACGTCAACTCCCCGCCATCTGGCGGCCATGGCTCTACTTGCATATCCGGGAGTCCTTTCCACCCCTGCTCACAGGGCTCACAGAATCGGAATGTCCCTCGCACCTCTCCCTGATACGTGACCCGCGCGGCTTTCGTCCCCGGGGCGAGGCACTGCCCCTGGCAGGCGGGACATTGCGGGTGCATACAATGACAGACTTTCGCTGGTGGTGTCCCCATCAGAATCCCATTCGTCTTACATAACTCCGCAGGCAGAAAGCCAAGCGGCTTGAGCCATGGGAGTAGTCACGTCGTCGGCTGCCACAGTTCTACCGCCGCCGGGATGGCCTGGACCTCCGGCGCCACGATGGCTGGAATAGCGGGAGGGCACCAACACGTGAGCACGGGTCGGAGGCACCGTGCGCACAGCCATATGCCGGGCTCTGCATCAGCATTCGCAGCCCCGCCGCAGATCCGGCAAAGCAGGGTCGCCTCTTCAGCCATCATTGCCACCACGCCGCTCCAGCCCTCGGGAGTGGATGGCCAGGTGCTGATCGAGCCGTTGGTGGACCTCACGAAAACTAACGCGATCTTCGTCGATGTGCTGCTGAATACAGTCGGCGAGGTGATCAAAGCGCTTGTCCATCGCCTGGCCCCGCTCCCGCCGCTCCTGCGTATCCCGGTCACGGATGCGGTAGAGCCACGGGAGCACAATGCCCACGAGGAGCAGCGTGGCCAGCGGGACATATTTTAAGATCTCGTCCACAGATTGTCATTCCTCTGATGTCGTCTGGAGCGTCCGCGGCACGTTGAGGAGGACGCCACGAATTTGTTGGGCACTCCGCTGAATCGGTTGGTGGGCGACATCCACCAGGTGCATGGCCAACTCGGGGTCAAAGAGCGCTTCCACCATGACCCGTTGGACCTGGGTATGATTGAGTTCTTTCACGACGCCGAGAATCCGTCGTCCCACATCCACAGGAATGCCATACTTGCCCAGAATCGGGGTGAGGCTGCGGCGACCAGCTTTTTGGATGAGGGCGTCGTATAACGCCGCCGCGAACAGGTTTTGACTGGTCGCCGATTCAGGGATACGGCTGATGGGCTTATTGGCGAGATCGATCAGATTGAGCCCCTGCTGGAGCGTATCCAGCGACTGGAGTTGCCTGGGGCTCTCGGCAAAGAGTTCTTCCATCGCCGGGCGGAACTTGCGCACGATGTTATTGAGGCGCGTGCTGCTCCAAACCGGCTGATTGGCCATCCCTGGCACCCCAGTCGAACGGGGGGCCCGGGCAACCCCGCCGGGGGCCTCCACGAAATCGATCGCGGCATCAACGAAGGCTCGCTTGAGACCGTTCATGGCGGCGACCTCGCCTTCGGGGCCTACGCCCTGGCGCACGGCTTCATTGCTGATCTGTCGTTTCAGCGCTTGTACATGTTCCACCTGATTGTCAGCGCCAATGGCCCGTTGCAGGGCTGTGCGGGCATCCCCTTGGAGAAGGCGAGAGGCGGCCGACTGCTCAAAGGCCCGTTTGGCATGACGCTGGCTCTGGGTCACGCGCGCCACTTGGGCCTCGGCTGGACGCACGATCTCACCCTCGAGGGCCGGCACGAGTTGTTTCTCGGTTCCAGCCGCCGCCGTTTCGGTGGCCGCGAGGCGTTGCTGCGCAGGGGTTATGCCCGCTTGGCGGAGTTTCGTCGCCACGCGCTCCAGTGTCTTGGGTTGGCTCGCGACGGCCTCCACGGACTCCTGCGCCTTGGCCACGGTAGATACCGCTTGCTGAATCTCCGGGAATGCCGCGAGTTGTGACGCATGGTCCCGCCGCCATCCCGCCAGCTTTCGAGCGATCAGAGTGCCCGGCTGTTGGGGGTCTTCGGCAAAGACGCGCAGATCATCCAGGGCTAATCGCTTGACGGCTGACATGGCATCTTCGCGGGAGCCCACCGCCCGAATCAAGTCCTGGGCGGCTTCCGGCACTCCCTTACTCGCATTCCAGTAGTGGTCAAACACGTCGCTCATGGCCACACGGAAGCCACCCTGACGCCCGTGTTGGAGCACCTGTCCGGTGACCCCGGCCTCAAAACGGTTCACGGTTTCCTTCGTCAATCGCGTTGCTTCTTGAAAGCGCGAATACGCCGCCGAGTCCGTCTGGGCAATGTCTTGCATGTTGTTTAAGATGGTCGTGGCCAAGTCCTTCTGGCGACGGACCAAGTAGCTATTGCCCCCTCCAGGTTTGGCTTGTTCGAGTCTCGCATCTTCCAAGAGGAGACCTCGGGCCCGTCGGAGTTTGTTGAAACTGTCCACCCCTGCTAAACGCTTCGGGTCAAGCAGGCGCTCCATGGAGTCGAGCGGAAAATTCTCTGGACCTTCGAGAGACCTCTTGGCTTCAATCTGCATGGCCTTCGCCGCCTTGGTGGTCGGTTGCGTGCCGCCCTGGAGCTGGCCGAAGGGATCAATGGCCTGATAGGCAGCATTTTCCAGCGCATCCAAATGGCCGCGCTCAGTGAGTAGGGCGGTATGCAAGGTTTGCTGCGCTTCGGCAGGATTGGCACGCCCGGCCACCTCGTCCATGGTTTGGCGGACCCGCCCTTGAGCGTCCGAGACGCGCCCTTCCACCGTCCCACGCATGGTCGCCAGATAGTCATCCATGGCCCGTTCGGCCTGCGACACGGCTTCTTGCCGAGTCAGGACCTGCTCAGCCATGCCTTGGCGCAGCCGTTCGGTTGTGGCGTGGAAACTCCCCTGGGCTTGCTCCAACTCCTGTTCCGCCCGGCCTAACTGCAGCGCCCGTTGCTGCGTGACGGCCGCCTGTGTTGCCTGAATGGCATGCCTGGCCTCTGGGACGCCAGGACCAGCCGGCACGGTTTCTTCCACCCCGGCTCGAATCGCTGCCTGGCCGCGTGTGGCTTGTTCGGCAAAGCGTTGTTGCAGGGCTGGGCGTTCTGCAGCCGGGAGACTGCCGCCCCCCCGGCGTAATGTCTGTTCCAGCGCAATGACCGAAGGATCACCGGTCGCTTGCCCCAATGTGGGTCGTAAGAGACCACCGCCCTCGAGCGGTTGCATCGCGTTGATCTCTTCGACGATCGGCCCCGTTTCGGCCATGGCCTGCCGGGCATTTGGAGAGACGACCTGCTCCAGGACTTCGCCCGCCCGGCGTTGCGTCGCGGCTAACCGCCCTGATGGGAGGATATGCCGGGCTAGCAGGCCCAAAAGGCGCTGGAGCGTCATGGGTGTGAAGCCGCCCACAAGCGCGCCTGCCGTGCCTTGTACTGGGCCACGGCCGGCGATATCCTGGAAGAGTTCTTCCCCAATCCCCGCGCCGATGGTCGGCATAACCACTGCCGCAGGATTCATCGCCGCCAGTGGTGCATACGGGAGCATCCCCCCCGCTTGCCGCGCCACGCCCCCGGCATAACGGGTCGGCCAGTCAGGGGCTCGCACTGGCCCGCCCATCGATTCGAGGAAACCCTGATATATCTCGGTCGGCGTCGGCCCTTGGGGAATTTCTTCACTCTGGAGGGCGAGATCAACGAGTTGTTGTCGTGATGGGTCACCCACACCGTAGGGGACGATGCTGCCAGCAACACCACGGCCTAACTCTTGGGCGATGAACTTTGCGCGGTCTCGCCAGGATGGGGCTGCAGGGGATGCTTGCGCCGATGGTCCGAGGACCCCGACTCGCGCTTGCTCGCGCTCGGCCTCGTCCAACCCTTGAAAGGCTAGGTCGTTTTGGAGTTTCTGCCACAGCATGACACGCGCTTTCCCTTGTTCGGGCAGCGGGAGTTGCTGGAAGGCATCACTGGTCAGAATCTCCGTGATCGTGGCCATCAGGGCGTCACCTCAAAGGTGTCCAACAATTCCTTCGCGGTCTTGGGTTTCGGCGTTTGGCGTGGCGTCCCGGCTGGCGGTGCCGGTGGGGTACGCAATCCCAACCCTCCAAGCGTTTGCCCTCGCGCTTGGAGGGCCAGATTCATCCCGTGGCGGATCTCTTCATAATTGGCGATGATTTTCTCCACGGGGTCGTTGACCTCGGGGATAAGGTCGGCCAAGTCCCGCAGTTCGGGAATCGTCCTCTGGCTGCCGATCAAGTAGCGCTTCAGGCGCTGGTTATAATCGGACATCTTGGCCAAATATTTGCGTTGCTCCTTGTTCAGCGCGCTACCAACGACGGAGCCTGCAATGCGCTGGCCTGCCCCGATGGGATTCGTCAACTTCGGTCCAAGAATCCCCTCAATCGCAGGCGTCAGCCCTGTCAGCAACTCATCAATGCGCATGCCTTGCTCCGTGAGATCGCTGATCTCCTTGCGCTCTGACGCCGATGGGGCCGGTTTCGGCACGATCTGTTGCCCGCGCACCTCACCCATGGTCGTCCCCAGCGGTTGGCCGGTCTGCGTCGCACCTTCGGGGGTGAGTGGCCTCGCCATGGCCATTTCTCCGGACTCCATGGCCCTGATCTCGGCTGCTTTGCGGTTGACCTTGCCCAAGGTCTCAGAGGTCTGCTGGCTCGGGTCGGTCAAGTCCACACCCAGTTCTTTTGCGGCGGAGCGTTGATAGATCGTGAAGTTGCTCAGTTCCTGTTGCCGATTGCGACTCGTCAAATGCCCTAGTGCGGTGTCCAACCGTTGATTCGAGAGGCCGATTTGTTCGCCCATTTGCTCAAGCCGACGCTCTCCCTGCTGCAGGCGATCTAACTGGATAGCTTCTGATAATGGCAAGTCGTGTTCTTGACCTTTGTAAGTGACCTTTACGGTGAGTTGCGTCGGGGCGTTAGCAATGACCTGCGCAAGCGTGGATTCGGTATTCGCCTCCAGGAGCTTCCGCAAAAATTCGTTGGGGATGGGGATTTTGCGCTGCCGCCAGTCATTGAGCAAGGTCGTCTTCAGGCTCTTGATGCGGGCGCGTTCCTCCTGGCCCGTTTTGTGCCGCTCCTTTGCCGCTTCGAGTAGCAACGCCTGCCGCTGCTTGCTGGTAAACTTCCCCAGGCCCGGCATGACCTGTTCTTCCAACACCGTGCGCGTGGTCGGCTCGAACGCCTGGGCAAAGCTCTCTGGAGTAAAGCCGCTGCTCGGGAGGGTCGCTAACCCAGGGTCTACCTGCCCAGTCAACGCCGGGGTGGCCATGCGCTGCTGCAGGCTCGAAAATAGGGATGGCTCTTGGACCTCGCGCGGGACTTGCGTCGTGAACCCCAGACTTTTCGCCACATCGAATGGCAGTGGCTGCGCCGGCTCAAACCGTAGCAGTTGGTCCCCCACGTTAAAGAACCCCGGGGGCGTGCGGCCCATGAAGCGGTCGAGCAGGCCCAACCCCGCCTGGGCCTGGGATGACTCCTCGGGCGTGGCTTGCAGAAACTCCCCGCTATCTTTCAGCAGCGCCATCCGCTGGGTTTGCCCCGTCTGCCCTTCCAGGCGCCGTTGATGGATTGCCTGACCCAGACCAGCAAGCAACCCAAGTAAGAGACCTCCGACATTACCTGCGGTGGCCACTGGGAGACCCTCCTAGACAAATAAGCCGGCCGTGCCTGCAATCGCTGTCCCTATCTCAAACGGGCTCGGCCCCCCGCCGCGGATCCTGCTATCCGTCGTGGTCCTGGTCGTCATCGCCCGCGCCAAGTTGGCGAGCGCCGGGTTTAGTAGCACGCCACCGGCCGCGATCTGTTCTGGGGCTTGCACGCGCAGGGCTCGCATGATCTGGGCAATGAGTGCATCCGCATCAAAGTCCAAGAGCCCTCCGCCTGTGGCGCCTCCCGCCATCGCCTCCGCCTGCCTCACCGCACTGGTCACCGGCTGGGCGATCCGCCCTGGCGAGCCCCCAAGCGAGAGACTGGCCAGATCGGCATAACGGCTCAAGTCCAGGGGGAGTAGGGTGCCCCCAAACAGATTCGCCTCGGCACTGAGCAACGGCCCCGCGATCTCAGGGTACTGGAAGGCTTGCTCCGTGGCGGTATTCGTCGTCGTGGTTTGCTTAGGTCTTTGGAAAAGGAACGGAATTTGAGTCTCTCCTTTACCATGGTAGAAGCCTATGATTCAAACACCGAGTATGGGGGCGTGCCAAATCCCCCACCGCCCATGCCCCCACCAGACCCCACCCCACCACCAAACACGCGGAAGATTCCTTGCAGCGCTTCCATAATGCCTTTGATATCGCTGGGACCGGGTACACCGAACGCGCCAGGCTTCAGTTCCGTGCCGCTGCTGAGGCTCGTTTTCGGCACGGGAAAGGCGATACTCGTCCCTTCGGCGATCTTCCCCAGCAGCCCCTGGGCCTGCCCTGGAATAGCGCCAAAGAGCTTGGCCAGGGAGTTGGCAAACTGTCCGCCCAACTGCCGCCGTCCCTGTGTCAGGAATCCCCCACCGAATGGCCCAAGGCGCTGCGAGAGCGCCCGTAGGGCCTGTACGTACTGCTGACTGAGCTGTCCCGTCTGCGGTCCGGCCGCCCCCAAGAGCGCCATGGGTGAGGCATTCGCCTGGCCATGCAGGGCGTTGATCCCACTCAGCAAGCCCCCCATCCGCCCGCGCAGTTGCGGTGCCACCAGGCTGAGCAGGCTCTGAATGGCCTGCTCCGGTGGCGTATTGGGCGCCAAGGCAAAGGGGGGTGTGCCCGTGCTACCCGTCGTGGGGGATCCAACTGACAGAGCGCCACTGGGCGTACCGATGACGGACGCGACTTGCCCACCGAGATCCGCATACTGCGGGCGCAATTGCCCCGTCGCGGGATCGACAAAGCTCAACTCCGTCTGCGGGTCGAGCACATCGGGATCGTCGCTGTAGAGAAAGACCCCTCGCGCATCGTAATAACTGGCCATCACACCTCCTGCGGGGGTTTAAGCGAGTACAGCATCGCATCATGGAGCCTGCCCTGCCAGGGCACATACCACGGCACGAGTCCGATTCGGTGCCACCCGAGATGTGCCGCCATACGCCGTGACTGCCGATGGTCCCGTCGGATGTACGCCAGCAGGTTCTGGTAGCCCAGCGCTTGGAGGTACTCCGTCACGGTGCGAATGGCCAAGGCTGCCTGCTGCCCACGATACGCCGGTAGGAGGTAGATGTCCAGCTCGCCATAGAGCGGCTGCCGCCCCGTCGTCAGGCGCCGCCCACTCACTTGGGCCAGACCCATGAGCCCGTCCGGACCATGCAGCACGCACGCCTGGACGTAGTCATCCTGCAGGAGGTCGGCCCACTGCTCCAGGGTTGCGGGCGAGAAGTCACTCCAGAACAGCGGTTTGAGCGGGTCCGCCTGGATCGCGTCCCAGATCACCTCCAGCTCCTCGAAGCGCACCGGCGTGCTGAGCCGAATCTCGCCCCGGCTTACGCCACTTGCAGGAGTGGGCGCTCGACGAGTTGCGTGCTGATCTGCATGAAGCTGTGCTGCTGGAGCTCCGTCTGCTGCGTAAAGAAGCTCTGGGATTGCCATCCCCGTCTCCCGCCCCAGGCTTTGAATTCCCCCGTCAGCCCATAGACTTGAAACGAACTCGTTGAAGATAAGGTGACACGGTAACTGCGGCCTTTCAAGCCTGCTGGCACGAACAGAGGGACCCGCTGCCGGTTTGTGGTCGCGCTCACACCGCGGCTGTCGGCCTCCGTGCCGTCGATATAGGTGGTCACCGTGAGCGCCCCAAGGGCATCCGCATCGATCTGGTAGCGGTACAGGTTCTGGATGTCCTCGAACGTCAGCTCTCGGCTATCCCAGAAGGTTTGCTGGAGCGGTTCAATCTCAAACGCCCCGGTGAGTGACCAGAGTTGGAAGGCGCTGGCACTGGACAACGTGACCTGAAACGCATGCCCCCGCCGGAGGTTCGCCACCACGGCGGTATCGCTCCAAATCTGGTCCACCCGCTGGCGCCCTGTCGTGGCGCTGAGTGTCTTCGTTTCCGCGACTGTCGTACTGCCATCCAGGTAGAGCGAGATGGTGATGGCGGCCGGCGCGTCGATCTCATAGAACAACTGCCGCAGCACCCGCCGCGTGGCAAAGGGAATCAGCCGCGTGTCAAACCATGTGAGCCGCTGCGGCTCCGGCTCAAACACGCCGGTCAGCCCGTAGAGCTGGTGCCCGGTACTCGTCAAGCGGAATCGGAAATTCAAGCCACGGCGTAACGTACTGATCGAGTTACTGTACATGAGGTCTGATCGAATGCGCGCGGTACTGACGGCCAGCGTCTGATCTTGGGCACTAGTCGTCGCCCCATCGATGAAGGTGCCCAGCGTGATCGCACCGGCCGCTTCGTAGTCCGCGAACAGATGGCGGAGGACATGTCGAGTCGCAAATGAGATTTCATCGCTGTCGCTCACCGTGACATCTTCCGCTTCGGCGAGCCAGTGCCAACCCACCTTGAAGACTTTCACGAGGGCATTGACGCTGCTCGAGGCCAGGCGCAGGGCAATGTTGCGCCGGGTGGCCGTACTGGTGCTGGTGAGCTGCGTCTGGCTAATGTCCGTCGTACCCGAGACAGTGCCCAGGGCTTCCGTGGTGCCCCCCAGGTTGTAGTAGGCCGTGGCGGTGAGGGTGAGGCTGGCGGTATTGGCCTGCGCCACCACGTCCAGGTAGCTCTTTTCATGGCGCGGCAGCCCCTGGTGATACGCCTTCGTCTGCGCCACCACGTCCATCACGGTGCCGTCGTCGGTGTTCACCGTATCATCATCGAGCCGGTAGACCCGCGCATTACTCCCGATGGCCAGGAGTTCATTCGCCTCGTAATCACCATACAACCCCTGCAAGGGCGTCTGGCCATACGTATCGATGAAGCAATCCGTGTACTGGCCTGACTGCCGGTTCTTCTTGATGATGAGCGCCCGGTTCGGCGTCGTGCTGCCCGTCTGGGGATAGAGGAGCACCAGCATGCCCCCCTGCGGGCTGGCGAAGAACTGCAACCGACATTCCCCGATGGCGCTCAGGTTGAGGGGCAAGACGCCATTCACCGTCTGGCCCTCGAAGAGCGGGTCTACCGCACCGGTGAGTTTCGTTTGCTCGAGGCCCACCTGCTGATAGACCCCATCGCGCGCCAGCAAAAAAATACGCCCGTCCCCAGCCGTCAGAGCAAAGCGGGCCGCGAGTCCCCGACTCTGCGGGATCGCGACAGGGAGAAAGAGATCCACACTGCTCCCCGATCCCTGTCCCAGCACCCGCCACGCCGCATCGGTCGTCCAGGCGAGGATGGTCGTATCCTGCACGTAGAGGTTCTGGGTCACCTGCGAGCCGTCGCCCACCAGGAAAAAGTTCGTCGTGGGTACCTGCTCGGCGCGGGATTCATCCACCTCCCACGCTTTGCTGACGTACACACGGTTGGGCTCAACCAAGTAGAAGAGTCGGTTATACGCCCCAGGCCCTGCAACGACCACAGCCCCGGAGGGTGGAGGGTTGTTATCCAGTTCCAGCGTGGGGGCCGCTGCAAGTTCTGTATCGGAGCGGACGTCTTCATAGGTGGTCGTCGCGATGGGCAGGCGGGCCACCAGACGCGGCGTCGTGAGTGCTCCCCCCTTACGATAGAGCAGGAACCTGTTGACTTGCGAATCTGCTGACGGAGTGGGCAACGAGACCTGAATCGGATGCCGATCAGCTTTGACCTTGATCGTAAAGATGGCCTGTGGGGGATCGGCCCCATCGAGGGGTGGGTTACTCCGGCAGCCGGTCGTGACGTTCTCATAGCAGGTGGTGTACTGGATCTCCCCCTCGATCCCGTAGCCCCCGACGAGGGAGAGATCGTCCATGAACAGCGTGACGGGCCCTTCACTGGTCGTCTGGAAGCTAACCCGCACCGCCCGTACCGCGCTCCACGTGGCCGTCCCAGGGCCAAGCTTTAAAAACTCGCTCTTGCGAAGTTTGAGTTCCGTCCACACATCCCGGCCTTGATTGAGCCTGGGATTACCCGGAATCCGAATCGTGTAGTAGTTGATGCGGAAGGCATCGGCCACGGTCGCCGTATCCAGATCGAAATCGACCTGCATCCACTCCACGCGCTCGACCACATCCACCCGGACCCAGAGATAGATGTAATCGTCATCCTTGACTAGATCGTTGATGACCGTGTAATTCGTCCCCGCCGTGACGGCCGTCGCCGGGCTGAAGCCGCCTGTCACCTGCAGCGTGTCGTTCGTATTGGTGGTGGTGGAAATGGCCGTAATGGTCCCCCGTTGCCCCCCCAGCGGCAGTTCCACGAGCATCCCTTCGACCACCCCATCATCCCGGAAATTCTGAGTCGTGTCGATCAACGTGCGGGTCGAACCCCCCGTTGCCGTCCCCGCTAAGATGCCCAGATCGAAGCTGTCGAGATCCAGCGTGCCCAGGCTCGCTGCCACGGAGCCCAGCGTGCTCGCCGCCACGGTGAAGGTGATCGACGCCCCGCCCGCCTCAGCAGGGAAGTCCTGGCGGGTCGTCGTGCTATTGGTGATCGCGCCCGTGCCGCTCCCCGTCCAATCCGCGGCCGTATTACAGTTGTTGATGGTCAGGCGCCGTCGGGTACCCAGGGTTGCCTGCGAGGGGGGATTCGTCGGCCCCACGATGCCCAGGTTCTGGAGCGTCGTCCCGTTATCCTTGCGCAGGGCGGGGCCGACGAGATACTTCCAGATGCCGTCATTGCCATCGAGCCAATTCACATCGCTCACAGGCGTCGGGCTCAGGCCGCTGAGGAGTGAGGTAGCCCCGCCCCAGCTTGTGTTAAAGCGGAAGATCTCACTCGTCGTGCCATTGGTCACCTGGGCATAGCGGTAATCGGTGGAGGTGCCAAATAGGCTACTAAGCCACCGACCCCGGGACAGTGTGGCAGAGATCGCCGCACTCGTGCGTTGGATGCTCCCAGGGCGGTTGGTCAGCGCCCCAAGGATGCGATCGGTACGCACATTCTGCGCCAGGCGGAGCGCCCCCTCGGGCAGGAGGTCATCGACCCCAACGAGCCAGAGGCCCTGATCCCAGGTGTCATGGAGTTCTAATGAATAGGGCACGGTATACCTATAAGAGTTGGCTCAGCGGCAACCAGCGGCTCAAGGTTGCGTCATAGACCAGCGCGACCATCCCCTCGCCCGTGGTCACAATGTCCGCGGCGTCGTGCATATGCAGGCGATTGGCGGCGCTGGACCCGGCATTTTCGTGATTCAGCGTCATATTCTGTGCGGTGGTATTGTACAGGAACACCACACGCCCATCCTCACCCCCGGTCAACCCGGTGATGTTAAAGGCCGCACCAGGTCCAGTCACGCGGGCAAACGCGGTGGCTGGCAAGGTGAGGTCATTATTCGCCCCATTCACCGCCGTCACATTGAGCGCCCGCCGCCCAAATGGGTCGTTGATGGCAACGATGCCCTTCGTGGCATGCGAGGTGCTCTGCAGGATGAGATCCTCGCTCGCGGCCGTCCCACCTGTCAGGGTTTGGCCACCGGCCCGGCCGGCCAAGATGGCATAGCCCACGTGATCATCATCGGCTAATCCTGTTAGGGCCAGGCCGTGATCCAGTTGCCCACCCGTCGTCGCCGATTGGTGATTGTGCGAGACGACCTCCCCGGCCACCGCCGCTTGTACCTGCCGTAGAATTACCACGTCAGTCGGACTGGTGCCCTCCGCCCCGTTGGTGATCTTCTTGCCCCCTGCGTCCCAATGCCCGGCCGTGCTACTCCGCGAGAGCGCCAGCGCTTTCTTCTGCGCATCGTCATTCGCGCTGGGGTCGCCGAGATTCGTCACGCGCTTGCCCTGCAAGTTCAGGTCGTTGAACTGCTTAGTCGCTGCGAGGAGCCCATGTATGTCGTTCAATTGCATGGCCAGTCGCTGGAGATAGTCGTTCAGCTCCCGCTTCACTTCCTCCAGGGTACTGCCCCGCAATTGGAAGAATTCGCGGCTCGACGGCATCAGGCCACCACCCCCATGGATTCGAGATACAGGTCTGCTAGACCTTTGAAAAATTGATGTTTTGCTTCATCTTTGAAATCCGTCTCCAGCCCACACAGCGTGGCCACGCTGCGAAACACGGCGACATCCTCTAGCACCGTGGGGAGCCCACTCTCCGCGCTCTCGTCAGCCGACGGCTGTGGAGTGATGAATCGCCACACCACCAGATTCTTCTCGGTCACGCCGGGGAAGAGCACTGGAGGAAAGATCGGCGTGGCATCGCCGGTATCCAGCGGCTG
>ERZ1292642.871-Hain-H14-01um-R1-871-length-15442-cov-4_pt1 | contig 15442 bp, 21 predicted proteins | sample MGYA00564403_ERZ1292642 | MGnify/ENA primary metagenome ERZ1292642 (study PRJEB36523, sample SAMEA6512643) | groundwater metagenome | collected 2019-01-09 | study: AquaDiva: Metagenomics assemblies of 32 groundwater samples | reverse complement strand
ACTCCAACAAGACCCGACGATCACGTGGGAGCTCTACACTGGCCCAGACCTGACGGCGTGTCGTATTTGGATTGAGGTGTCGAGCACGACGGGCTCGGCCAATAGCGACACTGCCAACGGGTCCGTCTTAGCGTTTCGCTTTTCTAGTGTGGTGGATAGCGCCAACTGGTATGCAGTCGCGCGAGACGGGGTCACGCAACAAACGGCGTCGATGGGGGCGATTGCCGTGAGCACATATTACAAGCTGAAGATCCGCGTCAGTGCGGGCGTGGCCTATTTCAGCGTGAACGGCGGCGCGGAAATTAGTCTGACGACCAATCCCCCGTCGAGCACCACCGATCTCCAATGGCATGTCGCGATCTTTGGCACCGTCGCCGACACCGCCAATAAGGCGCTCTCCGTCGGGTCAGCCTGGATCACGTACGGACTCTAAGGGACCGTCAAGAGTGTGCGATAATCGGCGACAACGCTGAAGAGGAGTCAGACAAATGGCGACAGGATTTCAGCTCCCCGGCTGGCGCCCGCCGCGTCCAGTCCCGCCGCGGCTCCCTGCGCCAGGGAGTCCGCTGCCCGCGCCGCGTCAGACCCCGACGCCGCAAGGGGGCACCTACGGAACACCCGAGACCGGACTTCCTATCCCTGGCGCGTTGCCCCGGGGCGCCTCGACCTTCCAACCGCCCACGTTTCAACCGGACCCAAGGATTACCCAGCTCGAGCAAGACTTGCAGAATCCGGTCCAGGACCCTGGGGGTGCGTCCGACCCGCAGATCGCGTCGCTCATTGAACAGCTTCGCCAACAAGCCCAAAGCGCCCCAACCTTTCGCGGGCCGAGTGCGGACACCTTAGCGCGGCTGCGTGCCCCGCTCACCGTGGCGGGGCCGAACTTCGCCGGGATTGAGGGACAGGCCGGACAACTCCAAGGGCTCATCGCCCAACTGCTGCGCGGCGAAGGCATCAACGTGGGCTCCGTCGCCAATGATGCGGAAGCGGTCGCCTACCGGAACGCGGCCACGCGGCAGGCGGAACGGGCGCGCGAATCAGAAGCCGCCCGCCTGGGCGCGTCTGGCGTCTCCGGAAGTGGGGATTTTGACGCACGGCTGGCTGGGATTCAGGAAGCGACCGGGCAGGACATTGCGGGCTTTGAGGCGGGGCTCACCGGCCGACGGCGGGCCGAAATGACAGGTACGGCCTTGCAGGGCGCGAACCTCAGCCTCGCGGACCTGGACCGACAAACACGGAACGAGCAGGCGCGGTACGAAGGGGATCTGAGTCGCGCCAGGCTGGGCCGTGAGGGCGAGCTCGCGGCGGCGGGACTGGAGGCGGAGGCTGGGCGGTTTGAGGCGCAGGCTGGGGCCAGCCGCGGCGGCCAGCTTCAGAGCCTCTTGAGCGTGTTGATGAATCAGGCGACAGGCGAGCGAGAATCGAAGCGCAGCCTCGCCCTCTCCAATCGTGCCGCGCAGCAAGATCTCCTCAATACGCTCCTCGGTGAGCAGGGGCGCGTGCAGGGCATTGGGACTGAGACGGCATTTCGGACGGAAGGACTCAGGCGCGACGAACAGATTGCCGAGTTAGAACGGCAACTCCGGCAGCAAGAGATCGACCGCGGCACACGCGAGGCGGCGACCTATCGGCCCCCTCGGAGCACGGCGCCGTCGGGTGGCTTTAGTCTGCCAGGAGCGAGGCGGCCCGCCACGCGCCCGCTGTACGGATAAACGGACCAATGGCACGGCTGAGTTTCCGCGCGTATCCGGGTCGGGAGCGGCGCCCGACGCTGACACCCACCGCGGCCGGTGTCCGTCAGATTGCCGAGGAGCCCGACCCAAACGATCCGGCCGACCTCTATCGTCAGCGTAGCGGGCCGCAGCAGAGTGGCGCATTCGGCGCGGGCGCGGCCCAGCAATTCGCCCCACCAACCCCTGCCGGGTGGGGGCAGAACGTGATGCTGCGAGGGAGTGAGCAGGCACGCCAGTACGAAGCCTCAGAGCGTCAACGGGCGATCGACGAGGGTCGCGCAATTCCGGTCTCATCAACCTTGCCAGATCCGCAGTGGCAAGGACTGTTTCAGGCGCTCTTTGAACAGGGGGCTGAAGATATCGCAGACCCTACCTCGCGTCGCGCGGGGGGCAAAACATATCGAGATCCGATTGCGACAACCCTGAACTATACGCAGCTTCCGGCCGGCGTCTCGGAGGAACGATTCACGCGAGATGTCGACGTCGCGGCGCGTGGCGGCCGGCGACCGTCCTATCTGTCGCGCGAAACGCCCCGCACGAAGGCGAAGTTTGAACGGCGCTTCAGTAGCGCCCAGCGCGCGCTGGCCGAGGAACTGCGCCAACAACAGGAAGAGGGGCGCTAATGGCGCTTGATTTTTCGACACGAACCATCGGCAGCATTCCCTATGGCCAGGGGCCGCGTGATTTAGATGCCGCGCGGGAACTCGCGCTGTTACGACAACTTCGGGCACAACTCGCCAAGGAAGAGGCCGACGCGCAAAAAGCCGCAGAAGAAGCGCGGCTGACCAATCCACTGGAAGCCGCCAAGGAAGCCGCGCGGGTCCAACAGTTCCGCCAGCGCCGGGATGTCCGCGAAGTCCTTCCCGAGCGGATCGCGGCGGCGACCACGGCGACACCGTTTCGGATGCCGCGTCAATTAAGCCAAGGGAATGCGCCGACCATCGGCGCCGCGCTTGAGCAGGGTCTTCGCACGATTCGCCGCGCGGCTCCACCTCCGGCCGCGCCGGGTCCACGCCAGATCCGTCGCTTCGAGACGGCGCCGACCATGACCGAGCAACGCATGGAAGCCGAGGCCATCACCGACCCAAACTACGGTGCTGCATATTGGGGCCGGGAAGCGGAGGCACGGCTCCATCCGTCGGTGATGGCCGCGGAAGCCTACGCAAAACGGCCGACAACCGCCAATCAAGCCGCTGAAGATGCCGAGCAGTACATCGCGACGATGCTCCCGCGGTTGGGGATTCTCGCGAAAGAAATCAATCAAGCGGGCGGTCCATCAGGGGTCGTCATGGGCGCGATTCGACGGACGATCCTGGGTCCGAGTCAACTCGACGAAAAAGCGCGCGAGTTCAACGGCATTCACGGCGCGCTCGCGCTCAATTTGGCAGCCAAGTTCAATCGAGGCCGGCCGACTGAGCCAGACCGAGAAGCCGCCGCCGCGATTCTCCCGCAACTGGGCGATTCCCCCCAACTCGTAGAACGGCGGATGCAGGATATTTTGAGCGCCCTGGGAAACCCGAATCTTGAGACGCTCACTGACCCGGTCACGGGCCGTCAGGTCCGTATTCGGTCTGGAGGCGGCGGGCAGGAACTTGGCGCCACCCAACCGAGTGCCGTCCCAGGTGACCAGGAATTTAATTGGGTCAATGGGCGAGTGGTCCCGCGCCGCTGATGCCCCGCGTCCATCTCCCCGACGGTCGGATCATCCACTTCCCAGAGGGGATGTCCACGGAGACGATTCAGGCAGAAGTCGAAAAACTGGTGACGCCGCGGTCCTTGGGACGCCGTGCGGTCGAAGACTTCGGCCTCGCCGAAACGGCCGGAGGGTTAGCGGGCGGCGCGATAGGAACGGCCATTGCCGGGCCGGCAGGCACGATTCCTGGGGCGATGCTCGGCGCGGGCGGCGTTCGGTATGTCCGAGGGCGCATCAGCGGCGAGACGGCCGCCCAGGCCGCCTTACCAGCCCTCGGCAGCGCGGCCATTGAAACCATTCCAGGCGTCGGCAAGGGGATGCGGTTCATCGGCAAGCGGATGATTCGGAGCGCCCTCCCGATCACGGAAAAGGCCGCGCTGGAACTGGGGAAAGGATCGGCGGCCCGGGGCGTCGAGACGCTCGTGAAACGCGCTGAGACCCTCCCAGGGATTCGGCTCTCACAAACGGCGAAGCTGGTCGGGGAAGCGCCTCGCGGGGGACAAGTCGGCACGGGGCGCCTCGGTGCGTTAGCAATTCAGCGCGCAGCAGAAATCGAGCGGGCGACTGCCAGCGGTCGGCGCGTGGCCACGGCGCCCGTGGTCGAAGCCGGCGAAGCGTTGACCACGCCTGGTGGTGTGTTGCGCCAGGCAATCGGCGAGCCGGACGTCTCCGGCGCCCAGCGGGTCGTGAAGCGGTTTCGGGGGCAAGTGTCGAAAGAGCGACCAATGACGGCTCAGGAGCTCCGTGATGCCGCGACGTCAGGCGCCGTGCGCGCCCCAGGATTTGTGCCCACCGTCAAAGAACTGGCCGACCTGACGCCGACTGAAGCGGATGCGCTCCTGCGGAACACGAAGTTTTTTCGAGGGGCCAGGGATGTGCCAGGCGCCGAAACGGCTGGGCGCACGCTCCGAACCGCGTTGTCGTCAGAACTCAAAACGACCGTTCCAAGCGTTCGACCGCTCATGGCCGAGCAAGCCTCCCTCATCCCAGTCCAACGCAGTCTCGACCGCGCGCTGGCGAAGGGCGGCTCACAGGTCCGGGCCCCGGCGGTGTACCTCAGCGGGGGTCGGCCGCGCCTCTTTGGCGTACTGCCGTCGACACCCGCGATCAGTTTCACGACAGGGAAGACCCTTTCCCGTGCAGGTGGACCATTGGGCGCCTCACGGATAGCGCAGCGGACGCTCCCCCCGGCGATCCGGGCGCTCCTGTTGCAACTCCAGAATCAGGATGGCCCCTAAATTAGACGGCTAATCTCCCATGCCACACATCGACTGGACGATCTCGCTCTCGAATCTCCTCGGCTATGTGGCCGCTCTCGCCGCCCTCGGGTGGCGGCTCTACCACGCGATTGACAAGCGGGTCGCGGTCTTTGAGGAAATCGTGAATCACCACACAAAGACGCTCAAGACGCACGACGAGCGCATGGATAAACATGAAGACCGGCTGATCTCACTCCTAAGCCAACTTCAACGGCTGATCGGACGGTCGGAAGTGGAACTTACACGCCGCGAGAGTGAGCCGTGAGTCGCGCGTTGAACGATCTCGATCCGCGCTTCCGGCCCCTCGCCGTGGAGGCGATCGCCCAGATCGTCGAGCACGGGATTGCAGTGATGATTATCTCCACGGGACGCACGGCGGCCGAGCAGGCGATCGCGGTGGCCACGGGCCATTCCTGGGTCAAGCATTCCAAGCATCAAGACGGACTCGCTATCGATCTGTGCCCGTTCGAGACCTACCACCTGCATGGTGCCGATGGTGCCGACAAGCTGCAATGGAAAGAAGACGATCCGGCGTGGCAGATGATCGGAAAGATTGGGGAGGCCCTCGGGTTGAGATGGGGCGGTCGATGGGCGCAGAAAGACCTGGGGCATCTCGAATATGTCGAGTGACCAAACGGAGCTCAATGGGCAAAGAACGGATCGACATGGATTACGGCTTCATTGAATACGGGGGCAATGAAGTCACGACGGCGTCCACGATCGACGACCCGCCGAAGTATCGTCTCGCGGCGCCGTTGGGACTCTCGCTCGGCTGTGTGACGGGATCGCGGTTGCGGCCGGATGGGGGCCAAGACGAGATGGCGATCCTGCAATTCAAACAGGACGAGCGCACCCGTCACGATCCGAACAGCCGTATGGGCGAGATGAGCTTCCTGCTACGAAAAGGCGCGTCCGGGAACGACGACGCGGATTTCGTGGAAGTGATGACCATTCGACACGATGGGATTTGGGTGCATGGGCGCAAGGTGATCTAAACGGGGCCGTGCGACAAGGAGACTCGATGCCGTATCCCTATCCCTCTGAGCAGCCAGGCGAGTGGTGGGCACAATTCGACGTGGAGGCGGCGGCGTTCTACGCTCGCGTGGGGCGCCCCTATCCTGATCCTCCCGACCCGGCCTGTCTGACTTGGGGGCGGCGGTGCAGCTTCGACATTGGCCGTGGCATGGAGCCAGACACAGCCAAGCGGAAACATCTGCATGGCTTACAGGAGGCGCTCGGCCTCCCTTTTGATCCCCCTGCCGGCGTGCTCCAGCGCCGCGTCGTGCAGGGGAAATTCTTTGCGCTCGCAGATGGCACGCTCTGGACGATGATCCAGTGCAGCGATTTCAACCTGCTCTGGCGCTACAGGATGCAAGATATCACGCCGATCTTAGCGCAGCGCCGGGATGTTGGATTTAACACACTGCGGGTGTTCACGGTCTACGATGTCGCGGGAATAGGCCGTCAGGGGCCGTCACCCGAGCTGTACGGTCAGATCCCCTCGTTTCTGGCCTTGTGCGCCACCTATAGCCTCTACGTCGAGCTGGTGGCGTTTACTGGCCCCTACACGGGTCTCTTCGCGGACGATGATGCCAAAGTCGCGCACTGGGAGGCGTTACAGGAGGCGATGGATGGAAGCGTGCACTCACTTGAACGCGTGAACGAGGGGGATCATCCGGCCAACAGAGACATCCCGTTCTCGCGGCTCCATCGACCGACTGGCGTGCTCGCATCGGCCGGCTCAGCGATGGCCGACCACGCGCCCATGCTGCCTGTCTGGAATTACTCCTCCTACCACTCGAACGATCTCTACGAATGGCAGCGCAAATGCGCCCATAACCCGATGGCGGACGTCGCCGACAAGTACGGCTGCCCCGCTGTCGCAGGTGAGAACACACGCGGCGACAAAGACGGCTATAACCTGGCACACGCGTTCGATGCGGCGGCCGGCGGGGCGCTACTCCCGGCTGGATCCTGCTGTCATACCCCTCATGGGAAAACGAGCGAACTCTGGGATGGGGCGGAACTGGACTGGGCTCGGGCGTGGGTCCAAGGTGCGCAGTCGGTGCCGCTGGAGTTTCAACGTGGGGCGTATAAGCATCGCACCGATCTTGAAGGCCCAGGGGTCATCAGGGCGTATGGTCGGCGGTTGGCGGATGGGCGTGAGTTCGTGGTCATGATTCGAGCCTAAACGGAGGGCATAGCGTATGCGACGGCTCTTGATTCTTCTCCTCGTGATCGTGGCGTGTGCGACGGTGGGGCGCCGACCGCCTGGCGTCATCACGATTCACGCGCAATCGCTCCCGGTCACGAAAACCGTGGCGTGGGACGCCAATCCGGCGAGCGACGCGATCGTGAACTATACGGTGACGCTCGACGCTGGGCCACCTGTCAACACCGCCAACGTGACGCAGGCGGTCATTTTCGCCACGGCTGGGACCCATGTGATTCACCTCACGGCGACCAACCTCTGGGGCACGAGCCCAGAGACGACGCTCACGGTAAATGTGGTCATGCCAGCCAGGCCAACCAGCATCAGATTGCAATAGGAGTCGCCCCCTTATGGATGACGTCGTTATCTCGTCCGGCACCACGGCGGTCATCGTCGCGTACTTGCTGCAAGCCTTGAAAAACGCGAAGTTCTCGGACGGGTGGATCAACCAAAACACCGCGCGCATGAATTTCGCGTTGAGTGTGCTTGTTGCGGGCCTTTCCGCAGTCGGAATCTCCTACAAGTTCGACCTGGACCCAGAGAAGGGCACGTTTATCTTTGCCCTGTCTGGGTCACTCGCCGGATTCGTGCACGGCTTGGCGCATTGGGCCGTGCAATGGGCCGGGCAGCACGTCGCCTATAAATCCATCGTCGTGCCTGCCGAGACGCTGAGTCAGATGCTCGCGGCCTTGCGCACGCTGATCGGTCAGCCGCCCGCGCCGCCCAAGACGTAGGACAGACGCCGACTTGACTTAGTGTTCAGTTATTCAGATACTCTGGTCAGCGTGATTCACCGACGGTCACCCACAAAAAACATTGGTTATTATTTGCGCGTCTACCGCGCAAAGTGGAATCTCTCAATCGCGCAAGCCGCCAACCAAGTTGCCATCAGCGCGAGCATGTGGAATCTTCTCGAGCTGGGACGACGCCGCCCGAGTTTGTCCACGGCGCAGCGATTGATCCGACTGACGGGCGTGCCTATCAGTGAACTCATGAAAGCCAAGAGGACCCCATGATGAATGCTGAATCGTCTGAAGCCTTAACAGTGGTGCCGGACCCGAACTACCTCAGAATTCCGCGTGAGCCGGACGTGGTGTTGCGGGAAGCCACGAAAGCCGCGCAAGCCCTCAAGCAAGTCCTCGACAGCAAACCGAAAAAGGTGATGTTCAACGGCGAGCAGTACCTCGAGTTCGAGGATTGGCAGATGGTCGGCAGCTTCTACGGCATCACGGCGAAAGTCGTCAGCGTCGAGTATGTGGAGTATGGCGTCGTCAAAGGCTTTTCTGCCCGAGCGGTCGTGTTGCGGCCGGACGGTGCGGAAATCTCCGCCGCCGAAGCGGACTGCCTGAGTGATGAGCCGAAATGGTCCACGAGGGCGAAATTTGAATGGCAGGATGGGGCGAAGGGCCGCGAACGCGTCAAGGTGGGCGACGAGCCCGTCCCCCTCTTCCAGCTCAAGAGCATGGCGCAGACGCGGGCGTGTGCGAAGGCGTTGCGAAATGTCTTGGCGCGCGTGGTCGTGCTCGCCGGCTATCGGCCGACGCCGTCCGAAGAACTCGACACCGAGGCGATTCCGCAGGGGATCAAGAACGTCACAAACAAACCGAAAGCGACGGACATCCCGAGCCACGTGCAATCTGAGAGAGTCGCCGCCACGCCCGCGGCGCCCGTGATGGTGACGAGCGTGGAATTTGACAGTAAAGGTGTCAACGTCAAGAGCGGCGATCCGTGGACGAAGTACACTATTGGGCTCTCGGACGGGCGGCGCGGATCGTGTTTTGATGAGGCGGTGTCGGAGGCGGCCGAGCGCTGCAAAGTTCAGCACCTCCCAGTCATTCCCGTATTTGAGAAAAAGGGCAAGTACGTCAACCTTGTGGCGCTTGATGTCCTGACGCCGACGCCGACTGCCGCCCCGGCCCGTCAGGCCGCCCAAACTGTCGAGCCCTTTTACGGCAAGCTGCCCCCGTCCCCGGTCGAGACAGTGAAGACGCCCAGTTATCGCGTCACGCGCGTGGTCGAGCTCTCGGCTGATGGCGAGCTGCCGAAGGTCTGGGGCTTTGAGACACAAGAACTCGGGCCGGAGGAATGGATTCGGACGCGCGAGATTGACCTAGCCCGTGCGGGCTTCCGCGCCAAACGGGACCAAGCGAGGGTGGAACTCGTCTTCACGATGGAGGCCGGCGAGCGGTGGCTCGTCTCCCTGTCGAGTGTGCGGTCAGTTCTGGTGCGCGAGCAAATGGAACCCGATCTGCTCGAAGGCACGCTCACATGAACGCAGGACGACTGAGTCCTCACATTGGTCCGGCGGCGCCGCTGGCACTCGAGTACAGGGGCCGCCAACTCGTGCAGGCGATGCAGCTTCGTCGAATCGCTGACGCTGAGGGGGTGTGGCTGGACGCTGAGCCACACATCTACAGCCGCGGGGGTGTCGAGTTGCTCGGCGTCACGGAGATTCTGAAAAATGTCGGCCTGATCGATGAGCGCTGGTGGGCCGAGGACCATGCCGTCCGTGGACGCCTCGTCCACACGATCGCCGCACGTGTTGTCAACGATGAGCCGGCCGCCGATGGCTATGCCGGGTATGAGCAATCGCTGCGAATTTGGCAGGGTGGGGAGGCGCCAATCACGCTCGCGACGGAACTCCTCGTCTCTCACGATCAGAGTGGTTACGCCGGGACGCTCGACTGGCTGATGGTCTGGCGAGAGGCGATCTGGGTCATCGACTTCAAAACGGGCGCCGAGGCGAAGTGGCATCGGCTCCAAACGGCCGGCTATGCGGAAGCCTTGCGGAGTCTGCCGGACTGCCCACCCCTTCGGCGCGCAGCGCTCTATCTGCACGCAGACGGCACGCCGGCTACGGTGCGCGTGCATTACGACCCGGCCGACCATGCCTACTTTAAGGCCGCGCTGGCCGTGGAGACGTTCAAGCGATGACCCCGAAAGACGTCGACCTCGCCGATCTAGGTGAGTTCACTGCCGATACCCAGCCGCCCATCCAACGAGGAGGCCTTCGCGGCGGTGGCCTTTATCGTGTCGGCAGTGCTGATGGCACTACGATGCAACGCATCCTCGAAAACTCCGCAAAGGCGAGTCTTATCTTCTCGCCGCCAGCCTCATGGCCGGACGATCTCGAACTGTGGCCCACGGCGGCGGTGGCGCTGAACACGGCCGACCAGTACGCCCATGTCGCCACGCTCTGGGCGGCCCTCAAGGCGAGGATTGACGAGATCCGCGCGTTCTTTGCACCCAGGAAAGGCGCCGCGCATGGCGTGTGGCAGCAATGGCTGTCGGATGAACACGAGGCGATTGACCGCTACGTAACCGCTGAACTGAAAGCGGCCGCACTCCTCGGCAAGTATGACGGGGAACAGCGGCGACGAGCCGAAGCGGAACGTCATCGATTGGAAACGGAGGCACGCGCCAAGGTTGAGGCCGAGCAGCTCCAGGCCGCCCTCCAGGCGGATGCGGACGGGGAGACGGACATCGCGGCGGATCTTCTTGACACCCCCGCGATGCTCGCGCCGATCGAGACGGTCGTGAGTCAGACGCCCATCGTTGCCGGCGTGGGGATGACGAGTCGCTGGAAAGCGGAAGTCGCCGATTTAGACCGTCTCATCGTTGCGGCCGCCGGCGAGATTCAGCAGAAAGGCCGAGCGCGCATTGCCACGTCGATGCTGAAAGCCGACCAGGCGGCCATCAATAAAGCGGCGACGGCGATGAAGGGGAACCTCGAGCGCCTGGCGGGGACGCTCGGACTCACGGTGTGGGACGAGAGTCGCCCGAGGCGCACACATGACTACGACAGACGCGACCTTAGAGGCGTGCAGTTCACCCTTAAAGACTCCATATTACAAAGGAGAGGAGATATGTCTGAGTTTAAAGCCGGCTACCCGCGTCCAGCGTTCGGCGGCGGGTGGTTGGAGACTGACGTGATGAATCGACCTGCATTACTGCTGCCAGGCGTCCAATTCAAGACACCGCCGAGTCAGTTCATGCAGACGATTCAGGCGGAACTCGATCGGAGCCTCGCAGCCTTGCCAGCCGGCGCGCAGGGCGCACTCGTGGGGATTGCGACGGCAGCCGGTGTGAATGCGGCGATTGTGACGCGCGTGGGCCCCGGCTGGGACGTGGCGGCCTGGATTGGAAAATCCTGGGGCGAGCCCGTCGTCGGTGGGGCGCTCGTGCGGAAGACGTGGTGAAGGACATGGCTGAGATTCTGCTGCGGCTGTATGAAGACCCAAAACGCGGCGGGACCTGTACGGGCTGCGGCGCGGCGATTGAGTGGTACGAGACACTGAAGGGGAAGATGATGCCGATGAACGCGGGCGCCGTTCCGAGAAAATCAGAGAAGGACCCTGACACAGGGCGCGTCATTGCGTTCTTCGCGGCCGAGGATTCACATTGGGCCACCTGTCCGCAGAGTCGGCAATTCCACGCGAAACGGGTGTAGCTATGACGTGGTGGTGGCTGCTCCATATAAATCTCAGGGCCCGTTGGCACGCCTGGCGCACGCGACGCGCGGCCGAGTATCTCAGTGCGCGCTGGATTAAAAAAGGGCTCAGATGAAGATTCACGAAATTCACGATACAGACCTCGGCGACGAATCGCACGAAGTTTGGATCGATCTTGAGGAACCACACTTGACCGGGTTGTGTATTGGGACCGGGAACAGCGCAGCCCAGGCGCTCCGCGATGCACGCGGCGAACTTGAGCGGGTGATTGTGGAACTGAACGCGCGGTTGAGTGCGGTGGAATCCGCTTGACTTTCGGAAGAACGGCGGTAGGATTCAAACGCCCTGACCGTGGTGAACGATCAGGGCGCGACGTTGCAGATCGTGAGCAGGACGATTGCAGCCGGTTGGCACGCCAACAGCCTCTAGTCTATCCCGCCCGCCGCAATTTTCGCAACGCTTATTCATCCACGCCAGCTCGCACGCACGCTGCGCGAGGCTGTATGCCCACGGCAGGGCTTTGAATTGTGCCACGCGGCCGAAGCCGGACCTTCGAGTAAAGATTTGCTGTGAGCGGGCGCTGTCTTCGCCCCGACATCCCGCGTGAATGCGATACGACGCTGCTCGTCGTAAATGGCGATCTGAATCTCTCGACACGCAGGCGGGAGATATTCGAACGGCGCCGATGCGGGCTGCGGATCTCTTATCGCAGGGTAAGGGGGCGTCTATCTCGGAGTTGAGCGAAGATGTGGCGAAAACGATGCGTTGAGTATCCGTGTGACTGCGGCGTGCCTTGGTCGGTCGTGTCGATTGACGACGCTGGCATTCTGTATCGGTGCTTCAGGTGTTGGGATCGCTCGCGGCGACAAAGATTAGACGACTAATTTCTCGCAATGGCGCTTACGCGGCGGGTAGAAGTGGCGGCGGCGCGGTTTGTGGATGTGCTGGTGCTCGAAGGCGTGGATCGGATGCGCGCCGGCCAACTCGTCTCGGCCTTCGCGGAGAAAATCGCCGGGAAAAAAGCCATCGGCCGCCCACCGAATCAGGACGTGAGCCGTGCCTTGGCGTTTTATGCAGACATGTACCAACAACGCCTCGGCGAGTGGCCGCTCTTCGACCACGACGAAGGCGCGGGGATTCTGGGCCGACTCGTGCGGATGTACGGGCTCACGCGGGTGCAAACCCAACTCTACGCCTATCTCCAGAGTGACGAGCCAGGTCGAGCCGCGGCGGGATACTCGCTCCGTCTGTTTGCGGCGAGCTGGAACGCGCTGACCATTGCGGCGCGGCATCGTCAGGCGACAGGCCAATGTCCCCATGAGCCCGTGTGTCGGTCTTTTGCGGCCTGTCGGGCACGACGGGTACGTGAATCAGGAGGGAAAACCGATGAGTAAAGAGATGTCGTTACAACAGCGGGTCCAAGGGGACCGGGCCGGCCTGAAACTGGGGGCCTTCACCGTGGGGATCAACGGCTTGGCGGTGGAGGGGGTGCCAGATATCCCGACGTGCACCCAAGTGGGGAAGGTCCTCGGGACCGTGAAGCAGTCGATGCAAATGGCGATTGGGGGCTTTATTAACTGGCTCGAGGCGCACTACGGCGAGCAGGCGAGCCAGATTGTCGATACGGAGATTTTTGGGGATGACCGGACGGTGCTCGTGTGGCGCTGGGTCGAGGAAAAAGTGCCGCTCGTGAATCGGCGGTTGGCCGAGATTAGCTTCAGCCATCATCAAGTCGTGGCCGTGCTCGAGCCCGCGCAGCAAGTCATGTGGCTCCAGAAGGCGATTGACGGGAAGTGGTCCGTCGCGGAGCTGAAAGCGGCGATGAAAGAGGCGGCGGCCGTGCCAGACAGCAAGGCCGGCCGGCCGCCGACCTTCTGGGTCGAAGTGCAGTGTGAGGATGAAGACGATCAGCATACCTTGATGGGTCAGCTTCAGGAGCAGGGGCGGACATGCCGCGCGAAATAGGTGACATCCTCGCGGTGGACCCAGGCTTTCAGCAAAGCGCGTTGCTCCGGTTTGATGGCGTACGACCCGTTGGGTGGGAAATTCTTCCAAATGTGGAGGTGCTGGAAAAGTTGCGGGCCTGGCCGCTCTCAACACACCTGGTCGTGATTGAGCAGATCGAATCGTTCGGGATGCCCGTCGGGCGAGAGATTTTCGAGACGGTGTTTTGGAGTGGGCAGTTTGCCGAAGCCTGGCCCGGCGAGTGGCAGCTCGTCACCCGTCGCGCGGTCAAGCTCCATCTGTGTCGCACCAGCACCGCCACAGACGCCCACGTCCGCCAGGCGCTCATTGATCGCTTCGGGCCAGGGAAAGGGAAGGCGATCGGCCTGAAGGCCGCCCCAGGGCCGCTGTACGGCCTCAGAGCGGATGCTTGGAGCGCCCTCGCGCTGGCCGTGGTGGCCTGGGACCAGCGCGCTGCGGCAGCCGCATCACCCGCGCCCAGGCCGCAAGATGCCCCCACGCGGCCTTAATGACCTTGTTCGGCCAGACGATGACGGGGATCAGGATCACGGCGAGCTGAGCCTCGATATTCAAAGGTGAGGATTTCGTCAACTTGATTATATTGCTTGACAAAATGGCTGAAACTGAGACACTCCCCGCGGCGGCCATTCTGATACCCGATGAGGGCGTCTTGCTGCGGTCCCCACCCCCGCCGCCGGAATCGACGCATCAGCCATACGACCAACTCGGGCCGTGTCACACCATGCGGTGGGACACACGCGGACGGACGAAGCCAGACGACGCGAGGCATCATCGCAGGTTGAGCCCGCCCGCAAGACAGCCGCTTCCGGCCATCGCGAGCGGCACAATCATGTTATCTCCCATAATAAAGGCACGTCTTACACTTCCCGGTTTTTGTTGCTGTTTGTGGACATTTGCATATTGAGCACCAGATAATCACAGTTCCCTCCTATGGCACGACTGGTCATGTCAGGTGAGCGCATCCACGCGCAGGATGACGCGCATCTGACACGTGGGCCATTGGAGCCATTCGCTGATGGACGTGATCCAATGGTTGATTTCGCGTTGCGTGCCCGTGCGCGCGTACACGTCCCCTGTCGGAAAGAGCACCGTCAGTCGAATTGTGTCAGGCGTCATTAGGCTGCCTTTCTTGAGCGTTCAAGGATGGAGGCTATTCGCGTTACGTGCCTTCGTTAACTTCCGGTTACACGCGGTCGAGTGCGACGGCGACGGGTGTCCAGCGTTCGACCAGGTCGTGTTCGTGGCGCCAGCGTTGATGCAAGCCAGCCAGTCGGCGATACCAGTCTGCTCGGGTCATTCCCAGGCGGTAGCCGTCTGTCTGGGCCAGCAGCGCGGCGGCCTCGGCCTTGAGCGTGTCAGAACAGACCGCGTGTGTCAGAAAAAAGCGCACATCTTCGACGGGGGCTGTCTGGTGGTAGTGCGCGAAGCGCTCGTCAATTGTCATCGTGGCAAGCTCGGCCGTGGCCGTCACGACCTTCGCCTTCGACGCCTTTGTGCGCGCGCGCGACGGCAAGCCCTTGCCGCAATGGGGACAATTAGTCATGGATACCCCCTCCGGCCTGGATCCCGCCGAGTTTTGTCCCGATGAGTTCCGCGAGGCTGTCGACGTCGTGGGCTGAGCCCAGGTGATGGTCGCTCCAGAGTGTGAGCGCATCGCCGTGGTGTGACCGGCCGAGGAAAAATGGCGTCCCAGCCACGGGGATTAGGCTATTCTCGCTCGCGGTGGCCCAGGTGGCCACCGCGGCTGCGACCACCCCGCGGTAGGCCGCTCGAATTGCGGCCGCGGCTGCCGCGGAGTATCGCGCGGTCACGTAGCGGTTGCCGCCGCCCAAGATTTCGCCCCATCCGTCTCGTTGAATCTGTTCGTGCTGGCTGGCGAGATCCTCGACCATCGCGAGCGAGACGGTTGGGTCTTTGACCTCAATCCGAATCGCTGAACCCATTGAGTAGTAGTCTGTGCGCACGCTTACGGCTCGAGACGAAATACCCTTCGCTTTGAGGGTGGCCCGGATGGCCGCCGCGGCGTCTGTCGTGGTGCTCATTGCGTTCCCCCGGTCGTATCGGGCGTGACTTGCTCGCCGTAGGCCCAGTGCCCACTCTCTAAATCG
>ERZ1292642.870-Hain-H14-01um-R1-870-length-15448-cov-5_pt1 | contig 15448 bp, 24 predicted proteins | sample MGYA00564403_ERZ1292642 | MGnify/ENA primary metagenome ERZ1292642 (study PRJEB36523, sample SAMEA6512643) | groundwater metagenome | collected 2019-01-09 | study: AquaDiva: Metagenomics assemblies of 32 groundwater samples | reverse complement strand
CCTCCATTGGATGGAATATGTTTTTCCTTCCTATTGGAGTGATTGTACTTGGAATGTTCCAGTCTATCTTTGCTCAACAATTTCCTACGTATACGTTAGGTGTTGGAATTGCTGGCTTTGTCTCTATGTTTTTTCTAATTAGGGTAACTAAGAACTCTATCGAGAAATCTATTGAGCAGATCAGATATAACGAAGTCGCTAATACTACACGTATTATTGCAGACTATATCAATACAGTAGGAGAAGCTAATGGCATCAGCCTTGCCAGTACTGAATCAAATCAAGCAGGAACTGGCGGACTGCCAGCAGTGCAAACTCCACGAGAAGAGAACTAAAATAGTATTCGGTGAAGGTAATCCAGAAGCAAGGATAGTATTTGTTGGTGAGGGTCCAGGAGAGAATGAAGATAAGACTGGTCGACCCTTCGTAGGTCGCGCCGGTCAGTTGTTAGATAAAATGATTGAAGCAATGGGGTATACACGTAGTGATGTTTACATTACTAATGTTGTTAAGTGCCGCCCTCCAGACAATCGTGTACCTGAAACTGACGAGGTAGCCTGCTGCTCTAAGTACATGAGACAGGAACTCACCGCCATCGATCCCGATATTATCATTCCTCTTGGACTATCAGCATCCAAGGCTGTCCTAGGTCTAGACTCTAAAACTAAGATGGGCGATATCAGAGGCAAGTTCAAAGTTAAAAGCTTTGATAGACCGACCAAAGGCAATGTAGTGATGCCAACATACCACCCAGCAGCACTACTTCGTAATGAAAATCTAAAGGCCCCAACCTGGGAAGACCTACAGAAAGCAATGAGCTACTTAAAGGAGCTAGACAATGTCACCTGAACGTAAGTCACGTCTAAAGCATCAGACTAAAGAACGTAAGAGATTTCACCTAGAAGTTCGCAAGGCCAAGAAGCAGGAGTTTATCTTCTCTGAAGTTAAGCGCCGCTCTGCCAATCAACAAGGTCGCTTGGTTACTTTTCTATTTAATCCAGATGAGCTAGGTCTATCTGTTCACGCCAGCCTTGAAGCTATCGAGAAGCTTGGTCTCGAACGAGCTTGGGAACGTCTAGATAGACGTGACTTCTATAAGAGCGTAACTGTTAGAACTCAGGGTATTGCATCTAGAATTCACAAAGGTCCAGGAGATATTACTGAGGCTCATCTTGTCGAATTACGTAAGCAAGTACTAGAGCAAACTAAGGCTAAGCTTAATGCTCCAAGACTAGATCTATCTAGCTTAACTACAGCATCAGAGGAGACTCCAAGTGAAACTAACCAAGGCTGATATCGAACAGAATGAATATAAGGTTTTTGTTGTGCATGCAGGTAAACCTCGCTTCGTTAGGTTGCCAGTAGAGATTGATAGTGACATGCGCCGCGTCACCTACAATGTTATTGGTGCAACTGAAAAAGTAAAGCTCCTTGAAGTTAGACCTGTTGTTACTACAGTAAGCGAAGAGAATCTTGAAGAGCTTGAGCTTGAAGAGCGTGACTTCGTTGGTCCATTCTTTATCGTTGACAGAAAGAACCAGAAGATCCTTGAGGTTGTGTGATGTCCCACAAAACCATGGAATTCTACGGAACACCAACTGAAGTACATTTTCTTTGGGACCAAGAGACTGATGTTGTCGATGGTCTCAAAGATGAAGCTGATCTTAAATCTATCTGTATTGATAAAGACATTGTAGCCGAGCTACTTCTTCGGCTAACTCTAGATAAGAAAGGAATTCTTCTTAGCGATAGTCTTAAGATCCATGCTTGGTCCCTCAAGAAGGATGGCACTAACCATTACTTCTTTACCAATGATCAACAGAACGACCTACTAAAAGCACAACATCCAACAGCGTGTAACTTATAACATCTACTAGTCATCTATGTTACGCTATTGGTTGGAGGCCAGCATGGCAAATAAAGCCCGTGATTCTAAGAAGAACGACGATGAACATGATGAAGAAGAGTTCGAAGATGAAGGCCCGGATGAAGACTTTGAGGAAGTGGTAAGAAGGCGAGAGCTTAAGAAGCAGCTACAAAAGAAGGCTATTGTAATGCTCTCTGGACCTATTGGACCTAATCACTTAGGTCTATGTCATGAGCTTCTTCGTTATCATTTTGATGAAACCTTCAATGACACAATCACTTTACTAATTAATAGTCCAGGTGGTATGTGTGAGATTGGTTGGGCAATAGTGGACACCATGAACTTTGTAAGATGTCCAATACAAACAGTCTGTATTGGATTTGCTGGTTCAATGGCTGCAGATATCTTTGTCAATGGTGACACAAGAGTAATGGGTGCCCACTCTACCTTGATGGTTCATCCTCACTCTACAGTTAATGGTGGCTCTCACCATAAGCTACTGGCTACTCTCAAGGGTGACCAAATAGAATACAACAGACGACTACAACACTATCTCACTAACTCTAAGTACAATAGTAAGAAGGTTGTTGAGGATACATTCTTTAAGGTAGTTGGCGAGGACTTGTACTTGACTCCAGAAGAGTGTGTAGAACATGGAGTTGCTGATGGAATTGCAGTTAACGATAAGAAAAAGAAAAGAAATAAAGATCCGGCAATCGGAGCGCAGCTCATGGGACAAACTCCTAGAGCTTCTACTTCAGATCGATCAGGAAAAGGGACCAAGCCCAGAGCAACTCGCGCAGGTAAGAGCAAGAATTGAAATTGTGAATGAGATTCCTTCTTGGTTTATTAAGAAGGATCTTGTCTCTGTTACTGATGGGTTTAAAGCAGAGCTTTGGACAGTTGGAAAGCAAACCCCAGAGTATTATCAAACAATAACCAACACTCCTTTACAACTTGCAAGTGTCTGGATGTTACATAGGGAGCTCGTCGCCGATATGAATGAACACATTATCAAAAGGGTGGCCAGCCAGGTGCATATAGATTTAGATTGGGAATGAAATGGCCCATCGGGCTATGTTGCCTTCACACCTAGAAAGGATAGCCTAAGCTAACACCTCTAGTAACCAGTAGGCGAGTAAGTGTATCGACAGGATAGGCGAATTCTAAATTATATATCCTGACGCTTCGGCTTCGATACTCAAATTTACTGGTGCCATTACACTTGATATTTTAATTATGGGCCTCTTCTCATTAAGAATAGCTTAGGATAAGCTTAATGGGCGGAGGCATTTTACATTATGAATGAAATTGTGATCGTAAACGATGAAGAGGAAGAACAGGATAAGGCATCCAAGGCCTTGAATGACATCCTCGATGTGCTTAAGGCAGCTAAACTTAGAACACAAGATCTTATCCTTCTGTACGGAAACCTAGGCTACTCAATAGGTGCATCCATCGAGGGACTTACTAGTTCTCCTGGACCAACTGCCGACGAGTTACAAAAGACTTACTATGAAAAGCCAACAATAGGCGTAGCAATGATGCTTCAGGGTATCTTAACTACCAGTTGGCACGATGATTATCTGAAACAAAACAAAATAGAATGAGCTATTAGAGGTATAGAATGTCCAGCAGACCGCTACAGTATGCATAGATATGATAGGATGAAGTATGAGAAAAGGAATTATCTATATTCATATAACGCCTTTAGGATTCTATATAGGTCAAACTATTAAATCTTTAGAAGAAAGAAAACAAGAGCATCTTAAGAATGCAATTGACATAAACCACTCTAGTTATAATTCAAAACATTACTGTGCAATTCGTGATCCTCTATGGTCTTTATTTGAAGATGAATGGAAGATACTTGAGGTTGCTGATGAATCTAAACTAAATGAATTAGAAATAATGTATATAGCTAAATACGATAGCTATAGAGATGGTCTTAATTCAACCTTAGGTGGCGATGGTTCACGAGGTTTCTTTCATACGGAAGAGTTTAAAAATCTTTTAAGTAAAAGAATGAAAGAGTCGAATCCTATGAAAGGAAAGTTTGGGCCAGAGCATAACAGATATGGCTCTAAGCATTCACATGAGTGGAAAGAGAAACAATCAATTCGTATGAAAATATCTAATCCAATGCGAGGTCTTGTTTCTGAATTACATCCACGGGCAAAAATAGGTTTTGAAGTGGCAAATCAAATTCGAGAAGAATATAAACTGGGTAATATTACCCAAAATGAATTAGCAATTAAACATAAGCTAGGTATCAGATCTATCAAAGATATTCTAGCTAATAAAAGATGGAGTATATAATGAGTTCACGGCCTCTTCAGTACGCTATTTATAAGGGAATGTCAGGCAAGTTCGGTGCAGTTCAGTTTAATTTCCAGCCTCCTCACTACTACAAGGATAAGGAAAAAGACTTTACTGGTAGCCGTGCACTAGATCAAGATGGAAGACTTCTTGAGGCACAAGGTTGGCGACAGCGCGAGGGTGCGATCTTCGTAGAAGCAGCACCAACTGTTGGACCAAACAAGTATGACTGGGATCAGAAGGTAACCTTTGCTCTATCGGTTACTGATATGGGAAAGATTGTACACTTTCTAACTACTGCTAAGGATCTTTCAATTATGCATGATCCAGGAGCAAAGAGTGATTCCCAGGGTCAAGTAAAGAAGTATCTAAATATGCAGTCTCCAAAGGGACTTCTCGAGGGCGGCGCGATGTTGACCCTCTCACAGAACGGTGCCAAGGGAGAAATGCGCCACACTGTTCCACTTACACCTGATGAGTGTATGGTGATTCGCCAGCTGTTGCTGACTGCAATTCCTGGTGCACTGCAGTGGGATTGATCTTGACTTCTCGTCGTGGGTAGCTTACAACAGTTGGATGACTACTCCCGACGAACGCCTTGAAGCAATCTACAATCTAGTAACTGATCAACTAGCCTCTGGTAGAGATATGATGGTCTCTACCTGGAGGCTTCTTAATGAAGTAAAGAAACTTTCAGAAACAACTATAGAAGAAGTAGAAGATATGCCAATTACAGAAGAAAAAGTTGAAGACCCTGTGATTGTTATATCTTGTGATGCAAGTATCAAAGTCAACCCTGGTGGAGCTGCTGCTATTGGTGCAGTGATTAGGTTCCCAGATGAGACTAAGCCCTTGTCCTTAGCTAAGCTAACCTCAGCTACCACTAACAATGAAGCTGAGTATGATGCTATCTACGAAGGACTTCTAGCTTTAGTTAACCTACACAATAGGCCCAAGTATCCCATCACTGTTAGATCTGATAGCCAGCTGGTTGTTAAGCAACTAGAGGGCAAGTATAAGATCAACAACGTAGCACTTCAGCGTAAGTGTACTTCTATCCATGAACTGGCAGCTAAGATTCCTGTTCCAGTAAAGATAGAGTGGCGCCCCCGTAACTCAACTCCCGATTTAACTCAAGCTAACTTCAATGCACAAGATGCACTTGGAGTAAAGAGGCACTGATGAGCTTTCATATTTCAGGTTTGCTAGCTATCCCCAGCGAACCTCAAGTGACTCCTCACAAGCTCGACTCTGGGTCGGGCTTTTTTATTAACTTCCGTGGTACCACACAAGGCAAGACTGTAGATGGTAAGCCAGACTATCAGTATTGGTTCTGTACAGTATTTGTCAGCTCTCAATTCATAGAGAAGTGGATGGAAGAGTACCTTATTCCTGGCAATGTTCTTTACATTGAGTCCGGTGAGGTAGTAAGTACTCCCACTCCTGATGGTAAATACCACAATACAAAAATCAAACTAGACCAGTACAAGACAAAGTTGCTCGCAGTTCCTATGTGGGCCAAACAGGAGTAGAGAATGTCCTTCGAAGACGAGTTTCAAGAGTTCATGAAGCGTGAAGATCTTAAGCCCGAAGATATCTTCAGCATGGTTACCATCATGCCTAAGAAGAAGATCAAGGTCACTGCTTATCTCGAGGATAAGGATGGCGAGCGTATCTTAATCTCTGAGATTGCAGAGCAGTTGGTTAAGTACCTTCAAGATCAGATGACGACAGAAGAACCTACTGCTATTAACTCACAGATGTTTCCTCTGTGTGGTCAATTCATGATGAGTATTGTTCCTCGCTTTGTAGGTATGGATCTGGCACATCTTATGTTCCAGGCTGGTGGATTTAGACAGGCGCTCTTGACGCTGTCTTTGTCTAGTACTTTGTTTATGCAGTACATCCAGCAACATGAGTTGAAGGTTGTTACTGAGACGACTGCTCTTTCGGATGACGAGGTGGAGAACTACTTGTCTAAGTCGAGGGAGTTTGATGAGAGAATTAAGCAGGCCCTACACCAGGCCTTTGATGGAGAAGAACAGTGACTAAGCCCCTCAAGATTATGGAGCCCGCATTTGTTGCTTATCATCAGAAGCCTGTTAAGGGTGTGTATGTTGATACGCACCACAACTTTGTTAAGGTTTCTCCTGCTGATTACAGTGGCGAGTTCACTCTTGAGGGAAAGACTATCCAGAAGCGAAGAGTCTATGATGCAATTGTTGAAGCTGGTATCGAGGCCAGAGCTAAGAAGCTCGCCAAGATCTTCCTTCCTCTTGGTGCCCATACACACACAATAACTTTTGATAACCAAAAGACCGCACCTGGATTCAACAGTCGCACAAACATCATCCTTGATATCTCTAAAGCACAGGTACAACTTGATGCCTTTATTAAGCTCAAGGAAGAAACTGGATTGAAACAATTCCTTCTTGGACGTGTTCCGTTTCATAACAACACAGTATCAGAAGCCCTCTTTGAAGCAGTAGTGATGGAAAAGCATCCCCGCATTTCATCTGTCTTCAGTAGAAAGCGTGATGGTTATCCCCGTGTGTATATCACCATGGCCTTCAGCGATGTACTCTTTGGGCTGAGATCAAACACTGATATCGATCTCTTCTGAGGTAACATGATTACAATCTATGTATGGAAACTAAAGAGTGGTGATAAAGAATTACTGCATAAAGTAATGCTCGCCACCTTTGGTGACTCAAAAGAAGTACCTAAGTACAACCTAGTAGAACTAGAAGACAATACCTCTAAGATCAAACCGATCGGAGATATTGTTTTATGTATGGGTATCAGAGCTTTCAATCTAGTTAGCTATGAACATCCAGGAGCTATAAAGCTTCCTACCTTATCGGATCTTGAACCTCGACCAGAGAATAGAGAGTCCCGCCTTGAGGCCTGGGAGATTCTTACTGAAGCAAAAAAAGCTAGTAAATGGACACACTTAGATCTAGAGCTAGACTTATCTCCAGAGGATGTAGGTAAGCTTCTAACTGAGAAAAGTAAAACACTTTCAAAACATGTCGCTGAAGACATGACTGAACATTGGATAGGCACAACTGCTCTTGGTAAGAAAGTGCTGATCTCCAATAAACAAAATACAAAAAATATCCCTTGCAACTTCCAACTGACTTTCGAAGAGCTCTATGCCGCAAAGGCTGCCTTCGATCTTCTAGGTCTCAAGTCTCTAACGCTGGTGAAAGGTAATAAAGATGACTAAAGTAAACGCACAGCAGCCTGAAGTTTTCACTCCTGACTCTACTCCTCCTCGCTATCAGAATTCTTCTGAGGCGATTGAGATTGCTATGAAGTCTACGAATCCGCTGCTCTGGGTTCGTACTCATGAGGAGAGCCGTCTTATCACTGAGGTTCTTGAGCTTGCTAAGAAGCTTAAGATGGATACCTTTGTGTGGTCTCTCTGGCAGGGTCTCGTTCCTGCATCCAAGTTCAATACTGCCGAGCGTGCCTCTGGTGCCTACGATAAGACCTGGCAGCCACCTCTTGCTCTGGATAAGATCGTTGAGCTTGAGAAGAAGGATTCCAAGAAGGGTAACATCGTCATCATGCGTGACGTGCATGCTGTTCTTCAGGAGCCTATCCCTCGTCAGCTTCGCGACATCTATCAGGTGTTGACTGATAAGCGCACCAAGATCATCTTCGTCAGTCCTATGCTTGCACACGGTGCAGGCGGTCAGCACGAAGGTCTTCCTCCTACCCTGGAGAAGCAGATCACGGTTATCGATTTCAACCTGCCTAACATGGATGAGATCGACGACGAGATCCGTGCTCTTGTTCGTAGTGTTATCGAGAACAACTACCCAAGTGATACCAGCAGCCCTGCGGCTCAGCGTGCACTTGCAGTGTGTACCAATATGCAGAGCATCACGCCTGCAAACTACACCGAGTTCGCTCGTGCTCTACAGGGCTTGACCCTTCTTGAGGCTAAGAATGCTGTGTCCTCTAGCATTCATTACCTTCGCACTGTGAACACTGCCTTCTTGCTTGATGCAAAGAAGCAGGTTCTGTCTCGCTCTGATATCTTGGAGCAGTTCGAAGCCAACCGCACCATCTCCGATATCGGTGGTATGGATCTGATGAAGGACTTCTTCGAGGACTACAAGTACTCACACACCAAGGAGGCTCGTGACTTCGGTGTCGATGCACTTCGCGGCGTGCTGATGGTTGGTGTTCCTGGTTGTGGTAAGTCTCAGATGTGTAAGGCCGTTGCCAGCTCTTGGCGTCTGCCACTCATCCGTTTGGATGTTGGTAAGGTCATGACTGGTCTCGTTGGTGGTTCTGAGCAGAAGATGCGCAGCGCCATCAAGCAGGTCGAAGCCATTGCACCTTGCGTGCTTTGGATCGATGAGGTTGAAAAGGCGCTCTCTGGTACCAAGTCCAGTAACTTCTCTGACGGTGGTACGATGGCTCGTGTGTTCGGTACTCTCTTGACCGCAATGGAAGAGGGCCTGAAGGGCGTGACGATTCTTGCAACTGCTAACGACATTGAAGCTCTGCCTCCAGAGTTCATCCGTCGTTTCACTGAAGTGTTCTTCGTTGACCTTCCTGGACCTGATGAGCGTCGTGAAATCTTCGGCATCCACCTTGGAAAGAAGAAGGCAAACCCCGCTGACTTCAACATCACTCAGCTGGTGGAGGCTTCCGAGAACTACACTGGTGCAGAGATTGAAAAGAGTGTCTCTCGTGCTATCGCGTTCGCCTTCAAGGATCCTGAGAAGAAGCTTCGTAGTGAGCATGTCTTGACTGCACTCCAAGAGACCAAGCCTATCTCTCACATCATGGCTGATAAGATCAACAAGATGCGCACTGAGGCTCGTGATAAGTATCGCTTCTCCTCTAGCTGGGCTCTCCAGCAGGGCCGAGCCATCAAGGCTAAGAAGGATGCTATGAAGGTCTCTGACGTTAAGCTCCCTGAGCTTAGAGACAAGAAGAAGCAGGTTCATGTCGCCGATTCCGGTGATAGCAACATGCTTGACCTTGATGAGTGAATCCAACTAGACTGAAAGGTAAGGAGAAATAGATAATGTCACACTGGACAAAGATTAAGCTGCAGCTTACTGATGAAAAGATTCTTGAGAAGGCCCTTACCCGTATGGGTCTGAAGGTTGAGACTGGTACCTTCAAGGTTAGCCAGTACGGTACTACTGAAGAGGCATCCATTCGCGTGGACAACGCTGTTGGATTCCAGAAGCAGAAGGATGGTACCTACTCAATGATTGGTGACTTCTATCATGCTCGTAGTAATCCTAAGCTCTATGGTTACTACAATCAGAGTGAGAAGTTTCAACAGGAACTCAATGCCGCTTACGGTATTGAAGATGCCAAGCAGAAGCTGGAAGACCTGGGTCTTGGCTTTGAGATTACCGAGAATGAGGAAGGTCTCATCGGTAAGGATGGCATGATTCGAATGGTTGCTACTAGCTGGGCCTGATCCCAGAGAAAAGGAATAGACAATGCCCGCAAAGGTTCAAATTAGTATCAATCCCAAGACCGGTCAGGTTGAGTTCGAGATCGAAGGTGTAGCTGGTAGCAGCTGCACTGACATCACCTCAGCTCTAGCTAAGGGCCACGTGATTCAGGATGAGCGTCTCACGGAGGACTACTACACTCCGGCTGAGGAGCCTGCTTACGTTGGTGACTGATCAGTAAACCCCAACCCAAAACCCTGGCTGTGGCTACAGAGTCGCACCAGGGTTTTTTTATTTAGACATAGGAGACACTCGTGATTATTGCACCTCATATCACTTCCGAGTTTGCCTACTTCAATGCGCTGTTCATTCAGCCCACACCGTGGTGTGCTCGTAATTGTAATGGATGTTACGTGAAGGGTTTCGAAGAAGTTCAAGGTGTTACTGAATCTGAGGACACTCTCATCGGTGACCTGATCTCTGAAATCGGCGGACGTATTAGAGTTAACCAGGTCACTCTAGCAATTGATAAGAAACCAAACGATAAAATTCGTAGTTATGCTATGGATACTATCGTTAGTAATTTTCTTGAGCGCATTGGATATAGTGAAGAACAAGGACACAAGATCGAGTTTCATGCCACGGTACATACCCTTAATGATCTACTGGAGTATCCTCACTTCTGGGATTCTCCCCATCAGAAACTAGATATGCTTTCTATTTCTCATCTTAATGTACAGGACTATATTCCTGAGCTTCGTACCTATGTTGCTCCACATATCAATTGGAATCTTACTGTTGATCCAACTATTAATATGGATAAGATCAAATCTACCTTTCAAAAGATTGCCTCTACGGTAGATAGTGTGTATCTTGTTCTTCACAAACCTAACCTGGGCCACTTCTTTGATGAGCAAGCTTTTGTTGTTCATCAGGACTTCATTAGATTTATCAGAACTATGCCAGAAGAGATTAGAAATAAAGTTCATATCGATGGCTGTATTCAGGATAGTAAGCACTTTCTGGATACAGGTTATGGCTGTTCTTCTAACGTATCCCGCTTTCAGGTTTGGCCTAATGGTTCTGTTACTGGTTGTGCCTATAATCAGAACCGTGTGACTGGACCAGCTACCAACCTAGATGAACTATTTAAGAACTTCGTTACTGCTAAGAAGACTTACGAGTTCGATAAGTGTAAGATCCCTAATCACATTGATCCAAAACACCCTCGTGTTTACGCCCGACAAAATTATCTGGAGATTATAGACTAATGACCACATCTAAAGATCAGGTAGACAAGATGATTGCTAGCCTGAGAAAAGGCAAGGACATCCACGAGATGTTTGCCAACACTGTTCGTACTGGAATTCTAATTCAAGGGAAGACCATGGAACAATGGCGCACTTATTTTACTGCCGATATTCCTGACAATCCTGACATTATCGATTGTAAGCTATTGGATATTAACTTAATGAAGCTTCATCAAGAAGCCACGTTCTTAAAGTGTATGGCTGATGCAGCCAGTACTCTAGGTAAGAAGTCTTTTGATACACAGTATCGCGAGAAGTTCACAGCTCTTGTATCAGAATATAGAGCTGAGGGAAAAAAGCTTCCAGCTAAAGAGACACTAGAGATTCTTGCATCAAATGATCTAGATGATATTGAAACATCCTTGTCTTATTCAGAATTAGCTGTTAAATTCTGGAAAGATGTAATAGAGGACCTTAACTTTAAACGTAAGGCTATAGAGAATATTACTATCAACAACTCTGTAGAGGCAAAAGCTAACCTCGCATCAAGTAACTTGCAGAACCGGAGAGATCACAATGACCACTAAGGCTACACCAACAAAGAAAGTTGCAGTTAAGAAGCAGGAGGGCGCGCCTGCTGCTGATGATCCCAAGACCGTTAAGGTTGGCTTTACTGTAGCTATGCTACAGGACGGCGAGCTAGTATTTAATCTTCATGGCAACCCTGGTATTATTGAGCTCCAGGGCCTTCTTGTTTTCGCAAACAAGATTGGAGATGCTAAGTTCAAGGACCAGTTATCTATTGGTGATGTTGCTGTTCTTAAAGCAGTCCAAGCTCTACAGCAGAGACTTGAAGCTGTTGAAGCTCATCTCAATGGTATTGAGTTTAAGGATGTAGAAGTTGAGCAGGAAGAAGTAATAACATGAAACTTGACCATGGGGTGGTAGTTCCAGAAGAGGACAACGTAGAGGTAAAGCGAACCGAACCGTTCTTTGATGAGTGTAAGAACCTACTACTCCATGTTGTCAAGCAGGCTGTTGATGATTACCAATCCTATAGATTTAAAACCAGAGAGGATCACCAGGAGATTTGGATCTCCGCCTCTGGTTTTCTATTTGATAATGATCATTACATCCAATGGGGAGAGCAGGAAATAAATCTTGAACAGATTTGTGATGTGCTTTCCCTTGAGGTTTCATGGGTAAGATCCAGAATTGCACAGCAGATCGAGGTTAAGATGAAACCCGATGGTGTTCTGGCTCCAATGGAAACGAAGCATGTTCCTAAGAAGATGAAGTGAATTAAGGCCAGCCATCGAGCTGGCTTTAATATATCAGGAGAACAATGAAACCAGTCATTATCGGTATTGGATATAAAAAAGGTGTAGGTAAAGACACCGTAGCTAATAGGCTAGTAGACAAGCATGGCTTTACTAGGATGTCCTTTGCTGATCCACTTAAAGAAGCCTGTAGAGTTATCTTTCACTTCTCAGAAGCTCAGCTGTATGGAGATAAGAAAGAAGTAATGGATCATCGCTGGGGTAAAACTCCCCGCCAGATCCTTCAGATGATGGGCACCGACGCGGTCCGTAATATCATCGACAGAGAAGTTTGGGTTAAATCCCTAAAGATAAAAATAGAGAACATGGTTAAGGCTAATCCAGGCAAGCAGCTCAAGATAGCTGTTCCTGATGTTAGGTTCCCTAATGAGGCAGAAGCTATCTTATCTATGGAAGGTGGTCATGTCTGGAAGGTAACTCGTGAGCTGCCAACTAATGAGTTCTCTTATCACGAAAGTGAAGTAGCACTAGACCAGTACAACAAATGGAGTAGTGTACTAATCAACGACTCCACCATGGCTGAACTTTATAAGCGAGTCGACATCCACCTAGATTACATTGAGAAGCAAAAGGAAAAAACACATGCCTATAACCGCAGAAGTTCAAAAGAAGATTGAGATCTTGCAAGCAGCTATCGATAAGGATTATGGGAAGGGTACCATTAGAGTCTTGGGTGGCAACGAGGTTGCCAACATCAAGCGCATTACTACTGGAGTTCCTTCTGTAGACTGGGCCATCGGTGGAGGTCTTCCCGAAGGAAGAATGGTAGAGATCTATGGTCCAGAAAGCAGTGGAAAGACTACCCTATGTCTACACTGTATTGCTGAGCATCAAAAGCAAGGTGGCATCGCCGCCATCATTGATGCTGAACATGCACTTGATCTTAAGTATGCTCAGAATCTTGGTGTAAATACCAATGATCTGATTGTTAACCAGCCTGACAATGCAGAAGAAGGTCTCGACATCGTCGAACGTCTCTGTACTTCTGGAGTAGTTAGTCTTATCGTCATTGACTCAGTTGCAGCTCTTGCTCCTAAGGCAGAGATCGAAGGCGATATGGGCGCCCAGCTTCCTGGTCTACAAGCTAGACTTATGTCTCAGGCATGTAGAAAGCTAACTGCTCTATCATCTAGAAACAACGTAACTATCATCTGGATCAATCAGATCAGATACAAGATCGGTGTTATGTTTGGCTCTCCAGAAACTACTGCTGGTGGTAATGCTCTTAAATTTTACTGCTCAGTTAGAATGGATATCCGCCGCCGAGGCCAGGTAAAGGTTGGAGAAGAAGCAGTAGCTAACGAGACTGAAGTGAAGGTAGTCAAAAATAAGACTGCGCCTCCATATAGAACTGCTGAGTTCCAGATTGATTTTGGTACTGGAGTAAACAAAGTACTTGATACTTTCCGTATTGCAGTCCAGAAGGGAATCATCGACAAGTCTGGCGCCTGGTTCAGCTACAAGGGCGAGAAGCTTGGCCAAGGTGAGAAGAATGGCTGCGACACTCTTAGAGAGAACCCAGATATTCTAGCCCACATCACATCAGCACTTAATCAAGACATCGTGGTAGACCCATTTGAAGGGACTGGAACAGAAGAATGACTGATATAAACGAGTTCACACGCTATGTGTTAGAATTCTTTTATGTCAAAATTCAAATGGTCCACATCTGACTATGAGAAACTAAAAGATCTATATGAATTGTCTTCTCAGGTTGAGCTATTAAAAGCTTTTCCTGGGAGGACAATGAATGGCATTAGTCAACAGGCAAGAAAACTTAATCTAAAGCGTAGGCGTCATAGAGATAAATCGAACCTAAAGTTCATTAATGGAGTATGGTTTGCTTATAGCATCAGACCTGATGGCTATGTACAGATTAGTAGCCCCACATTAGCTCCAAGCTATCTAGCTTTTGAACACAGATATGTGTGGGAGTCTAAGCATGGGGCTTTAAAAGACGGCTATGAAATTCATCATATAGATGGTAATCGTCAGAACAATGAAATACAAAACTTAGAGTGTGTCACGACTGCGGAGCATCACGCGCGAGATAGAAAAGTCAGAAACAGTATGACAAAGTACTTAAAAAGCATTGGACAGTTCGAACAGTGGCAAGAGAAATTTAACAATGGAACAATCTGACTTTACTCATCTTCATCTTCATAGTACATACAGCATCCTCGACGGCGAGAACATGCTGGATAATATTACTAAGAGGGTGAAGGAACTCGGAATGAAGCAGGTAGCCCTCACCGATCATGGAACGATGATGGGCTCCCTGAACTTCTATAAAGCCTGTAAGAAAGAAGGGCTTAAGCCTATCCTCGGAGTCGAGGCATACATCACTAATGATCCTGATGGAATGATTAAGGAAGAAAGAACTAAAGATAACTTCCACCTGGTGATGATTGCAGAGAATGAGATTGGGTATAAGAACCTACTGGATTTAGTAAGTAAGGCACAGCTTGGCAACTTCTATCATAAGCCCCGTATTAGTAAGCATAACTTACTAGTTCCAGGAGCAGTAGAAGGAGTCATAGCAACAAGCGCCTGTCTAGGTAATGAAGTAAATAGAATGGGTAAATGGGATCCAGAGAAGAGTGAGTATCAAGATAAGCAAGCTATGTATAAGGCGGCCGAGTTCTATCAGAGTGTATTTGGCGACAGATATTACTTAGAGATTCAGGATAATGATGATAGTGCAGGACAACAGAAGATCTATAACGAGATAGTAATTCAGATAGCCAAGGATATTGGTCAAAAGAATGTCATCACAAGTGACGCTCACTATACTGATGTTAAAAGCTCTGAGTTACATGCACTTCTAATGGCTATGCAACTCAAGAAGACTTTGGATGATTATCTTGCTGCTGGTGAAATGAAGTACGGCCCTTGGTTCTTTATTAGATCACCACAACAAATGATGGAAGCTGCTCAGAAATACAACTGTGAGCAAGCCTTCTGGAGTGCCTGTGAAATAGGTAATCGTTGTGCTATTGAAATTGAGTTAGGTAAGTACAAGACCCCAGAATTTAACATTGAAGCTGAGTCTGACTATAAAGAGTTTCTAGATTCACTAGAAGGAGATGATCATGAAGGTTAACAAGGAAATTCGTATTGCTAGCATTAAGTCCGAGATCATCAATAGAGTAAAGGCTATTGAGGCTCAGAAGGAAGCCAAGAAGGTTATGGCTGCTGGTTACAAGAGCGCCATTGATCAGCTTGAGGCAGAGAAGA
>ERZ1292642.869-Hain-H14-01um-R1-869-length-15477-cov-4_pt1 | contig 15477 bp, 24 predicted proteins | sample MGYA00564403_ERZ1292642 | MGnify/ENA primary metagenome ERZ1292642 (study PRJEB36523, sample SAMEA6512643) | groundwater metagenome | collected 2019-01-09 | study: AquaDiva: Metagenomics assemblies of 32 groundwater samples | reverse complement strand
CTAGACAGTGATAATATATTTCAATTTTATGATATTATAACTTTAGATGAATTGAATACCCTAATGAACGACTGTCTAGTTTTGCTAGACTACCAAGATATTCAGAAGATGATACAGGAACAACCAGATTAGGAGTCTAATAGCGTGAAAATTCCAAACACAGAAGTATTCTACTACTGGGATTATTGCTATACCAAGCGAAATTTGCATAAAGTAGTACGTGTAAATTATGACAGCTATAATACTTACGTGTTAAACTGTTATAATGAGTGGGAATTCGACGATAATATCAATGCGGATACGCTGGTTAATAATATGGACATTAAGATATTAGAGGAAGTAACCAATTAGATGAACGTTCTTTCTCTTTTTGACGGCATTTCGGCTGGTCAAGTCGCCCTAAATAATATCGGAATAAAACCCGCCCTATACCTAGCTTCCGAAATAGATAGGTGGCCAGTCGAAGTCACTAATAAACATTTTCCTAATACAATTCAGCTAGGTGATGTAAAAACAGTAGACAAAAATACACTTCCAAAAATCGACCTATTAATAGGTGGCAGCAATTGCCAGAGTTTTAGTGTCGCCAACACCTTTTATAATCAGCCCGGTTTTAATTCGGACGACGGCAAACTATTTTTTGAATATGTACGGCTCTTAGAACAAACACACCCACAGTATTTTCTCTATGAGAATGTAGCCTCAATGAAAGCGAGTGATAAAGACGCTATATCTAAACACTTACGTGTTGAGCCACTCAAAATTGATTCTGCCATTTGTTCCGCCCAATCAAGAAAGCGTTACTATTGGACTAATATACCGCAAAAACCGTTTTCACTAGCGGGCCTTAATCGAATAATCAACGACGAGATAGACCTATCGATGAATGATGATGTAAGAGAGCGTACTAAGGATAAGATAATTAAATTAAACTTGACCACGCACAAACTGAATTTGCCGGAAAAACGACTGCTTAAACCTAACCGCCTTGGCTTTATCAATAATGATATGAGGGGCAACCGTGTTTATAGCCAATATGGCAAAAGTATTACGTTGACCGCTAGTAGTGGTGGTATTGGTCGTTGCACAGGGCTATACTTAATAAATGACCAAATTCGGCGGCTATCTCCATTAGAATGTGAAAGGTTACAGACTTTTCCAGATCAATATACGGCGGGCATCCGCGAAACTGAAAGATATAGGGTTTTGGGCCGCAGTTGGACAGTTAAAGTGATAGAACATCTATTTTCATCATTAAAATAAAGATCATTATTAAATATGGGCACAACATTAACCAACGCATTTCTTAGTATGTTAGGCATGACACAAGCTAGTAAATTTTCATGTGTTATGGCAATGTTAGATAATGCCGACTATATACCGGAAATTATGAGTCGGCTAATACCAAACGATAATTTGGTGGATGACGGGATTGAACGAGAGTCTCATATTACGTGCTTATATGGTCTACATACTAATAATCCGATTGATGTAATTAAGTATATCATGGACATTAAGCCTTTTGAGGTGACTATAGGCCAAATCAGCAAGTTTGATTCTAATCCAGATTTTGACGTTATAAAGTGTGATGTAGAAGGGCCGGAGTTATACCGGATTAATGAACTGTTGAAAACCCTGCCATATACTAATTCTTACAACGAATATATCCCCCATATGACTTTAGCTTATGTAAAAAAGGGATCGTGTGACCATTTATTAGGGAATAACATGTTTAGTGGCCACAAATTTATGATAAATAGACTGATGTTTAGCGATTCGGAATCTAGAAAAGGTTTTATACAACTTTAAATAAGAGACTTATTTATGATCGACATTAGAAAAGATGGGCAAAAGGCTTACTATGATTATGAATACGGTAGTCTGGTAAATAAACCGTTAAATCCATATGAAAATGGCACGATTGAATATCAGTTATGGTTAGAAGGTTGGGAATCTGAATCCGCGTCGTGTGACCGCGCCATTCGTTGGGAGCAACATAATTATCATAGTAACAAATTTAGTTCTTATTAAGGAATTTTATGTTAAATAGGCGTGATCTCTGTAAAATTATCGTTAGCACTACTATGTCTAACTTTATTTCTAATAAGGCACTAGTGACACCACAAAACCAATTTGCTGATAATTGGTCTACTATTACGAATATAGATTCTGGCGTTTTATTGCGGTCAAACAGAACAAAATGTATTACTGACACTATTTATGAGCCTCCTCTATCAAATAGTCACATTGCCGTGATAAAGATAACTTATTCGGACAAAACAATTAGATATTTTAAGATGGATAGTCTTGTCTGGGAGACAAGCGATAGGTATAACAATGAAAATATACCAAAATATTTGGTTGTATTTAATGACAGACAGGCAGAACTTGTAGGATTTCAACTAGAAAATAATGATTTATGTCTAATTTTCCCTAAGCATACTGCGACTTATTCTAATCTTATAGAATGGAGTGATGATAAGCAATGTTAGATAGACGTGATCTATTTAAAGCTGTAACAGCTACTATCTCAGGTATTTTCTTTTCTACTAAGAAAGAAGTGAGACTGGCGATACTAGAACCGGTCGAGTTTATGAAAACAAGAAATCTTACTAAGATATATTGTACTAAAGAGATGATAGAAGACAGACAATTACTATTTTCATTGTTTGAAGATAAAACGAAACTAGACGAGACAAAGTGGTTGGTAGATCATATAGATGAAAAGGCGTCATTGGAAATACAGCAGATATTGAAAGATGATCTAGTCATGCAATTAGCCGATTTAAAACTTTGTAGTATCGCAGAAACAGATGAATAAGGGGTAACTAATTATGAAACACGCAACAATCAACTTGCCATATTTTAGACAAGGTGACGATTTGGACTATTTTCTATGCCAAGTCTTAACAATCGAGGAGGCGATTGAAGCTCATGCTTTAACGCTAGATGCCGCCGCCAAACAACTAAGAGATATTAAAGCGGCTATTACTAATGTGCCAAACGTCGAAATTGAGGCCGATTGTCACCATATTAGTATTTATGGTCCTAACCACTTAATTTATGGTTTGATTGAACAGGATTTAGCGACACCTGATGAACCAGAAGAAGATGACGATGATTATGAGGAAGATGAGGAAGATGAAGAGGAAGACAGTATGAAGACTCATAAAATGAACCACAATATTTTTGCCATCTCTCAACCAACAGTAATTGAGGGTGAAATTCGTCAACCCGGCTGGTATTTTTGGGATGAAGAAGGACTATTGGGCGGTGGCCCGTATTTTACATCTAGGGATGCCGAAATTGCCGCGAATAATTGTATAGATTACCTAAATTAATAGGAGGGCATAAATTGTCTAATAATGGTCTATTGGCAGGAAAAAAGGTATATCTGTCATCACCGATGGAATGTATCATCAACGACAAAGAGAATGAGTGGCATAATCAACGAGAGTATGTTAAGGAAGAACTAGCGAGCCGATTCGGCTTAAAAGTATATGATCCATATGATGGAGATGAAAATCGCGGGTCTCATTTGCAGGATATTCAGGATGCTAAAAAGGCCCGAAATTTTGTCAAACTTAGTGAAATATTTCATAAGACAGTCCGCATTGACCTAAGATTAGTAGACCGATCTGATATAATTATCGCCTATACCCCAAAGGGGGTATGTAGTGTTGGCGTGCCTCACGAAATAGTAGTAGCAAATAACGCCAAAAAGCCAGTTTTATTAGTAGAAGGTACAGACTCATTAAATATAAGTCTTTGGTATTATGGCTTTATACCTTATGAATGTATGTTTGGTAAGTGGGAACACTTATTTAATTATCTAAAAGATGTAGACTACGGCAATATCACAAATAATAGGTGGTCAAATTTACAGATTGACACCCCTACGGGATGGGAATAAATATGTCTAATAAGGAGTTTATATAAATTGGGAGCTAGAATAGATTTAACCGGTAGACAGTTTGGTTATTTGACTGTAATATCGTCTGGTGAACTTAAAAGGGTTGGTAGAGTTTTGAGAACTCACTGGATATGCCAGTGTCAATGTGGCAATATAACTTCAGTATTGGCTAGTAATTTGACTAAACCAAAAAATGGTACAAAGTCATGTGGTTGTAGGAGAATAGAAATTGGTAATAATCATAAATACGACTTAACAGGTCAAAAATTTGGAGATTTGGTGGTTTGTAGGTTTGATAGTTCTCACAAGGCTGGTAATAAAAAACGCAGACATTGGTGGTGTAAATGTATTTGTGGGAACGAACTATCTGTATCAAGGACTAATTTGACACGCGGGAATACCCAATCGTGCGGATGTTTAGTCAAAAGAAGTAAAAAATACAACTTTATTGATTTAACCAACAATATATATGGACAATTAACAGTTATAAAAAGACTGGATGAATATACTAAAACAAGAGGTGCTTTATGGGAATGTTTATGCCAGTGTGGGAAAATAGTAAAATTACCTAGCAATGCTCTTACTAGTGGCAACAATACTACTTGTGGAAATAAAAATAAGTATCATTTGATCCAATATCAAAATAATATGTTTTCGGGTATTATCCCTAAAACTCATTTTACAAGCATCAAAAATGGTGCAACCGGCAGAAACTTGACATATGATGTATCAGAAGATTATTTAAATATTGTATTTAATCAACAAAATGGTATTTGTCCTATTACCGGATTAAAATTAGAGTTCACTCAAAGTGATCGTCCTACTAGAGATAGATGGCAAACAACGGCCTCTCTTGACCGTATTGACTCTAACGCTGGATATATTGAGGGAAATGTTAGATGGGTACATAAAGATATAAATAAAATGCGTTCTAATCATACTGATGCCAAATTTTTACGATATTGTGCGTTATCAACTATAAATAATATACATAAAATAGACAGACCAGACTGGGATATGTATTTTTTATTAAACGCCAAACTCATATCACTTCGCTCAGATGATCCAAATATAAAACATGGCGCTATTATAACTACACTAAATAATAGGATTATAGGCACCGGATATAATGGTACAATTCAAGGAGCCGACATTAACTTAATACCATTAAATAATAGAGATTTAAAGAGAAATTATATGATTCATGCTGAGGAAAATTCCGTGCTTAACTGTTCAGAAAATCCAAATTACATTGGTGGAGCAAAAATGTATATTACTGGAAAACCATGTATTAACTGTTTACAGAGAATCATTAATTTTGGAATTCAACACGTTATTTATCTAGATTGTGTTGGTACAATTACAGAAAATTCAACTACTGAAGCAATAAGAACAAATATTTTGAATATGTCAAAAATACATATGACCGCTGTAAAATTAGAAGATTTTTTAGATTGTATTAAATTTTAACACCTTCCGGTAAAATTTTCTATAAAAAGATTTTTCGATCAATATAGGGGTATAATAAGGTAGCGAAAAAACGGAACTTGACATTAAATCTTCACTTACTTTTAAAGTTGGTGAATTATTATTTGTCTGTTCAAAGGGTGGAAACTCGCTTAATTTTTAAACACCACCCTATACTTATTACACCGAAGATTCCCCGTCTTCGGTTTTTTATTCTTTGGATATATGTCCCATAGAGCGGGATTTTCTAGGTACGGAGCAACGATGTCATTAAAAGCCTTGCAGGAATATTCGTTTGTCAGTAAGTATGCTAAATATGATAAAACATTAAAAAGGAGAGAAACGTGGAACGAGGCTGTTGGTCGAGTAGAGAAGATGCACCTAGAAAAATATCCACAAATTACAGAGGAAATTAAATGGGCCTTTGGGTTAGTACGTCAAAAAAGAGTATTGGGTTCACAGAGGGCGTTACAATTTGGTGGTGAAGCAATACTACGGAAACATCCAAGAATATACAATTGTGTTTCTGGCTATTGTGATCGGATAAGATTCTTCCAAGAAGTATTATATCTATTATTATGCGGGTGTGGTGTCGGATTTAGTGTACAAAAACACCATATTAATAAATTACCACGATTTAATAGAATAGATTTATCATCTCATCACACTGAAGTATTTCAGATACCAGATACTATTGAAGGCTGGTCAGATGCACTCGGTATCTTATTATCTACATATTTTGATAACGACGAATTTTCGGAATTCCACGGCAAAACAGTAGAATTTGACTATTCTTTAATCAGGCCAAAAGGTGCCCCGTTATCTTATGGTGGGAAAGCTCCTGGACCAGAACCACTACAACGATCACTAGAAATTATTCGTGATTTATTAGACCAGTGTTTATTAAACGGGCAAACAGGTCTAAAACCTATCAACGCCTATGATATTATTATGCACTCTAGTGACGCTGTGTTAGCCGGTGGTATCCGAAGAAGCGCCACTATTTGTCTATTTTCTATAGACGATTTAGAAATGATGCAGGCTAAGACCGGTAATTGGTTTATTGATAATCCACAAAGAGGCCGATCAAATAATTCAGTAGTATTAGAAAAAAACAAAATTGATTTTGTCACATTTCAAAATATTATGGATAATGTAAAACAATTTGGTGAACCCGGTTTTGCGTTTGTTGATGATTTAGAGGTACTTTTCAACCCTTGCCAGAGCAGTTCTTCAATAGTTATGACTCCTTTAGGATTAAGAACTTTTGGAGATATACAAGCAGGAGATATTATATGGTCCGAGTCTGGTTGGACTAAAATAATGAAAAAGTGGTCAAATGGTATTCAACCTGTATATAAATACAAAACTAGAGCGGGCTATTTTCTTGGAACAGAAAATCACAGAGTTGTACAAAACGGACAAAAACTAGAGGTAAAATACGCAGAATCTATAGATATTTTGTCAGGGAATTTTACTACCGATAAAATTGTACTAGATGAAAAAATAATCATGGATGGTTTAATTATTGGTGACGGTACTAAAGCTAGTAATAATTTAGTTTGTCTTATTATAGGAGAGGACGATCAAGACTATTTTGACAGTGAAGTAAAAAACTTGATATATAAATCAGTAGCGAAAGAATGTATATACAAAGTGGATACTTCAATAAAGGCAATCGAGCTACCTGTAACATATTTACGAACAATACCAGATAGATTTAAATTTGGGGATAAATCAACTATTTGTTCATTTTTACGAGGTTTATATTCTGCGAACGGTTCTGTTGTGGATAATAGGATTACATTAAAACAAGCGTCTTTTAAAATAATAGAAGATGTACAATTAATGCTATCATATTTAGGCATTTTTTCATATTATACAATAAATAAACCATCATTAGTACAATTTAGAAATGGTGAATATCTTTGTAAGCAAAGTTATGATTTGAACATCTCTAGAGATAGAGAAAAATTTGTTAAATTAATTGGTTTTATTCAAAAATATAAAAATGATAAAATTGATATAACAAAAAAAAGAAATTTTAAGAAAGAAAGTTATGAGATAGTAGAAAAAGAATATGTAGGAGACGAAGAAGTTTTTGATATTACAGTAGATAATGAATCACATACATATTGGACAGGAGGACATAATGTCTCAAATTGTGTCGAAATTGCCTTGTACGGATACACTGAAGATGGACGGTCCGGCTTTCAGGCATGTAATTTATGTGAGATAAACGGTAAAAAGATCAAGTCTATTGAAGATTTTAAAGAAGTGTGTACAGCAGCCGCTATCATTGGAACGTGTCAGGCGGGATATACGGATTTTGGTTATCTAGGACCGGCAACTAAAGAAATTACAGATCAGGAAGCGTTATTAGGAGTATCTATTACCGGGATTATGGACTCGCCAGATATTATACTTGATCCAAATACTCAACAAGAGATGGCTCAACTAGTAAAAAGGATTAACAAAGAGATAGCTGCTAAAATAGGTATAAATCCAGCCGCCAGAACTACTTGTGTTAAACCAGCGGGTTCCACATCTTGTGTATTAGGCACAGCAAGCGGTATTCACCCACACCACGCCAAACGATATTTTCGTAGAGTTCAGTCAAATAAAATGGAGGCTCCTGGACAACTATTTCGTTCTATGAATCCATTAGCAGTAGAAGAAAGTGTGTGGTCCGCAAATAATACAGACAATGTTCTAACCTTTTGTATTGAAGTACCAGACGGAGCTAAAACAAAAAATGATTTATCAGCAATTGAACTATTAGACATAGTCAAAAATACACAAGATAATTGGGTGACATATGGTAAAGACGCCGATTTATGCGTAAAACCGTGGTTAATGCACAACGTATCTAACACAATTCATATTAAAGATAATGAATGGGAGGATGTCACTAAATATATATATCAAAACCAAAACCATTTTTCTGGCATAAGTTTATTACCAAGTTCTGGAGACCTTGACTATCCACAGGCGCCTTTTACCCATGTCTCGACACCCAGAGAAATTTTACAAGAATATGGAGATGGCTCATTAATGGCTTCTGGTTTAATAGTAGATGGGCTACGATTATTTGACAATAACTTATTTGCTGCGTGCGATTTTGTGCGTGGGTTAGGAGATAGCGAAGCTGATTCGTCAAGATTAGATTGGAAGAGAAGGGTCATACAATTCGCTAAACGATATTGCGATAATAATCTTAAAAGATGTTGCTATTTAATGAAAGAAGTAAATAATTGGAAATTATGGGTAGATTTACATCGTGAATATCAAACTATAGATTATACAACATTAATTGAAGAAGAAGATAATACTAAGATTTCTGAAACTATAGCTTGTGCTGGTGGGGTTTGTCAACTAATTAGTTAAATAAGGCAAAAATATGACACTCAAGAGACGCAAACGTGAGATTGTAGAGTCCGAAACATTTGAGCAAATTAGGCAGGCTTTAACGCCAAAAAAGCATTATCCTAAAGTCAAAGCCAAAACAGAGGGGCAGCAAAGATATATTGATTCTATTCGGCAAAACGACATTACGTTATGCGACGGTGTTTTTGGGACCGGGAAAACCTTTTTATCAATTTCTCTAGGAATCGAATATTTACGCGAAGAAAAATATGACCAAATTATTATTAGTCGTCCGGCATTGAGTGCTTGCGGAGAAGATCAGGGGGCATATCCCGGCTCGTATGCAGAAAAATTAATGCCTTTCATGTTGCCGCTATTAGAAGAGATGCGGCATACTGCAACCACACAAGAGATTAATAAATGGATCGAAGAAGAAAAAATTAGGCTTATGCCTATTGCTCTATTACGTGGACATAACTGGAATAATTCATATGTAGTAATAGACGAGGCGGCTAATTTAACTTTTGACCAAATGATATTAATTCTAACCAGGTTCGGGCACAATTCTAGGCTGGTGATTAGCGGGTCATTCATGCAAAGCGATCTTCCTAGTTATAAACAGGGGGCGTTTGAGGATTTTTTTGAGATATTGCAGAACATGGAAGGTGTTGGATTATGTCATCTAACAAAGGATGATATAGTACGTAGCCCGTTTATTGCTAAAATCCTATACCGAATCGAAGCCTTTAAGGCAAATAATGCTAAAGACACCCCGGTAAGAGGTTGGTGATATGGATATTAACTTTTACGACAAATTATTACTTTTGGCTCAAAAACATCTAGAGGCCACCAGTCTATGTGAATGTTGCCAAAATATACCGCCAGTACGTATTCCAGAATTCAGCGACTATCTAGCTGTATGCGAAAATTGTTATCACGAATTAGAGAGCGAACTCAATGATACCTTGCCTATAGAAGCCAACCCGCTATTATGTTATAAATGTGGGTATCCAATGTTAGAGACACATATTGTTAGTTATCCGCCTCTTTGTACTATTTGTTTATGGGGTTCACACTAGATATGTCCACAGACGATCAATTAGACGATGATGACGACAACAATTCTGATTATGCCGCCGCTGACACGTTCTTTGGTATTTTTGGCCTCAAAAGAATCCCGTCCGACTATACTAAAATAGTATGTTATAATTGCGGAGAAGTAGCTCACCCAGGACCGCACTCGCAATTTCCGCCACATTGCATAAAATGTGAGTTATGCAAGTTTGTGGATTAGGTGTATTATATTAAGGAGAGAGTTATTCCTACCTATAATTTTATTTGTCAAACCCTAGACTGTAGACACGCTTTTGAGATATTCCAGCATATATCCGAGTATAACCCGCCCAATATTTGCCCTCGTTGTAAAAAAAAGTCGTTAGTACGTGATTATCAAGCCGACTGCCCAGCCGGTTCAGTACAAAAAAATAGTTGCGATTTAACTATTAAAGAGTTGGCCGTCAAAAACGGACAAAAGATGAGCAACGACCAAAAAGAAGCAATATGGGTAAAAAATCACGCATATATGCAGAATCCGCCGCCATATCAAAAACAACCCACCAAACCACGGAAAAGAAATGCAAGACGAAATAAAACTACCTAGCACTGAGACCATCCCGCATAAAGCCGTACTACTCTTACGGGTCGAAATTAATACGGTGACACCTCTGGGACTAGTCACCAATATTCCCACATACAAAACATCCTGCCTTTATAGTTTTGACGCCAATACTGAGGCTGGTTGTATCGAAAAAACCGAGCTTTTTCTATCGAAATTAGGAGAAATTTATGACCAAATCAAAAGTAGCTAGACACACAACAAATGAGGTGGATGACGCTATATTTAGTCCGCGACCAAAACCCAATAAAATATCTACATCTTCTCTGTCTTATTATACTATGTCTGGTGAAGAAGGTGGTAAGTTAGATGGCGATGGAAATACAACTATTGCCGCCGACTCTCTATATATCTACGCCAAAACAGATATATCTAATAATACAGTACGATACCTAATTAAGTCAGATAATACTGGATTTATTAACCCGAACGGCTTATATTCTAATAAGTCTAAAATCAATAAGAATACTAATGGTATAGTTCAGTATAAATTCGTCGAAGTTAGTAAGCCTGTTTTTGGCCTATACCTCACATTTCTTAAAACTAAAAACGAAGCCTATCTTAAACACGCCAACCGGGAGAATTTCTAATGCCAAAGCTAAAAAACCTAGATAATATTGAAAAATTTGCTATACAGGGCATGTTACAAAATGGTAAAACCGTAGAAGAAATCGCCGTAGAGCTTGACAGACGGGTCGAGTTGATACATAATTATATAGACGAGCTTTCGGCGTCTAAAACCAAGATCGCCGCGAACAAGAAAAAAGACGCTGGCAAAAAGGCAGCCACGCCCAAAATGCCGACAGCAAAAGACTTTATGATTAATAAGTCGGCTGGTGGACGTACTGGTGTAGTAATGATGACGCAGACGGCTGCGGAACACTCGGATGATGCCGTTAAGAAAAGTGGTTCAAAACACGATCCTAGTATCATATATCGCAGAGAAGATTAAATTGGCCAAAAAACAGTCCGAGAATAGTAAATATCCCAGCCACTATTCTCCTGGTGGATTTTGTACCTTTGCCCAATTAATAGTAGAGCTAATTTGTGAGGCAAAAGCTAGAGTAGAACAGAAGGCTTTGCCGCTACAATTCTGGAAATTGCCAGAATGGGCTAAATATTATAAAAGTCAAGTACGGACCGCTAATAAACTCGCCAAAACCTATCACGAAACCGCTATTCTACGTGTATTGCGTGAACCTAAGAATAGTAAGACCTACTCTTTAAATGCTAAGTGGTTAATTCCGCAGTTTGCTGTGGAGCATAATAAATGCCTTCTAGCAGAGAAGGTGCAAATAGAACAGATAAAAGAGCGGGCGGCTCGTGAAACGAGTATAGTGGTTGGTAGTAATGAGCGGCCCAAAATGGTGGTTAAAAATAGATTATCAAACTTGGAGGAACTATGAAATACCGGAAAAAACCCATTGTAATTGAAGCGTTTCAAATAACGGAGGAGAGGTATCACAACACTTCTGAATGGCCTTCTTGGTTATCTTGTGATAGATATGACGGGACGCTGTATGTTACAACACTAGAAGGTAATATGAAGGTGTGTAAGAATGATTGGATTATAAAGGGTGTAAAAGATGAACTATACCCGTGTAAACCAGATATTTTCGAGGCAATATATGAAGAGGTAGTGGAATAATGGGAAAAAAGAAAGTTGGTGGCGATACTGAGACAGAAGATAAGTCTAGGCCGAAGGTGTTTGATGATTTTGCGGCTACCATTTTCGATGCTGCTTTTATCACAGATAGTGAAAGTAAAATTATCAGTGTTAGTCCTGCATTTGATTTAGGTTTTGGTGGTATAAGTGAGGGCAATTTTATTGCTTTAACAGGTCAACCAAAAGTCGGTAAGAGCCTACTATCTTTAGCTATAGCCGCTAGGGCACAACGTCAAGAATATGCTAATCCTAAACTATGCCCAAACGGACGAATGGTGGCCTTTTTTAATATAGAACATCGTATACGAAAACGAGATTTAGAGGGTGTTAAAGGATTAGACCTATCACCAGAAAAATTTAAGATTATACAATCATCCGAGGGTAATATATTAACATCGGAAGGTTGGTGTAATAGAATAGAGAGATTTCTGAACGAGTGTCCAGGTTCAGTATGTATTATAGATTCATTTTCTATGCTTAGTTCACAAGCCGAGCAAGCAGCGGATATGGGTTTTCAAGACCGTGGTAAATCTCATGGTATTATATCGCAGTTATGCCGGAGAATTGCTCCGATTTTGGCTTTAAACAAATGTATAGTGATTGGAATAACACATATTTTGGCAAATACCAGTGGGTATGGAGCCGCTACTATAGAAAAGACGGCTAATGCGTTGCGTTACGCCGAAGACCTCAAGGCTTTTGCAAAAACAGTAACTCCCTGGAGAACTGGTACTAATGAAAAATCCCCGCTAATAGGGCAAAAGGTAGAATGGCAAGTTTTATTCTCCTCATTATGTCCGCCAGGAGCCAAGTTTACTTCTCATATTCGATATAATTATGGGTTAGATGTATATTCTGAGTTAGCGGAAATAGCTGAACAATTTGGTATTATAGAAAGAACAGGAGCATGGTATAAGTTTACGTTTTTAGATGATGAATCTGTACCAAAGTTTAACGGTTTAGAACAAGTACGTGACGCACTAGAGAATAATCCTGAATGGTATAATGAGTTACGCAAACAGGTCTATGAGATGACTGGGCACGAATATTTATTGTAGGAGTAGATATGTCGAATACACCACTACGTTGTCGCATTACAAAAGGCAAACTTATTATTGAAATTGGTCTAGACACCTTAAAAGATGCGGTAGAATGTTGTCCTATATTTTACGATGACAAATCACGCAAAGAGCCACCATACATTAATGTTTTAGACTCTACGCAATTAGCTAAGGATATAGCCCGCTCTTTAACATCAGAAGAAGAGGATGGGTCTAGTCCACTTACTAATTTACTTGACGATGCTATTGCAGATGCTTTCTATGATGGTTCTATAGCTTTTGGACCTTAAAGGATAAATTAATGCTCAAAAATATAACAGAAATCAAACAGTTCTTTAGAACTTGCAACCAAAATAAGATTCGGGTGGTCAAATTTTCGCCAGATGAAGTATTACGCCTGAAAAACATTATAATTGCTGAGTTCGATATGGCCGGTGACTCTTATATGTTTCAGCCTAACAAAATAGCCGCCACCACAACATATCCCATCAGTATTTTTGGTGTAAAAATTGAAGAATATAAGTGAAATTAACTATATAGACGGCACAACCGGAATATGGCGCCCTCACCTACAAAAACGCCACGACCAGCAAGAGGCAAACAAAAGTCAGGGGCACCTAGCCGCCCGCCAACTAATTAAAGAACTATATCCAACCCTACAAATTTTGGAAGAAGTACATATACCAATTACGAAGTCGGAGTATGGATTTTTAGATTTTTACCTCCCATTATTGCGGTTGGCCGTAGAAGTCAATGGTGGCCAGCATTACAAATTTAATGCTCACTTCCATAAAGACCACCGCGATTTTTTATATCAACAACGCCGCGACAAAAATAAACGAGAATGGTGTTCGATTAATAATATTAAGTTAGTTGAATTAGATTCTACAAAGGACAGTCGATTATGGAAACAACAGATATTGTGCAGTTAAGAACGGCCAAAACCGACTTAGAAAAAATGGATAGTGTCCTGGATGAATACGAGGGACGGCTTGGCCTAGCTAAATTCCAACCAGACCACGCCAATGGCGAAGAAGTCCGTCGTTATATGGAATATGACCGGGATACACTGGAAAAACTTACGCCAGAACACTGTATTGAGATTTCGTTTTTGCTTACTTCGTTTGCCTTTCATTTACAGCGGGCAAAAAATAGAGAAGAAGGACGAATAATTTGGGCGGAAGGGCGTATGAAGATATTGTGTACGCCGCGTATACAGCAATATAAGGCAGGTTCATTCTCGCAAAATTTTGACGCCGCCGTTATAGGTGACGATTATACAGTTAAAATACTGGAAATTAGAAATTATGCCGCTATTCGTTCTAAGCGGCTAGATTACTTAGCTAATGTTATCCGCGACAAAGCTGAAATATATAAAGAGTTATCACGTACCAAAAGAAATAGGGAGAAATAGAGATGGGAAGACCAAAAGGGGCGAAAAACAAAACGTCTAGCAAAACGACGGGAGTATCCAAATTAATCAAGTTGGTTGAGCAATTAGTTGATAGGATGGATAGATTAGAGGCGAGACCAGAACAAAATGTAGTTAGAACAATGCCGCTATCTACTAGTTCTAATACACAAACCACTGCTCCTGCCAAACGCGAGAATCATTTTGAGAGTATGCCGGAATTTGATTCGTGTAAAGATGATAGTATTCTAGATCGTAAATTATGGGCAAATCGTCAACCGTCGCCACGACGAGAAAGTGTTAGGATGGAAGACTTGATTTGTACCAAGTGTCTACGAACAAAACGTGTTAACCCGCAATACGAGCCGAATCCGTTTGTATGTAACGATTGTTTGACCACCGGAGGCCAACGCTAATGATAACTACAAATACAGCGGCGGAACGGGCGGTATTGGCTGGAATATGTAAATATGGCTCGGACGTATATTTTGATGTATGTGATTTGATTAGAGAATCTTCGTTTACTGTAGACTCTAACCAGATTATTTATAAATGTATACATTCTGTGTTGGAAAATGATTCTGGGGCCGTGATAGATTTGCCGACTATCTTGGCGGCAGCTAATTCTTTAGGACTTGGATTTGTATTTCATAAAGCTACAGAAACTCAGCACCTACAGTCTATTTTTGATTTTCCGGTAGACATTAAGAACGTGCGGCGTTTTGCGGGTATTATTTCAAAATTAGAGGTTGGGCGGCTATTAGAAGGTCAACTTACCTTAGCTAAGCACAACCTGTCAGAAATTACTGGCGAAGAGAAATTATCACATATATTAGGTATTGCTGAAAACGTAATCTTTGATTATTCTTCTCTAATTAATGAGAAGGTTGATAGTAAGCGATTAGGTGATGGATTACA
>ERZ1292642.864-Hain-H14-01um-R1-864-length-15518-cov-6_pt1 | contig 15518 bp, 30 predicted proteins | sample MGYA00564403_ERZ1292642 | MGnify/ENA primary metagenome ERZ1292642 (study PRJEB36523, sample SAMEA6512643) | groundwater metagenome | collected 2019-01-09 | study: AquaDiva: Metagenomics assemblies of 32 groundwater samples | reverse complement strand
GTTGCTTCTGGAGCGCGGCTTGCACGTGATAGTCGAGGCTGGGGACCATGCGCGTCAGTCCGAAGACCTTCAATCCCTCGTATTTTTCGTCAGGATTGATCATGTCGAGCATGCCGAGGGCTTTGGCGTGCTCTAACGCGGCTCGCATCCCGAGATTGGTTTTCGGAACGGTAGAACCGTCCTCCACGACGATAGTGAACGACCCCTGAAGCTGGGCACGCTTGAAGTTCTGGAAGGTCCAAGAACGATTGGGATTCAGGATGGCCTTGGTCCGCTCGTCCGGCCCGAACTCCCGCTCAAGCTCGATAGCAAACCCAAACCAGTCACGGAACGCCTTCCCCCGGCTCTTGAAGACTGAGGCAAACCGTGCTTGCGACCGCTCGACTAGCAGTTGCATCGCGCTAAAGGCTTCAACCCCTGCCGGCTTCGCCCCCTTGAGGATGTCGAATGTGCCTGCTAATTCTTCAATGTCGTTGAGATACTGCTCACGAATCTGGAACAACGACGGATGCGGCCCTTCTCCGGGGATACGCTCTGGCTTGGCATTACCGCCAACCGTAAGAGGATTGTACTTCACCACCAGACCGGGCATGCCGGTCAGGCGCTCGATCTCGGCGCCCTTCGGCTCCAGCCAGACAGGATTTGACATCCGCTGAATGATGAGCAGGATCATCGAGTCAAGCTGGTTGAGCTGGTCCTGCTTGTGGATGATAGAGTCGATAGCTGAACTGGCGATAATGCGCCCACCAACATGCTCGAAGCCCGCATGCGCGAACGTGAAGAGGGGGTTGCCGTCTGCGTCCTTATAGGGCAGCGGGCCGGGAATCGCTTCAGACTCTTCCAAGTGCGCGAACACCGGCTCTTTGTCGCCGTAGACTCGGAATACCAGCCCGTCCGGATATTTCTCCGTGGGCTTCATGTGTACTTCGTACTCAGGCATGCCGTCGAGTTGTGCATCGGCCTGAAGCGAGTCGTAGTAACCACTCGCCACGCCGAGGTCATTATGGGTCGAGAGGGATTTAAAGAGTTGAAGCGACGGATTATCCGGCGCCTTCTGCCACGGCATCGTGTTCACGAGTGCCTTCAGGACTGGATGACGCTCGAAGTAGGTCTTCGTCCGCCACCGCTTCCGCACGACATACGGTAGGTCCTTGAATCGTGCGTAAGACATCGGGAAGGATATCTCTAACGGCGAGAGACAAATGGTGCTGACCGCGCCCCTCGCCTTCCGCGTCTCCATCGGCTGATCCGTCATAGGGTCCATCGCCTGTGAGACTGGCTGACCACACTCCGGACAGACAGGCGTCTGGGGGTTCAGGTCCGTGTCAGGTCCAACCCACCCGCACGCGAGGCACTCCATGCCCTTGATGATAATGAAACCATTCTGAGCGTCATAGTCAAGAAAGGTGTGGAGAAAGGCGTTTCCGGTGACACAGAGCCAGAAGTCGAACTCACTAAACACGTGATCGAGATCGTGGGCCTCATAAAGAAGGGGCGCCAATTCATCAGCGGTGGCGGCGGCGCTAACATTTTTGGGATCATTGCCATTAGGCCTAACATTCACGCCGAGATTGATAGTCGCAAACATCGCGCGGATGGTCTGGACCGTCTCTTTACATTTGTTCGTGACCGGACGTGGCATCCACTGCGCCATCCGCTTATCCCGCCATCCCCCATATCGCGCTTGAAACTCAATCCACTGTCGATAAAGGACGTAGTAGAGATTCCGCATCCACTGCCGCTCGAACACATAAGTGGATTCGAAGCACTCTAACTTAATGTCGCGCCAAAGGTCGCGCAACTCTTCATCAGTGATGGCAGGTCCGGGAGCTTCCGCAGGCGGGGGCGGGGTGAAGTCAGCGTGGGGGGCGTTAGTGCCCAGCAAGCCCTGAAGATCAGGCATCATCGGCATAAGGCGGAGTCCTACGAATATTTCAGCGTGCCGTCAAGGTTCCAACTCACGCCGGCTTTGTGTGCCGCTTCGTCTCCGAGGTCTTCAAAGTTCGGCAGTCCATGCAGGGCGTCAGCGACCCGTTCAACTGGGGCGGTATCGCGGGCGATTTCGGGTGGCGGAATCTTCACACCGGAGTAGAGGTGCATGAAGTGCGAGCGTTCGTGCTGAGCTTGGTTGAGCTGGACGCGCAGCCAATCCTGTGTTGTCAGAAGCGCTCTACATTGTTCAGACAGAATCTTCGCTTCCGCCCTTGCTTCCGCGCAAGCAACTCGTTCGTCATCGTAGTGTTTACGGGAGATCCACATGCCACCCTCCGGCAAGAATCGTGCCAATCGGCCCTATTCTCAGTTTACCACCTAATGGACTCGACCTGTGAGCCGAAAAAATCCCCAGAAGGGTACATCGGTTCGTCCGGTTCCATGTCCGCTTTCTTAGCCCGATCCTCGTAGTCCTTAAGTCGTTCTATATCAAGGCGAGTATTGTCGTCCATCGCGTCCCAACGAGCCTGCTCCGCGTCCGTTCGGATGGCCGCTTCGATTTTGGGCAGTTCCGGCCACGCCATCACGATATACCGCAAACAGTCTGGCAACTCATCATCCAGCTTGAAGACCGCCTCTTTCTTTTTCTGGCCATCAGCCGTAAAACTCGGCGCATTCCGATACGCCCGCATCTGCTCAAACGTCTTAGGACACGTGTAGGCGAACCAGAGCTGGCCCGACACGAGCCACGACTGCACGCGTTGTATCCCTATCTCGTGCTTATTCTCCGCAGGTGTCACCCCAATCCCCTTCAAGCCAAACTCCAGCCGCAGATTCGCTTCGTTCTTGTTCGCTGCCCATGTAAGTTTCTGCTGGGCAGGAACGAGCCCGAATTGGGTCATGATGGCCGGTAGCTGCATTGAGATTGCTTGCATACGTTGCAAATATTCGCTCACGCAGACTAAACCCCGCTCGGTCACGACCACCTTCAAAGCCCCGAAGGGATGGTTCGCTCCAGAATCCAATCCAATCAAAATCTTCCGTGCGGGGTCGATGTTCGGCCACTCCGGAATCAGTTTCTTCACCGCCTCGTGGTTCGCTAGCCATTGCTTCTCCAGGGTTGCGAAGTTATAAATGAGCCCTTCCGCGTTATGCCGTTCCGCTCGATATTCCTGCGCGTAAAACTCCGGCGTCATCGTCCGCTTCGCGTCTTCGATCTTCTGCATCATGACGGGGGCATTGCGGAAGACGGGATTCTCTTCGGTCCAATACTTACAGGCCCACACGCGACCGAATGGTCGGGCCTGTTGGTCCTCTAAGAAGGCCTTTTTCTCGATCTTGTCGTACGTCCAGTCAAAACCAAGAGGCGTCGTGGTGCAGATGACGATACCGCCCGCCTTAATCAGCGTGGGTTCGAACACGTCATACGCACGTTCAGGCGACTGCGCAGCCTCGTCAAACCAGCCCCACGTGACGCCATGCGGACCACGAGCGCGGTCGGGGTCAGTGAGAGACCGAAAGGCAATGCGATGTTTATTTTTAAGAATGACCTCGTTATACTCCGGGTCCCAGCGGTCTACCCAGTCCGGCGGGATGAGCCCGACAAGGGTGGGAAAGGTTGAATCATGCAAGATTTTATCGGTCGGCCCCATAACCCATCCGATGCCGTTTGGGGCGCACATCTCTTCACGACATGCGTGAGCACCACCAAAAGTTTTCCCGCTGCCGCGACCTCCGACGAGCGAAAAGCGGTCAAACACGCGAGGAGCAGTAATATTACTGGTATGGATGATCCCACACTTCTGGCACGTAAAGTTACACGCTTCATCCATCGATCCTTGGGTTTGGCAGTTGAGACAATAGCGGAGCCGGCGCGCCTTTTGGAACTGGTCGAGATACGGATTGAAGAGTACCGGGTCATTCAGCAAGAGCCCGCAACCCGGAGGGAGCCGGGGAGTTTTACTCATACCATCCACGACCGTGAATGGTGTTAAGACGATACAGATATTCAGTGTAGGACGCTTCGGCCGCGTCCATGCCATACAGCCGCTGAGCACGATTTCGAATGAGGCGCCGATCAAAGCCGCCGGTTGCAGCACGCTCTGCTGCTGCCACGAACTCGCGGAACAGATTACACCGCTGCCCCGTCACGCCCTGCTGCACTGTCTCGGTGAAGCCGCCCTGGTCCGTACAAATGACTGGCACGCCGCTCATCTGGGCCTCGACTGCGACCTGATTGAACGGTTCGAGGTAGATGGTTGGACAGAACATGCCGGACGCGTGCGCGACGACCTCATTCCGTTCCTGATTACTCAGTGGTCCGAGAAACTCGCCATAGGTCACAAGATTCTTGTCGCCATGTCCAATCACCTTCAAAGGCACGCCTGCCTCTTTCGCCGCGTCACAGGCGATCTTAATCCCTTTCTTCGGAATCAGTCGGCCGGTATACACGAAATACGGCTCTGGCTTCTCATAAAACGGAAATGTCGTCTCGTCATAGAAGCAGGGGATTACCGCATCATAGAAGCGAACGTTGGCAATTGACTGCGCGCCATAGCAGATATGCTTCCACGCATGCGACTCCCACACACGATACCGACAGCAGTTGCCGGGATAACCAATGCTATATTCCACGTCCATCAAGTCCGGATGTGCGTCATAGACCGCTTTCTGCGAAATCCCGCCCACTGTAAAAATCATATCTCGCGGCTGTTTTCGCTTGCCAATCTCTTCAATCATGCGCGGGTTAGCGATTTTCCACAGCGGGTTCTCGCCCGTCATCACCGCGTTTTGGTAAGGCCAGTTCACGCCCACGCTTTGATGTTCAGCGGTCGTCAGCACGGTCACCAGCTCATCACAGGGAGCTTCATTCTGGTCACCCCCGTACAGAGTCACGTGATGTCCCATACGCTTAAGTAGCGTGGCCATTCGTATCGTGAGCTGGCTGAAACCATCGAGACAGAACGCCTCGGTCGTGAAGGCGTTCGGTAAACTAAGAAGATGTATTCTCGCCATGCGTCTCCCCCTCTAGATAGCCGCCAATGGTGCCTTCTCTTAGCGTCACTGGGTTTGTCGGATGCTCAATCTTAATGCTGATAGCTGTTTGGGACAGCGGTTGCTGCGGCGTCAAGTCTGGCCCAAACTCCTTGAACGTCACACCTTCCGCAATCTTCAATGCGACCTGAGTCTTGACCCGAAGTCCCGTATTTTCGTTCCGATAGTCGTCATCAAGCGCTGCGTCAAGGTTGCGAATGACCTTCGGCATGAGCCCGAACTCAATCGCCTCTTTCGAGCTGTTATAGTTCAGCCAACCGTTCATATGTGCGCGATATACGTAAGTTCTTACGCTTTTTGCGCTAATTTCTAGGTAGCCTGCGATATCGGCGTCCGACATCCCACCCAGCCGGAACGCGATAATCTTCATCGCAATCTCACGAATGTCCGAATCTTCAGGCAGACGCCAGGCCGGCTGAGGCACCTTGGTATCGCAGATGGAACACTTGCGGAGGCGGGTCAAACAGCCGCAGTTCGGGTTGGGGCAGCGCACCCTCGTATCAGGCGGCTCAACCCTTGCATGCGGAATGGTAGGGGGAGAGCTGACCAAGGCTTGCTTCACACCCTTCGGAGGGAGGGACGAAGGAGAGTTGCCAAGCACATCCGTGGGACCTTCTATGCGAGGGTGCCCGCCCGGTCGTTTGGCTGTCTGCTTACGTGATCGCAAAGACACTCTGTCAGCCCTCCTTCTTCCAGTATACCAGTGGCACAGATGTTGCACCATCACCAAGTATGAAACGGATCGTCCTTCGGCATACCTACGGCACGCTGGCCGGCTTGGACCAAATTCTCGGCCTCTATCCGGCCGACCAACCGGTTGTCCCGCTGCTCTGCGACTCATGGGGGACAGCGGTGCTAGCGAACGTTGAGCCCCGCTATGTCCTCTATCGCACACAACCGCTGACGCCGGCGGCCGCATGAGGGATCGTAAATCCGACACCGCCCACCGCCGCGTGGCCGAAGCCAAGCTCGGCCGCAAGCTCAAGCCGGGGGAAGTTGTGGACCACGTGAACGAAACGAAGACGGACAACTCTCCAGCCAATCTCGCCGTCAAGACGCGTGGTGCCCACACTGCCCAGCATAACAAAGCTCGTGGTCTCTCCAAACTCCGGGCCGCCCTTCGTGCCTACCGCGAGAGACGGAAAGTCTACTAGTGACGCTTCTTATGGCACCATTTGCAAAGTATTTCACATTTTGCAATCTCCGCCCACAGCCGCGCCTGCGACACCATATAAAGTCCCCGACTAATCTTGAACAGCTTCGTCGCCGGATCTCGATGATGCAAATCAAGCGGATTAGCCTTCGTGTGTTGAATCCCACAATCGACGCATACCTGAGCGGCCTTCCACGTCCAAAACCGCCCATGCGAACTGGTAGGAGAAGTTCGATGTTGCTGCGACCGTAACCTCGCCGCCTCTGTCGTAAAATGCTTCGGAAAACTACACCGAATGCACTTTTTAGATGACTTAAGCAGTAAAGAAGGGGTATCCACTGACCGTCCGCACTTGCACACAACCTTCGCCGCCAACTTCTCTTCCGCCGTCCGAGCAGGCCGGCGCGGCAAAACTCCCTGTTGACGCCGCCGCTGTTCTTGGTCTCGTAGTCTCTCCTCTCGATGGTCCCAATAATACTGAATTGACCGCTTTCGAATCCGCTCCGACGTCTTATATTCACGCATACCGCCCTCCTATCTATAGCATACCATGAAGGGTATCACTGGTGAATAAAATAATTTTTTCAAATCTGAGATCTAGCGCGAACGTCTCCTTCGGCCCCACCGCCCGACCGGCTGTCGCGGGTGTCCCCCACCCTAGCGACCGCGTGCTGAGGCTAGCGAGATATGGCGTAAGATATACTAGGGATTGAGGTTAGGTGCGCTAGGATGCGTGCGAGAGAGGCAGGAGATATGAGTCAGTTAGACTCAACTGTCGTCGGACTGACACGCACGAGGGGGCTGATGTGCCGGCCGGCACTATCGCTAGGGATAGGCTCTAGACGGCCCCAGGATGGCCAGCACGCGGCGCATAGCCAGGCACGCAGGGGTGCATACCAGTAGACCACGAGACGGTCGGCTGTGCAGGCCTGGCATCGGCCGTTCGGGCACGAGGTCGCGGTGCTAGGAGGTGCGCAGGCGCATGGCAGATTACTCGGGAGCTGCATGATGTCCCTCACGATACTCACGGTTAATCCGCCGTAAGTCTATATAGTTCAGTGGGTTAGCTCTAAACCAACAGGCCAAGCGATAGCGAAATAGGGCGTTCGACCAAAATAGTTGTATCATTTCGGACACAAGTTGTATCGTTCTGAACATGGTCTATCCTTTACTGTGCGAACTGGATACTGAGTATACAGTCTAAAAGCCAACCGCTTCCGCGCAATCTATGCAGAGTTCTCCGGTTCCTTCTATGAATCGCCCGGCAGGCTTCCAACCATAAGAATCTCCTACCGTTCTGAATGCTCGTTGACATTCATCACAGGTCGTCCATTCGTCAGACCATTCTACAGCATATCCTGCCCACTCTAATAGGGTATCAAAGTCTTGTGGAAATCGATTCCAATTGGCAAAGACTACGCCGTTCTTAGGTTGATTATATCCAGGTTCAGCATAGGCCGGAGCAAAACCTAGATTGTCAATTTCCGATTGCACATCGCGGTCGAGTTGGCGGAGATAGTCAGCCCGATCAAATAAACAGGCGTTTCCATCATTGACATACCCCTTACCCTGCACCCATGCGTGATAGCAATGCGGATCGTGATGACCTGATATATGGCTGTGCTTCGCTGCTTTTAGTAGACGCTCTAATGTCATGTTAAAACCCTGCTGCTTTCATGAACGTCTCGCGGTCAAAGCGAGGATTGTCACGTTCGAACAGGTCGGCCATCTCGATAGCCAGATGCCGTAAAAGGCCGTTCGATGTAGGATTCACGCCTGCCACGTTCAGCGACGTATCGGAGAGCATCTGAGCAAACGCGATGTAGTCTTTTTTGGTCATTAGTAGTCACTCCAGAGGCTCGTGAACACGAGCGAGATAAGGACGAGACAAGCCAGAAGGGCATACTCGCCCGAGGTTGGTCTAGTAATCCTGGGCATCGTCGAGAGCCTCTTGTTCAGTGGCGAATGGGCCAGACGGGTCAGAGTCGGGTAGACAACCGGGGAAGCAAGACCACCAATACCAACCGGCCGGGAGATACCCTCCCTCGTCCACGTCTAGAATGTCTGACTCTAGCTCGTTCTCTTCGACGTAGAACACTTCGACATCGGGCAGAGCATACGGCTCCGTCTCTCGCGCCGGGTTGCTATACTGTTGGCTCATCGCGTGATTCCTCCAAATAGGTCAGTTTAGAAGTCCTGAGCATCATCAGCCTCTCGACACTCTTCCATATAAGTAAGCTCATCGTCCACGTGGGAGGACAGTCCTCGAACAAGGAACATGGCATCATCAATATTGGCCATCTGAGTTGACAGATGCTCATGGATGGTATAGCCGGCCGAGTCACGGATGATGAGAGAGACCGAGCAGCGGTCTTGCTGGCGAGTTAAGCGTTTGGTGTCTTCGGAGTCTTGGTTCATGTTCTCATCCTTGGATAAGTCAGACCGTCAGTTTCCCACTTAGCACTAGATGTCTCAGGGAAATGCACAGTCCAACTATGTTCGTTCTTGCCTGCACATACTGCTAAAGCGTCCCATTTGGCGACTTCCTTGGGGTGCGTTTTGCAATAAAAACAAGCACATCCGCCCTCGACCTCTGTGGCAATTTCAGCTGGAATGCGAAGATAGATAACAAGAGTTTTACCGTGCTTGCGGACATCAATAACTGGCCAACCGTTTCCAAGAGTCATGATTGTGCCTCATAGCCTTCCTGTTCGCTCAGCCAGTTGTCGGCAATCTCACGCCAGTCTACATCCGATAGGGCTGAGCCAACTAAATCAGAGATGAAACCGGGCAGACTATTTGGGACCATGTCCCGCACATAGGACTCAACCCAATCAGACATCTTGATGCGCGCATCGCGTGAACGGTCTTCATTGTCCTCATCTGACCGACGCCAGATAAACTCGGCCATCTCACAACGGTCTGAATAGGTGCCATGTTCGTTGTCCATCCACAGCGCGACGAGCCAGGTTTCGTAGTTGGTCCAACCGTTGTAGGTTTTCTCAGTCATCGCGGTAACCCCGCTTCCTTTGCTAAGTCACGGAGATAGCCCTTTGGGAGCTGAGAGACACGGTAGAACGTGCCGGTCGCCCAATCGTCAGACGATTCAAGAAAATCTATGTTGCATAATGAATCGACGCATTCCCAATCGTCGGCATCAGCAGACATCTCATAGACACGCATTGCAAGGGCGACATGATTATCAGGATTGCGATACCAATCGCCGTCATACGCGTTGCGATTGGCCCGCGCATCTGCCTGTGTTGGAAAGACGGAGCAGTAGCTAGGATGAGTCGGCCGATAGTGGTCCTGTTCTAGCCACGAAAAATCAGGGTCTATGTCGTAGTCAATAACTATCTTGCGTCGAGGTTTCATTTGTCCTCCGAGTCTACGGCCGCTTGTGCGGCACAAAGGGGCGAGCAATAAGGCCATGATGCGCCTTGTGGCGGAATAAGGTTAAACCACGCATTGCACCACAGGCAGAAGTCCTCGTTACCCTCATCCGACGTCAAGTCATTGCAATACTCAGGGTCGCTGCCGGGGTCGGGGTAGTCGTAGCGTGAGGACATTTTCGTTACCTCTTGAGATACGCAAGAATCATCCGAATCTGTTCAACGGCGGCAGTATCCGAAACATCTAAATCCTGCCACTTCCTCAGAACGGCCTTAATGTCTAAGAGTGCAAGATAATGAAGAGACGGCACCATGTTAGACACCTCCATGTGACAGCGCAAAGCAGAACAGCCAGTAGAAGAGGGAAAGGCCGGTGCCGTAAATCATCAAGTCGCGAATGAGTGAAATCATGCTGGTCCTTAGAGCAACTCGCGTACCAAGTATCTGAACTGTCACAAGTTAGCACGTTTAGCTGACCTTGTGTGCTATCTTGGCACACCACTTGCTCTACGTGCTCTAAAATGACGCACAACCGTCCTACTCTTGAGACGATTCTAGCCTGCTCAGAACTGCACGCGTCTGACGATTCTGTAATACGCTTTCGTGATATTGCCATAAATCCTTTGCAGTCAGCAGTTAAGTTGATTACGAATCTAGTCAGCCGCTTACGCTTCTGGACTGTTCACGGTTTAGCTCATGTTTGCAATCTCGTGAACTATCACGGCCGCGCGAGTTATCGTGGCCAAGATATTGCTGCGGACCGGGGCGGCACACCTATTGCATAAAGTACGGCCGAAACGCGCATAAGGTATAGGAGAAACGCATGTTGAAGGTAGTAGTAGACCGACAGAAGTGGTATCGAGGTCAAGGGCCAAAAGAGAGTAAACTATTACGAACAGACGGTCAAATGTGCTGTGTCGGGTTTGCCTGCAAAGCGGCGAGACTAACAGATGCTCAAATTGAGGACTGGGCAACCGTGCAAGAAAAGTTTATCAAGAAAGCTCCTGCACTTTCCGGCTTTTTGGACAACAGAGCAGCGGGGCTGTATAGTATGAATGATACAAAACATCTTCCCGACCCAATTCGTGAACAACAGATTTATGAGCTAGGTCAACAAATAGGTCTTGATTTCAGCTTTGTCGATTGACGAGGTAGACGTAAAATGTATCGATATCAAGACGCTGTGGACCGGGGCACGTTTGTCCAACCGAGATGTTTCGCCCGTATGATTCCTGGTAAGTCATGGGCTGGCGCCCTCATCACGGATGAAGACCCCGATTACCGCTGGCATAACGCCATCAACTTGCACAACGAGACGGTCACAGAGATACTCAGGGCGCTCGAACGCGAGACCAACGCGCGATGGTCGGACGGATTGATGCGGTGACATGGGGGCTATTCTATACGACTTGCAACGGCATATACAGACTTTAAGCTTAGAAACCGGTGCTCGTATAAAGCGCGTGCCTCTTTTGGAGAGCCGAGTGATCTGTCGGGGCTATGAAACGGAATTAAGAATACCTACAGTGGCTTCAACCATCTCATACGCTGTAGCCCTTCACGAAATAGGGCATCTGGCGATTAAGCCACACATTCCTCTCTTTCAGTCGCCTCTGTCCCGAGTATCGGCAGAAGAGCAAGCTGCGTGGAAGTGGGCATATCAGCAAGCTTTAGTCTGGACTCCAGCTATGCGCCAAACGGGCTGTTTTAGCTTAGGCACGTATGGTTTAGATGTGTCTGCATTTGTCTCACTGCCTCTGAAAGATATATGACTACTATGAGTGACATCCAACTGCTCTCGATTGAGGATCTCCGCAGACAGCCCGAGCCGGAGTGGCTGATTGATGGATTCATCCACAAGGGGGATGTAGCAGTCATATATGGTCCTCCTAGCTCTGGCAAGAGCTTCCTGGCGCTCGACTGGGCGCTCACGCTTGCGGCCGGCGTGCCGTGGCTAGGCAAGCATCCAGTTAGCTGTTCTCCGGTCATTTATATGGCCGGCGAGGGTGCCCCGTCTATCTTCAAGCGTGTGGATGCGTGGATGCTTGCCCGGCAAGTTCGCGATATCCCGACCGCCTACTTTCACTTGAGACCACTACCCTTGCGGGAGGAGGCGGCGATCGAGGCGGTTGAGCAGACCCTTGCGGCCTTCGACCATCAAGACGGCGATTACGGGCTCTATCCTGGCATGGTGGTGGTGGATACGCTGAGCCAGTTCTTTAGCGGTGGTGATGAAATCACGCCAGATATGACACAATTTGTGAGCAATATGCGGCGGATCGCCCAAACGACCGGGGCCACAGTGCTCATTGTCCACCACACGAATAAAGGCGGACAACAGGAGCGCGGACATACGAGCTTGCGGTGTAACGTGGAGGTGATGTTTCGAGCGCAAGCGATTAAGCAGGACGGACGGATCGTAGGGATGACCGTCATCAACGATAAGCAGAAGGATGACCCTGAGTCCCTGCCACTCACATTAGTGCTTGAGCCGTCGAAACGCAGCCTTGTGATTGCCCGAGAAGCGGTCGAAGAGGACGGACTTGGCCAGAAGGCCAAGCCGGTTGGTGGCCTGCCAAAGATACCAACAGCTGAATCCATGCTCTCATGGTTGGCGGCGCGGCCGGCAGACGGAGCGACCTTTACGGAATGGATGTTGGGAGCACGAGTACCAAAAGATCTATTTACTAAGCGGTTACGGAGGCTCAAACAGGCGAACGAGATTTACAAAAGTGCAGAAGGTCGCTACTTCATCATGCCTACCATCGAGGATGTGGCCGGGGCTGAGGATGAGTAAAAAGCGAAAGGTGCTCTGCACCAATAGCAAATGTAGTAGGTTTCGAGCGAAACCCCACGCCAAACTAAGCGTTTTATTTTGCTGGTGCTGGTGCCGGTGCTATGACTTGGCACCACGAGTTGGCACCAAGGTTTTATTGGCTTAAATGGTTGGTGCCAAAGCACTTAAGTAAAATTGGTCTAGGTTGGTGCCGGCTCCGGGGGGTCTGGAAGACCCCCGGATAGGCACTAAGACCCAACTTTTGGAGGAGAGAGAATGCGAAAGACTACGACGAACGGCAGTAAGGTGTGTGATCGCGTGGATTGGCTGATTGGGCAGATGGTACAAGTTGTCGTGGCGCCTGGATTCGGGGAAGACGACCGCTCATCCGTGCAGTTTACCGCGCTATTTCAAGAACTATTGCCTCTCGGGAGCGAATATTTCTTTAAGTTTAGATTGGAGAACGGCACGATTCGACTGATTCGTACTCGCTCAGTTGTTGAGGTCCAGACCCTTTGATAAAGATCCGCTGGCGACTCATCGTCTGGATTGGCCTCACGTGGTGGATGATTCTCAGCGGACCGGGAATTGTCGAGTGGATATGGCAACGAGATTGCAACTACCTCATTATCGCAAGTTGTGAGTGACCCCTTTTCAGGAGGAGAGATAGATGACAAGATCGAGAAAGACGACGTTTCGAGGCGGTGGCGGGTTTTTGAATGACAGCGACGGCAAGATTGTGGATGTGCAGGCCACATTCGACCCGCCGTTTGCCAACGAGGGCGGCTACCTCTACGTCACGGTGAGCGTGCAAGAGGATGGCAAGGACGCACCGACAGAGCAGTCGCTCTTCGCGGGTGGGACAGAGGAGGAGTTCACGGTTAGTGAGGACGGACATGGCGTGATTCCGGCGGAACCGGGACGGAATCTCAGCCGAGGGACCGCGTTCGCGGATTTCATCGCGAGCATCGATGCGACCGATCATCCGGGGAGTCAGTTGGACACGGATGACGTGCTCAACTTTAGCCCACTCATCGGGTCGAGGTTTCGATTTGTCCAGCAGCCGCTTGATGCGGCTGAGTTGGCGAAGCTGAAGTCACGCGGCAAGCCGACCACTCGCAAAGACAAGGCCGGTAAGGAGTGGCCGCTGAAGAAGACGGTCGTCAGCAAGTTCTACGGGATTGAGAAGGTCGAGGCAAAGACACCGGCCAAGGCAGCGCCAGTGGCCGCGAAGGGCCGCACCGTGGATGAAGTGCGAGCCCAGTTGGCAGCGAGGCGGAAGACGGCCTAGCGAGCAAGGCGGGTTCGACTCCCGCCGGGGTTTGGCCGAGACCCCGAGAACCTTACGGGTAGTAGGGCAATGCAGGTCGCTTCTGCACTCGGCCCCTTTTCTAGCGAACCGTGTAGGAGTCATGAGGCCGGGGTAGCTTAATACGATCAAAGCCGCGCCATAGTAGGCGCGAGATGTGGGTAGTCAGGAGTCCCATCCCCGGCGTTTCTAGAATTCTAAGGAGCCAGTCGTGAACCAGACTAAACCCCGAATGCTCAAGCGCAAGTCGATGCGACAGCGCCACCGCGAGAACGAGATGGCACTCGACTACGCCAAGGTGGCGCATCAGCAGGTGCTTAGGGCCAATATGATGGTATGTGCGTTGTTGGCACAGTCGGGCGGCGAGATGACGCTGACACAGGGCACGCTCGACCAGTGTGTGGCGCTCATCGACACGATTGGCTACGAGATGAAGGAGACCATCCAGGGTAAGGAATACCAGTTACGGATGGTGTTAGGGCCGGATGATCCGCTGCCAGAGCCAGAAGTCGCCCCAGAGGCAGACTTGCCGGCCATTACGCCGATTGTGATTACGGGGTAAATATGGCCAAATCATGGGAAGCGCGTATGGAAGCCGAAACGATCATCCGCTGGGACGAGACTGATGATCCTGCGGTGCTATGGACGGCTTCGCCTTCTGTTCGCCGGGAGTGGGAGTCCTGGGGGTTTCCGGTCGTAGTACAAGGCGGCGGATGGCGATCAGAGGTCGATCGTAGCCGGATTTCGTATAAACCCTTCAAAAAGGCTAAGGATTTGAAGGGCGATTTGACAACACGCGGAGCGGAAAATTCAGGAGGGGGCGGGGCATCCTTTCGATGATTGTCACCCCTATCGACCACGGAATTGAGCTGGCTAAGAATGCCCCTGGATACGTTAGGTCACCTGGCCTACATGTTAGTCAGATCTATAATGACCTCTATACTTCTCTGGAGCCTAAACGGTATGGCGGGACGGACGGCCCGAACCTGCTGCGGATGGAGTTAGGGCTCGCGCTAGAAGAAGGACTAGAGGAGCCACTCAAGCGGCGCTGGGGGGCGACGCGACCAGGAGAACAAATAACAAAAGACGGCATAATCTATACGCCTGATTTTCTGGCATATCGAGACGTAACCAGACTTGGTGAAATCAAGCTGACGTGGATGAGCAGTAAAGGCGTTCCCCGTGAGAAAGCTAATGGCTTTCCGCCCAAGTTTGACAAGTATATGACTCAGATGATGTTCTACTGTCACGAACTGGAGACACCACACGCCACTCTGTTGTCCTACTTTGTGAACGGTGCAGGTAACTATTCGGGGCCAGAACTGCTTGGCTGGGACATTACATTCACAGCACGCGAACTGCATGACTGTCAGCAAATGCTCCGAAACCACGCGCGGCATAAAGGGTGGCTTAAATGACACGTAGTTTACTCGCGCCCGCACTCATTGCGCCTATTCTGCTGTTCGGCCTGCTCGGGATGCCGCTGACAACGATAGGGGCCGCTAGTATGGCCGTCGTGCTCTTAACGTGGGTGCTGGCGCATGACCAGCGGGACATCGAGATCGGCGCCACCCTGCTCGGCAGTCTCAATCTTGGCACTTTCGACAAGATGCCACGCGACCTGTCGGTCTATCTCGCTGGCGTTGGCTTTGGCGTCCAGCCGGCCACTGATTGGTACACCGCTATCATTAATGGCCAGCGCGTGCTGGTGCTTGAATCAGTGGAGATAAAGTGATGGGGTATCGCGGTATCAGCAACATGCCCGGAATTGGGGGTTCTTTAGGGATGTGTGCGCTCTGTGGAGAAGGCTTCATGGCGGAAATCCTTCTTGGGCAATCTGTTCCGACTGTTGAAATAGTCGGAATGGACAAAGACGTGTGTTTGCATAAGAAATGTTTGGCC
>ERZ1292642.863-Hain-H14-01um-R1-863-length-15520-cov-4_pt1 | contig 15520 bp, 20 predicted proteins | sample MGYA00564403_ERZ1292642 | MGnify/ENA primary metagenome ERZ1292642 (study PRJEB36523, sample SAMEA6512643) | groundwater metagenome | collected 2019-01-09 | study: AquaDiva: Metagenomics assemblies of 32 groundwater samples | reverse complement strand
AAAGAAGCAATACGCCACTGCCACCCGCGAGCAACTGCTGGCCGTCGTGCTGGCGGCAGACCATCACTTTCAGGCCCACGCCGAGTACGGACTCCGCGCGGCTGCCAGGTGCGTGGACGAGTTGTACACCGCGCTGGAAGCGTGCCCCGGAACCCAGGCGGCGAAGAAACGCGGCGAGCCAATGTCGTCAGTCGGCGACAGGCTCCGGTTCCTGCGCGAGCGGCGCGGACTCACCCAGGTCCAAGCGGCAGCCAAGATAGGTATATCTCCGAGTAGCATCCGTAATTGGGAGCAGGGGCGCTCCGTGCCTATGGACTTCACGGTGAAGGCGGCGGAGGATATCCTCAAGAAAATTCGCAACGGGGATTGACAGTCGGTAAGCAGGATGCGTATACTGCATCAGAAGGAGGTGGCAGCATGGCCAAGGTCGTCGCAAAATGGTGGACGCCGAGGAACGGCAAGCCGCTCCTCATTGCCGACATGAGCGACCAGCACATCCTGAACACCATCCGCTACCTGATCCGGAGAGCAGAACGGGAGATGGCGCGGCTGGAACTGTCAGCGATGGTTTACGCGATGGACGCCCCAGACGGTGCCGCCCTGTGCGTGGAGCAGGGATTGGCCGAGTTGGAGGAGATGGGCGCTGGCGACCGGGCCATGATGAGCCCGATGTTTCGGGAGTTGGTTCGCGAGGCTGAGCGGCGCGGACTAGACAAGTAACTTAACAACGGGAGAAGACAGATGAGTACGCAAGCGTTAGTAAAGGCTGAAGTGATACCCACCGAAGAGCAGGCCCCTGAACTTTTCAGCCCCGAGTTCCTCATCGCGAAGGCCATCGACCGTGGCATGTCGTTGGAAACCCTGGAACGGCTCATGGCCATGCGGGACAAGCTCCGCGCCGAACAAGAAGTAGACCGTTCCCGCGAGGCAAAGATGGCGTTCGACCGGGCGATGACGGCTTTTCAGTCTGAGTGCCCCGCCATTGAAAAGAAGAAGTCGGTGATGAACAAGGACGGCAAGAGCGTTCGCTACCGCTACGCTCCACTAGGCGACATCGTTGAGCAAGTCAGGGACCTGATTGGCAAGCACGGGTTCTCGCACAGGATCAGCGAGGCGTTCCTCGACCGCGAGACGAAGGAAGCCGTTGCCGTGTGCATGGTCACGCACGCGCAGGGACATCGCGAACTCACGGAACGCCGGTTCTCTTTGTCTGCCAGCGACTACATGAACCCGGCGCAGAACTGCGCCAGCGCCATGACGTTCGCATCCCGCTATGCCTTTTGCGGGGCGTTCGGCATCAACACGGTGGACGAAGACGACGACGGGCAGTCACTGAGTAAAGACCGCGAGCCTGAACGGCGACCGGCAGAGCAACCACGCCAGCAGCAGCGGCCAACGGAACCCACAGAGCCACCGCAGAAGTCAGCTCCTCCGAAACCCACCAACGGCGCGGCCAAGGGCAACCTGCCCGCCAACGGTGCCGAATTGCTCAAGCGACTCACGGCCTACGACGCCAAGCTAGTGAAAGACGGTGTCTGTAAGCCGGGGGAACTGTTGGAGCACGTCGGCGCGCAGGGGGTCGCCGTGTGCGGATATGGCCCAATTCAACAGTGGTCCGGCGCGGCCATCCAGTTCGCGACGGACACCGTGATTGAGTTCGTGGCCATGCGCAAGCGGTCGAAGGAAGTCCAGGGAAGTCCAGGGAAGCAGGAGAGCGTTCCACCGCCTAGTGATGGTGTGCAACTCATGCTGCGCGTCCGGGAATTGTCCGTGTCACTGCACGCCAAGGAATGCACAACCACGGAGTTCGAGTTGATGGACTACCTGGACGGGTACATGAAGGAGCGTCAATATCCAACCGACCTGCGGCACACGACACTGGAGCAGGTCGCCGACGCATGGAAGGAGGCGCGTGCCTGGGCAGACAAGCAACTGAAATCGCAACCTGTTGCCGCGTGAAAGGAGTGATAGCAAGTGCAGCTAACTCACAAGATCGCTCTGGACCCCACCTGTAAGCAGCGCGGCTACTTCGCGCGTGCGGCTGGCACAACGCGCTTCGTGTGGAACTGGGGCCTGAGTGAGTGGGACCGGCAGTACGCGGCGGGTGACAAACCCAACGGCCACGCGCTCAAGAAAGAGTTCAACGCCGCCTACCCCGATCTGTTCCCGTGGGTGGCTGAAGTACATCGTGATTGCCACTCCCAGCCGTTCGCCGACTTGCAAACCGATTTCGGCAACTTCTTTGCTGGTCGTGCGGACAGGCCGACTTTCAAGCGGAAGGGCAAGGATCGACCGTCATTCTACGTTGCCAACGATAAGTTCTCCGTGGCGGGAAAGACCGTCCGCTTGCCGAAGATCGGCACCGTGAGAATGCGGGAGCCACTGCGGTTTTCCGGCAAGATAAACTCGGCGCGCGTGGTCGAGGAATGCGGTCGCTGGTTCCTGTGTATCTCAGTGGACGTGGGTGAACTGCACAAGCAGCGTACAGGCGCTGGCGTGGTCGGCGTGGACTTGGGGGTGAAAGCGCTGGCTACGCTGTCCACGGGTGAAACAGTCGAGAACCCCAAGCCGCTCCACAAGGCTCAGGAACGCTTGCGGCGGGCAAACCGGAAGTTGCATCGCCGCGTCAAGGGTTCGCGGAACCGTAACAAGCAACGGCGCGTGGTGGCGAAGATCCATCGCCGCGTGAAAAACATCCGCCACGACATGCTCCACAAGCTGACTTCGCGGCTGGCCAAAAACCACGGCACAGTCGTGATCGAAGACCTCAACGTGCGGGGGATGGTGAAGAACCATTGTCTTGCCGGCGCAATCAGTGACGCCAGTTTCAGAGAGTTCCGCACCATGCTCACTTACAAGAGCGTACTCTACGGGACTCGCATCGTCGTGGCGGATCGCTTCTTCCCCTCCAGCAAGACCTGTTCCTCTTGCGGACACGTCAAGGACAAGTTGTCGCTTGGCGAACGAACCTTCGCGTGTGCGTGCGGTTTGCGGATCGACCGCGATCTGAATGCTGCACTCAACCTGGAAAAACTAGGGGCGGCTTGCCCCGAAGTAACGACCACGGACATGCCAACGGGCGTGGCTGAAGTGGTAACTAAGCAGTGTTCACTTGTGAGCACACTTTAGAAAGCAGGCGCGAGCGTGGGCGGACAAGCAGTTGGAAGCGACCGCAGCGTGAGGAAGGGGCGGCCGCTATGCCGCCATTGCAAGAGGCGAAAGGCTAACAGGAGTCGGGGCCTGTGTTGGGTTTGCTCTCTGGACCCGGCGATTCGTGCCCTGTACCAGCCGTCTTTCAACAAGTTCGCCCAGCGCGGCCTTGCCGACTTCAACGGCGGGTACAAGCGACCTGATCAGCGGACAAACGCTGTCCCTGGCTCACCGGAGAAGATGGACGCAATGGCCAACAGAGTGACACGGGGAGAGGCGTTGTTTCGAGATGATGACCGAGAACTGGAGGACTGACCCGCTGCCGTTCTGAGCGGCGGCACAACTGAGGGGGAGACAGACACATGGCAATGAAGATTGTAGCGGGCGACGTAGGCAGGTCTGACCTGTTTCACGTCCTTCCAGAGTACCTGATCGTTGACGAATCACTCAACGGCAGGTACGAGGCCCACGATGACGAGACGGTCCTAGAACTGGCCCAATCACTCATGGAGCATGGCCAGAAGCAACCTATCCTCGTTCGGCGACTGGATGGAAGCCATCAGCTGAAGGTGGTCGCCGGCTACCGACGCTGGAAGGCCGCCACGCTTGTCAATACGAAACTGCGGCCGGAGAAGCCGATCAAACTCCAGTGTCGCGTGGGCGAGATGAACGAGGAAGAGGCGTTTCTCGCGAACATCATTGAGAACCACGACCGCAAGGAATGCGGCGACATGGACTACGCCTTCCAGCACCGGCGATTGCGCGATGAACACGGTTGGGATGATGACCGAATCGCAAAGTTCTACCGCCGGTCCTCAGCCTGGGTGCAGCAGAAGCGGAAGTTGCTCGGGCTCGACACGGAGACGCGCGAGCAGGTGGCCCGCGGCGATCTGACCACCAACGCCGCCCTCGACGTGGTGAAGCTTCCCGAGAAGGAGCGGCGCCAGGTGGTCGAGATGGCCACGAACACGAACGGTCAGGTAGATACCGCCGCCGTGCGTGCCGCCGTCCGCGACCGGGGCGAGAAGAGGAGCCGCACGGTGAAGGAGTTCAAGGACTATCTGGCTAAGTTTACCGGTGACGACTCTACAGAGCGGGAGAAGTCACTGGCCGCGGACCTGCTGGCGTTCCTCGCTGGAGAGTTGACCGAGCGGCAGATGACCGGACGAATCGAGAGACTACTGGCGCGAGGATTGAGGTGCAAGAGCCCATGAACTCCTGCACCGCCTGTGGAGCAAAGCCGTGGGTCAGGAAGGCTACGACAAGCAGGAGTGGAAGGAACTTGAGAAGGCCGTGTACGACCACGGCGAACTAATCGAGTCAGTCATCTACGTAGGTTACATCGATCTCTGCCGCATCACGCTCTGTCGCGAGTACTACGACAGGGCAGGCAACCTAGTGATGTGAATAACCATGCCAACCGACCCCAAGTCATACATCCGCGACCGCCTCACCCGCACGAAGGGCAAGGCGGAGAATCACATTCCTGTCCAGGAGCCTGATGAGCGTACCAGGGTACTGGTCGTGCCACCGTCCAAGCCGTTCACGTCCATCCTGCACCTGTGCGGGCATGTTGGGGCCAACGTGCCTTGCCAGGAGTGTCGGCAGAAGAACAGGTTGGCCAAGGTCGAAAAGAAACGGGCCTGGCGGGAGAAGCGGAACGCGGTCAGGCCCTCGGGGGAGAAGAAGTTCCGCCTGCCGCACCTGTCCAAGTTCGAGATGACCTACGACGACAGTAACTTCATGTGGGGCGGTACGCTCATGGTGCCCAACGTAAACCGTCCAGGTGGATACGAGTACTTCAACGGCGAGTCCACCAGCGCGGACGAGTTACAGCGCCTGCTCGGTCGCCAGTGGTTCGACCAGCAGCCGCCCGAGGTCGCCGGAGAGGAGGCCGCGCCATGACACCAGAGCAGATAGTAGCCGAGTTGCGCAAGCAGGCTGAGAACTACGGACGTTGCCGTGATGATTTTGACGCTAACAATCAACGTCATGCTGGCCCCATCGCCTGGTGGCAGTCCCGCGTGGACCTGATGAACGCCGCCGCCGACTACATCGAGTTTGCGGAAAAAGTGACAAGTGAGGCGCGACGGGCCTTGACAGACCGTGCGGAATCTGGCAGACTGATTGACGGTGCAGGAAGCACTGGCCTTTTGGCAGGGGCCGTAGATGACGACGCGCGAATCATACACCGTGAAACCCCGTAGACCCGTGGTATCCGGTCTGACATAACACGCGCGTCGTTACGTCATGCCGTCTGCCAATAGATGCCCGGAGTCTGCGGGGTTTCCCGTTTCTACACCTCGCAGAAGCAAGTCTACCAAAGAGCCGCGTACTCAGTGCGCGCGTGCAAGGTTCCACGGCATGAAAACCCTGAAGCTAACCGACATTCGCATAGACTGCGGCACACAGCAGCGGGCATAGATCAACCAATCCGTCGTGGACAGCTACGCCGAAGCCCTGACAGACGGTGCTGTGTTCCCACCCGCCGTCGTGTTCCACGATGGCTCAGACCACTGGCTGAGCGCCGGTTTCCATCGCTATTTCGGCTTCAAGAAGGCCGAAAAGGAAGAGATGCCAGTCGAGATCCGCACTGGCACCATCAAGGACGCCATTCTCTACGCCGTTGGCGACAACCACGACCACGGGCTTCCCAGGTCATCAGCGGATAAGGAGAAGGCCGTCTGTACCCTACTGAATGACGAAGACTGGGGCCAGCGCAGCTCTCGATGGATAGCTGAGCAGGCAAAGGTGGGTCATCCTTTCGTAGAAAAGGTACGCAAGAAACACCAATCTGAACCAACTGGAATCGATTCCAGTTGTAATGAAAATCCTGATGAACAAAACAATACTGAACCAACTACGCGCGCTCGCAGTTCAACAATGGGTACTCGGAGGACTGGCCGCGACGGGAGTACCAGAACATCCACAACGAAGAAACCCGCCGAAACGATCCAGGAGTGGGCCGATGCGGGCAAGATCGGCAAATCGGCCCGCAACGAACTGATGGAGCTGTCCGCCGCCAAGCAGAAGGCGTTCATCGCGGCGGTCAACGGGGGGGCCACGCCACAGGACGCGCTTAAATCAATCAGCCGAGAACCTGGGGACGACCGGCCATCCAGGAATCGCTCGGGTAGTTCATCAAACGGCAAGCCAGTTTTTGACGACAGAGAAGTCGAGTCACTCATCGGTAAACTGGCCAGAATATTTCTGGCGCGTTCCGAGGTCTACGGCAACAATGATGGCTACCGCGATGTGAACGGGCAACTTGAATTACTCATCAAGTCATGGAAGCGCTGGCAGTTGGAAACCACGGGCGGGAGGAAGAAGTGATGTCTATCCTGCTGCCCCAACGCTGGCCACACCAGATTTACGCCGTGGCTGAAATACCACGACGAATAGATGCCGGTGCGAAACGCATCTGCCTGACGAGCCCGACAGGTGGTGGTAAATCAACCGTGATCTGTGACCTCATCGAGTGGGCACTGGAGAGACAGTGGTACTCCATCCTCTACACCAACCGCCGCCTGCTCATTGAGCAACTGGCCCGCGTTCTCAAGAAACACGGCATCGAGTTCGGTGTCCGTGCCGCCGGTCACATGGACGAGAGGCACCTTCCGGTCCAAGTCTCTTCGCTACCCACAGAGGAGCGTCGAGTATTAAAGACGGAACAGTGGGACATCCACGGCGCCGGTCAGAAAGTACTCGCCATCGTCGATGAAGCCCACCTTAACAAGGGAGCGACTGCGCAGGAAATACTCAGGCGCCACGTCGAGTGCGGCGATGTGGTACTCGGCGTGACCGCCACGCCCATCGACCTGGGACACCTCTACGACGAACTGATTGTCGCCGGCACCATGTCCGAGTTACGAGCCTGCAACGCTCTGGTGAAGGCATACCACTACGGCCCCGACGAACCAGACATGAAGCGGTTCAAGCCGAACGTCAAAACCGGGGAGTATTCCGAAGCCGACGTGCGCAAGGCTATCATGACCAAGTGCGTCTTCGGGCGGGTGTGGGAGTGGTATGGAAAACTGAATGCTGAGCAACGCCCCACTATCCTCTTTGGCCCTGGCGTCAAAGAGTCTCAATGGTTTGCCGAGCAATTCACAGAACGAGGAGTCCGCTCAGCACATATCGACGGTGAAGGCGTGTGGTTGGACGGTGAGTACCGACGCTGCGGCCTGGACGAGCGGCAGAATATCCTGGATATGGTCCGCAGCGGCGATGTAAAGATCCTGTGCAATCGGTTCGTAGCCCGCGAGGGGCTCGATTTGCCCGAAGTGTCGCACCTCGTCCTGGCAACCGTGATGGGTTCGCTCCAGTCATACCTGCAAGCAGTCGGTCGCGGTTTGCGCTGGGCGTTAGGTAAAGACCGCTGCACCATCCAGGATAACGGGGGACATTGGCATAAGCATGGCTCTGTCAACGTAGACCGCCACTGGGAGTTGAACACCAGTGCCCATGTTATCTCAGCACTCCGCGAAGAACGATTACGCGAGAAGAAGGAGCCTGAGCCAATCCATTGCCAAGAGTGCGGACTGATACGTATCTCTGGCCCTATCTGCCCACAGTGCGGCCACGAGTCAAAGCGGAAGTCGCGGATGGTCATCCAGACTGACGGAACTCTCCGCGAGCACGTAGGGGACATCTATAAACCTCGCCGAGTATTGCTGAAGAACGACACCGTGGACAAGTGGAAGGGCATGTACTACCGCTCCAAGAAGTCGAAGAATCAGATGACGTTCAGGCAGGCAGAAGCCCTGTTCTTTGTTGAGAACTACTACTATCCACCGCGAGACCTCCCGCTGATGCCAGCCAACGAGGTTGATTGGTTTCTTCCTGTATGCAAAGTTCCATCAGAGAGATTGACGAGGTGATCCATGAGTAAGCACAATCGGGAACGGCGGCAAAGTGGCAGGCTACCCAAAGGACTGGCCTGCCTATCATGCGGAAACCCATTTGACGTTGCCGTGAACTCTTCTGGCAAACTGGAAAAGGAAACTGTAATCGTGTGTGGTTCGTGCGGTGACATGCACAGGATCGAAGACAACGGTGCACTTCGTAAAGCCACATCTGGAGAACAATTCTCGGCTCACATGATTGGTGGCGAACACGTCGAGTCTACTCTCGGTGAGTTGCACAAGGCTGAAGAATCTGAGCGCCGCCATCTTCTCCAGCACAATCGCCTGACAATCGAGGAGTACCACAGAAAAGCAGTGAACGACGGCTGCGCCAAGCCGGTTGTCAAGGTGTTGAACATGGCGTTCGGCCTGTCAAGGAAGATCGCCGAAGCGGTTCTCGGAGTTGAGACGGTGAAACAGAAACTTCTTGAATTTCCAGAAGACTCCATTCCAACCATGTTCCTAGCAATGCCATTTGAGGAAGTCGAGACGCCACTGAAAGAAATGATGTCGCCGAGGATGTTCGGGAAGTTGCAGGAACTTGACAAAGGTCCAGAATCTGTGATCGCTGTAGTTTTGTCTGGGAATGGAACTTTGCTGGCATCGTGGCAACTGAACACGGACTGAGAGGTGCCACATGAAAACCCGCCGCCAGATTGACCACGACCGCCTGCCCTCGAAGCTCAAAGCGTGGCTCCAGGAAAGCGGCTGCGTGATGACGCCGCTGCACGCGCAGTTTATCGAGAGCGTCCGCTCGTTCCTGGATGATGGACTGGCATGCGAGTCAATGGCCGTAATGCTGAACGCTGTGTGGCACGACCTGAAGCAGGAGGAACAGCCGTGAGCGTCCAACCCGCCGCCACCCACTCTGGTATCGCTTCCTACGCAGCCGTACTGTCGCGGCTCAGCGGTGTGCGGTGGTTGCGGCGGGAGAACACTGCAATCGCCAGGTGCCCGGTACACAATGACTCTAACCCTAGTCTCGGCTTGTGGATTGGCAGACGAAGGCAACTGATGGCGCGGTGCTGGGGGTGCAGCGCTCAGTTCGCCGCCATCGTCCGCGCCGTCGGGTTGCCGCAGAGCGTGTGGTACGCCGATGGAGACAGGAGGCGTGTCGTGCAGCGGAGAATCGTCGCGCACTACGCCTACCTGGATGAACACGGCGAGATCATGTACGAAGTTGTCCGCTACTGCCCAAAGGACTTCCGGCAGCGGCGGATGGAAAACGGCAACTGGGTATGGAACATGGACGGGGTTCGTCGTGTCCTGTACCACCTGCCGGACCTGCTGAAGGCCGACCAGCGGCGCATGGTGCTGATTCCCGAGGGCGAGGCCGACTGTGAGGCCCTGGCCACGCGCGGGTTCGTCGCCACCTGCAACGTCGGCGGGGCCGGCAAGTGGTTACCGAGTTACAGCCAGTGTTTGGCGGGCCGCCACGTCTGCCTGCTCCCCGACAAGGACGATGCCGGCTTCGCCCACACGGCGATGGTCGCTGGGAGTCTGATGACGTTCGGGGCGGCGACGATTCGCGTGGTGGTTCTGCCGGGCGTGTGCAAGGACGTATCGGACTTCTTTCGTGCTGGCGGCACAGTGGATGAACTTAAGCGGGTGGTGTACGGGTTTGGCATCTGGAGGAAAACATGAGGACTATCTGCCTCGACTTCGACGGCGTGCTTCACTTGTATCGCTCTCCCTGGACTACAGCGGGAGAGGTACTCGACGGCCCCGTAGACGGCGCACAGGACTTCTGCCGACAGTTGCTGGCTGAAGGATACGCTGTGGTCATCAGCAGCACGCGGGCCTCGTTCAAGGCCGGGCGCGAGGTGATGGAACGATGGCTGCGCGAACACGATTTCCCCAAGGAAGTCCAGGTGGCCGAAGGCGAGAAACCTCCTGCCATGCTCTACTTGGATGACCGAGGGTATCGGTTTAACGGCAACTTCTCTGAAGTGACGGCATTCATCCACGGCGACATCCGCCCCTGGAACAAGAAAGGTAACTGACATGCTCCGCGCTGGCGTGAACGACAAGGACAACCCGCTCATCCTGATGGGGCTCTCAGAGGGCAACGTCGAGCGGCTGAAGGCCGGGTTCCCGATCAAGACACCCATCCGCAGTTACGGTGTGAACCTGCCGGGGACCATCACCGTAATCTACGGCAAGACCGAGGCGGACATGGAATTGATGATGCGCGATAAGGGGTTTATCGGTGAACTCACGAAGGGCTCAACTGACCCTCGCCTCGACCAGGAGGCTGCCGCCCGCCGCGAGTACGAGCATGTCCTCATCTGCTGTGTGGGAATCCCACGCAGCGGCAAGACCACATGGGCCAAGCAGCAGGCGTTCCCTGTGATGAATCCCGACTCCATCCGCCTGGCCCTGCATGGACAGCGGTTCGCGGCCAACGCCGAGCCGATGGTTTGGGCCATCGCCAAGGTGATGGTGCGGTCCCTCTTTGGTGCCGGTCACAAGACGGTCATCCTAGACGCAACAAACACGACCAAGAAACGGCGCGACGAGTGGCAGAGCCGGGAGTGGGGCACCTTCTTCAAGGTGTTCGACACGAGCAAAGAAGAGTGTCTGCGGCGCGCCGAGGGTGACGCCGAGATCCTGCCAGTCATCGAGCGGATGCACGCCGCCTTTGAGCCGTTGACGGATGGCGAGCGGCGCTGGTAACTATGGCGAAGAGGGTGAGCAATGGGGCGTCACAATATACTTCCGGGAGAGCGCTGCACGGTCGTCGTGGGCATGGACACGGAGCCGACCGTCCACATGGAGTTCTTCCAGCCCGGCGGTGGGCCTCCCGTTCTCAAGAAGAGGTTGCCCACGGGTTTGCCGATACGCTGTAGCCGCCGCGCCGGTGCAGACGGGATGTGCTGGCAACATCGCAGGTTGGCTGCGAAGAAAACAGCGGCACTGGTTGAGGTGTAGCGATGGCAATCACGGCACGCAAGGTCCGAATCCCCACCCCCGCCGAGATACGCAAACTGCGCGGCGGGCGGACGCAGGCAGAGGTGGCGGCCATCGTCGGCGTCAAGCAGAGCGTGTGGGCTCGGTGGGAGAGCGGCCAGCGAAAGCCATCGGTACGGTCAGCAATGCTGCTCGACTTGCTCAGGAAGAAAAAGATCGGGAAAAACGGCAGGTAGGCATTGCAATACCGTAGGTATAGTCGGTATACTGTCGGTGGAGGTGACGAATGGACTACCAGTCTTTTCTGCAAGCGAAGTCGCAGATCGGGCACAACAGCGGGTTTGAGCCAAACTTTCTTCCCCCATTCCTATTTGACTTCCAGCGTCATCTCGTCGAGTGGGCTGTGCAGAAGGGCCGCGCTGCGATCTTCGCCTATCCAGGTCTAGGCAAAACTCCCATGTTGCTATGCTGGGCCACCAACGTCGTCCGTCACACCAACAAGCCGGTACTGGTTCTTGCACCACTTCCAGTCTGTCCCCAGACATTGCGAGAAGCCGACAAGTTCGGTATTCAAGCCACTCGGTCTCAAGACGGCAAGCATCGCAGCGGCATCATCGTCTCTAACTACGAGCGCTTGCACTTGTTCGATCCGTCCGACTTTTCCGGAGTGGTCTGTGACGAGCCTATCCTGAAGAACTTCACCGGGACTATCCGTAAGCGCATCACGCGCTTTATGTCCAAGTTGCCCTATCGTCTGCTCTGCACGGCGACACCATCACCCAATGACTACATCGAGTTGGGTAACTGTTCTGAGGCACTGGGCGAATTATCCTACAGCGAAATGCTCAGGAGGTTTTTCCAGCAACTCGACGACAAGGGACAGAAACGCGAGAACCGACTTCAGGAAGATGCAGAGGCGATCATAGCCAGCGACCCGAGTTACTTCCAAAAACTGGCCTACCGGGTAGCTCAGACAATAGGCCAGTGGCGCCTGAAACACCACGCCATTGCGCATTTCTGGCGGTGGGTCGCCTCGTGGGCCAAACTATGCCGGAAACCCTCTGATCTCGGTTCTTTTGACGATGAGCCCTATCGTCTCCCTGAGCTTCGCGAGCACACCCGCATCATCACGCCAAAGAGTCCGCCACCTGGGATGCTCTTTAACCTTCCAGCTTTCGGTATGCACGAAGAGAGGCAGGAGCGACGAAGAACGCTCACGGAAAGGACCGAGTTTGTCTCCGGCTTAGTCAAGCACGACAGGCCAGCGGCCATCTGGTGTCACATGAATGATGAGGCGGACAGGCTTGAGGAAGTCATTCCCGATGCCAGTCAGATTGCCGGGCGGACTCCGGAAAATCGTAAGCTGGAACTATACGAAGCCTTCGCCAACGGCTCTCTTCGTGTACTCATCATCAAACCAAAGCTAGGCGCTTGGGGTCTCAACTGGCAGCACTGTAACCATGTGGTGACATTTGTGTCTCATTCGTGGGAACAACACTATCAACTCATCCACCGCTGCTGGAGGTTTGGCCAGACGATGCCGGTGGACCTCGACATCGTCGCTACCGAGGGAGAGCTGAGAGTCTTAGGGAACCTGAAACGCAAGGCTGACCGCGCCGAAAAGATGTTCGATTCGGTAGTAAGAGAGGCGAACAACGCTACTCGGATAGAGAGGGGTCACGACTACGTAAACTCAATGGAGGTTCCAGCATGGCTGTTGCAATCGAGTAATGGCAGCGTATAATGGCATCATGACTTCTACTTTCAAATGCAAGTGCCATTGGTGCGGAAAGCAGCTAATTCGAGCCAAGCAGTCGGTTTTCGTCCGACTCCACTTCTGCGACCGACAGTGCAAAGGAGAATACCAGCGGACGGCTAAACCAGTGACGCGAGAATGGCTTGAGGATCATTACATCGTTCAGGGCCTAGATTGCACTCAGATAGCTCATATGGTCAAGCGTCACCCGAAATCGGTGTGGAATTGGCTGAAGGACTTCGGAATACCGAGACGACCACGAGGGTCCGATCCGCGACAACATTTCAAGAAAGGCTCAGTGAATGCTTTTTCTGGGCGGACGCATACGCCCGAGACGCGAGCAAAAATGAGCGCGCGTGCAAAAGCAACCGGGAGAGTTCCTTACGACCCGTCTGTCGGATCATACATGAAGGGCCGAAAAGGGCCGAATACTCCGAATTGGAAAGGTGGCATCACTCCGGAACGGCAAGCGCTGTATTCGTCACGCGAATGGAAAGAATGCGTCAAGTCTGTCTGGAAACGGGACAATGCTATTTGTTGCCGATGCGGAAAGGACCATCGGACCATTTCGGCAAAAGACCGCAAGCGCTGGGGGTTTGCCCTTCACCATATCGTCGGATTTGAGGTCGTTGAACTTCGATGCGTCGTGAGTAATCTCGTTCTTCTTTGTCGCCCGTGCCATCTATGGGTCCATAGCAAGAAGAACGTTAACAAGGACTTCATCAAGGAGATTTAGTCGTGAGTGTTTCCGACCAATTCATCACTGATCGCTACGCCCTTTATTGCGGCGACTGCATCGAGGTTATGAAAGGAGTGGCGAGAGAAAGCGTACATCTAGTACTTTACTCGCCGCCCTTTTTGGCGGGCTCTACACGTATTCTTCCGACGAGCGTGACATCTCCAACGCCATCGACCATGATGAATTCTTTGCCCACTACGGGTACTGCATCAACGAGATCGCCCGCGTGACTATGCCTGGCCGAATCAGCGCCGTTCATTGCATGGATATTCCCCTGTCTAATGCCGGTTGCGACGCGATGTTCGACCTGCCTGGTCGCATCATCCAGGAGCACGAGGCCAGGGGGTTCGTCTACGGCGGGAGGCGGGTTATCTGGAAGGAACCGCTGATGGTGCGCAACCGCACCATGATGAAGAGCCTGCACCACAAGACATTGTGCGAGGACTCGACGAAGACCAGCATCGCTAACGCCGACTACCTGCTGATGTTCCGCCGCAAAGGTGAGAACAAAACACCCGTCACCCACAATGAGGGGTTGCTGAATTACGCCGGTGAGCGCACTGTTCCTGGTGAGTTTCTGCGCTATCGCGGCATGAAGGGGGATCAGAAGCTCAACAAGTATTCGCAGTGGATCTGGCGGCAGTACGCTTCGTCCGTGTGGATGGATATTCGGATTGACCACGTCCTCCCACATCGATCTGCGAAGGACGACGAGGACGAGAAGCATTGCCATCCTTTGCAACTCGACACAATTGAGAGGTCGGTTGTCCTTTGGTCGAACCCTGGCGAGACCGTCTTGTCTCCCTTTGCTGGCGTCGGGAGTGAGATTTTCAGCGCGGTCATCAATGGTCGGCGCGGGATAGGAATCGAACTTAAGAAGTCGTATTTCGCTCAGTCCCTTGAAAACCTCAAGGCAACGCTGGACTACACGCCAGAGGATGAGGCTGGGTTGTTCGACAAGTTCCTCAATGCGGAACAGGACGCCGAAGTCGCCGCCACGATGGACTGAGGATTACGACATGGAACGATGCAACGGCCATTGGATTCAAGTCCGCTCGGGCGGCAGGTTCTTCCCGCTCGACCCGAGGCCGGAGGACATCCACATAGAGGATGTCGCCCACGCACTCAGCAACATTTGCCGCTTCACTGGCCATACTGCTGAATTTATGTCGGTCGCGCAGCATTCGGTTTTGGTCAGCCTGCACTGCTGGCCAGAAGACGCCCTTTTTGGATTACTCCACGATACGGCAGAGGCATTTTTGGCAGACTTGTCGCGGCCAGTGAAGTTAAGCCTGCGCGATGCTGGGATAACCATCTTTGATGACATGGAGGCCAGAATCATGCTGTCCGTGTGCGAGAAGTTTGGCCTTCCAGCTGTCATGCCCCAGAGCGTGAAGGATGCCGACAATCTGCTGCTCACCACGGAGGCCCGCGACCTGATGTCGCCACTCCTGGAAGGCTGGAAGTACACGACGGAGAACGGCTGGCCGACACTGTCAGAGAGGATAGTCCCGGTCGGGCCAGTGGAGGCGAAGGCGATGTTTATCAGGCGATTTGAGGAGTTGTCGTACCGTGCATCCATACGAAGCTAGGCATCCTGACCTTCGTCGGCGACTACCAACCCGGTGACCAGCCGCCAACGGGATACCTGTCTTGGCACAAGTGGGCCGATGTGCAGAGCAAGGCCGGACTCCGCCAAGCACGCTGCGGCAAGTGCGGCCTGTGGAAGTTTCCGCAGGAGTTGAGCCATGTCCTCATGGAGAACGAGGTGAAGGATGGCAGAGGGCGGACAGTGGTGCTGCGGTCGCGCGTGTGCAACGAATGCACGAAGAAAAAGTGAATCCTTCCGGCGGTACAGGTCCTCTAACCAAGTGGAGGCAAGACATGGACACGAAGACCTTGTTTGATCCTGAGTTTACAAAGGACGACAGCAGGAAACTCCTGCTTGCCGCTCGTGAGCGGACCCGGCAGATGGACGCGCTGGACGCCAAGAGCGGCACCGCCACTCCGTCGCAGTGCCCACTGGACGTACATCTGCGGACGGTCATCTCGTCGCTGAAC
>ERZ1292642.862-Hain-H14-01um-R1-862-length-15524-cov-4_pt1 | contig 15524 bp, 18 predicted proteins | sample MGYA00564403_ERZ1292642 | MGnify/ENA primary metagenome ERZ1292642 (study PRJEB36523, sample SAMEA6512643) | groundwater metagenome | collected 2019-01-09 | study: AquaDiva: Metagenomics assemblies of 32 groundwater samples | reverse complement strand
TTGCAAAGACGGTTAAGATATCATTATTCGGACAAAAGATAAGACAACAGCAACAGACGGCAAATCCTCGTATAAGGGCGGCCATTGCTGAATTTGAAGAGCCGGCGAAATTGGTTGCAATGCTGATGGCTAAGAAATTAACATCGGACACAACGCAGGCCGTTGTGGACTTGCAACAGAATTTGGAAGATAAAGGTTTGATATTGCATCCTGGACAGCTTCAACCAAACGCACCTTTTTTTTTACAACCGGGACAGACACAACAAGGTCCACAAATTAATCCACAACGACAACAAGGTCCACAAATCAATCCGCAAGGACAACAAGGTCCACAAATCAATTCACAAGGACAACAAGGCCAACAAATTAATCCGCAAAGACAACAAGGTCCACAAATTAATCCACAAGGACAACAAATCAATCCACAAGGACCGCAAGGACCGCAAGGACCACAAGGACCACAAGGACCGCAAATTAACAATAGAATGATGAGACCATTATATGCGGGACAAGATGCGGATGACGATACGATGCGACAATTGGCACACGATATGCCGGCAAATATTGGTACAACAAGACCGAATTTTAATATTGCCGCACCTCAAGGTGCAGCATTAAATGCAGCAAATAATGTTGGTGAACTGGCGGCCGATAATGGAAATGCTGCGGATATTACACGTCCATTTATTGAACCGGTTCAATTAATGCAACCAGCAGACCATACGACACATGATCTCATAAATAGAGCCGCAATAGAAGATGGTTTAGAAACGATGAATGTAAACGGTGCAGTAGAAGATAAATTTAATTTCGGCCTATCTGGACGTGATTATGTAAAGGCATATAAAATTGGAGTTGATTTAATAAAGGTGTTTGCAGCCAACCACGAATCAAGGTCAAATTTTAATAGTGCAATTGTGGAAGTTGCAAAAAACATTCACGATAATAGCGATGATTTTGATGCACTTGAATATATTGATACAATGCGACAATTATATGAACAAGAGATGAATGGACCGGCTATTGAAAATGCACGTAATTTAAGAGTTGCTGATACAGCCAATGCACATTATGGTGCAGAAATGCGTAGGCAAAATGATAGATCATTTGAAATAGAGCGAGGAAATCAAGGAGCAACAGCACCACCTCTTCATACGCAACAGGCCCAACGCGATGCTGTTGAACAAAGAACTGGTGGCGCATCTGAATATGAGCCGAGATCATTTGTTGATTTTCTTGAGCAACAAGGACGTAACTTTAAAAATGAAGTTGCGGAAGATTCAAGATTGTTATCACAAACTAATCGATTGCCTGGCGAAACGGCCTATTCACATGCAATTGGCACAACTGTTGATAAAGATATGAATGAACTTACAGAAATTGAAAAACATATTTTGGAAGAAAAAAAGAAAGATCCAACCATTGACTTAAAAAAGATTTTATCAGAATCTGATATTGCGACCGTTAGAGGTTCATGGAATATAAAATCTTTATATCGTCAGTATGTTAGATTTCTTAATGAAACTACTGGGACGTCTTCATATCGGGATGAACATGATCATGAACATAAAATGACATATACACTTAAAAATGCATTAGATACATTTAGACACTTGCCACATGTAAACCACATCCAAAACATGGCCGGAGTGGCACCAACACCAGCAGAAGAACCACGAACTGTTGATGCAGCAAATGGACAAGCAGGTACACTAATGGGTCAACCAGAGCCTTCGGCCAGTGCAAGTGCGATTGACATACCAGGAGTTACATCATCAGCAACTCCAGCACCGACCATTACGCCAATTACATATAAAAAAGCAGTTAGAGAAACCGAAAATATAAGTATAAGACAAGGCAATGACGAATTAACAAAAGAACAAGCCAAAACGGCTCTTTTAATGATTGAAAGAGGTGTGGAGGATAAGGCGGAATCATATATTTTTTCAAGAGGTATGCAGAAGATCATAAAATATATCGATGAAGACAAATTCAAACCTTTATCAAAGTTGCGAGGAAAAATCAGCGATTTAGTTCAGTCTGTTTTTCCAAAAGGACATGATTTAGATAGCCAAAAAGAACAATATAATGTAAAATCAAATACGGAATCACCAACACGTTCACCTTTACAACAACAGCGAGAACTCATGCCAAGTAGTTCGTATGCTCCAAATCCAAATGTCAGTATCACATCAACAAGTCATCAAGAAAACTCGCCAGCATTCCGGAAGCATCAACATGAATTAAAGAACCTTAGTGCTACGACGGTTGCAGCACTTGAAGCGCGTGCAAATGCAGCCAAACCTGGAAGCCGTGCCAGATTACAGCAGCAAGAAAAGGAAAAAGAAAGTCTTGTTCCAAGTGCACGCGCTAGTGGTAAAAGACCTGTAGGACGACCTCGAAAAATCGTTACTCAAAAAGAAGCCGTTGAAAAGAGGCCTGTAGGACGACCACGAAAAATAGTTGATAGTAAAATGGCCGTTGTCGTTGAGAAGAAACCAAGGGGTCGTCCACGAAAGATTGCAGCAAGTGGTACTATAAACGAAGTTGTAAAATCGGAACCAATAATTGCCGCCAAGAAACCAAGAGGCCGTCCACGAAAGATTGCAGCAAGCGGTTCAAATGATGTTGTAAAAGCGGAACCGATTATTGCCGCCAAGAAACCAAGAGGTCGACCACGAAAGATTTTAGCCGGTACCGAAGCGAGTCAATTGGTGGTGAGTGCAAAACAATTAGCAGAAAGTAATAAAGCAAATCCGGACTATACATATTATGCTATATCAGCAAAGACTGGACAAAATCGTTTGTCTAGATCGTCAAATGTTCCAGTTGCTGCACCGGCAATGACTAGTCAAAACCCCGACCCTCCACAAAGAGTAACAACTGGTGGCAGCAAGAAGCATTTCCTAACCATTTCATAACAGTTATATTTTTCTATTGGTTTATTATAATGGATATATTAGAACAAATCAATTCGTTACCGGATCGCCTATGCACTTCCGATAACTTTTCTCGTGACAATATTAACGTCGCACGTGTCGTAACCAGCAACAAAAATCAACCTCCATCTACCGGTTATATCGATTTGTGTGCAAAAGGAGGCGAATGCATCCGATCAACCGATCCAGTAACCAGATTCGAACCCATCATTCCTTACTCAAATCCCATGTCCAAAATTCAAAGACATATAACGTACGTAACCGGTAAAAGTGGCACCGGGAAGACGTTAATTGCATGCGAATTTGCAAAACAATATCATCAACTCAATCCGGACAACAAAATCTTTTATATATGTAGTACGGATATAAAGGACGATGAAAATTTTGGCACGATGGACTATGTGAAAGCGTTGGATGTTAGCAAATTCTATAGCAACACAATAAAACCGGATGATGAGAAGGAGTTGATCAAAAGATTGTTTACGAATTGCTATGTCATCTTTGACGACTTGGATATGGCACCTAAAGAACAGAAACAGATAATAACACGTCTACAATTTAAACTGATAGAAGTAGGACGTAAATTTGGTACATCAATATTTATCATATCACATTTGAACACGAATGGACATCAGACAAAGATGTTGATGAATGAAATAGATTTATACATATGTTTTAAGGAAGGATTAAAGAAAAATAGATTATTAGAACACTACCAAAACTATACGCAAGATGAACTAAGAAAAATAGATACTAAGTCTTGGGTGTGTTTTAATTTTAGATATAATTGTATAATAACTCCAACCAGGGTTCTAATTAAGGATTAAGAATGAAAGGTTCATAAAAAATTATGTTTGACATGAATATATGTCAAACATAATTGTTCGAAATGAAATTATCCTACCGGATGATTTAAAGAATGCACGATTTTCAACAAATACTATTACTAATGAAATCGAACTACAAACTTTAGAAAAGGCATTTGTTCGGTATCCGGCTACAAGCCAAGATGATAGTTCTCTTACATGGAATGTGCCTAGCATTAGCGGTGGCCAATGCATCCGTGAACTGGAACATGAAATTCCGATCTGCTTTGATATCACATGGCAACGAGAAGCACAGTTTGCCGGCATTGCTTTCAATGTTGGCACGCCAATTCCAGACGGAACTTCGATTCTTGCATGTGTTTTGCCAACACGTGCTCGTCCGTTCTGTCTTGAACATGGTTTCTTGGATCAGTTTCCTTTGTCGAAGATATTCAAGACACGTGATTTCCAGATCAATAACGCATCCCGTCAATTGCAAGAGGTCCTTGATCCGGAACAAATTGATATTATGGTTGCAGGTTTAGATTGGCACCGTATGCATGATTTTTCTTTAGATCCGTTTTGTGATGCAAATGCGCATTTCCGACCTTTGGATCAAATGTTAGGAGGCAACTTTGTTTGTCAAGTGTTCCATGATAACGTGACACCAGGTGTACCTCGCTATTGGCTTTTGGAAGCAGCACAGACAGTTAGTCAAGGTCCTTTTGCGGAAAATTTGGCATCTGTTATTATTCCGATGGTTCTTGGCACGCCGAAATCGATTTATGCCGAAAATGTTAAGGAGAATATGGCAACCAAACGTAATACCGCACGTAACATTGTTAAACGTGAAGTTAAGTTTTATGATACAACAAATACATTGATTTCAAACGTTGGCACTTCGGTTGGCTATGGTGATAATTTGCTTCCGTTGCAAGCCGATGGCTTCCCGATGATGACACAAGCCGGTGCATTCACAGCTAGATTCTGTTTCACAGTTCGTGAACAACTGATATCGCAGTACTGGGATAGTGAATTGTCTCACAGTGAATTTCAATGGAATCGTCTGTTGCCTGCTAGTTCGTTGAATATTCGTTATGGTTTCAACAGCAAATACATGGGTGAAGCCTTGTTGAAGATTGGCGATTTTGTTGGCGATCTTTATGGTGGCAGCTATACGGTTAGCAATGTTCGTATTGCAAGCCAATTTGATCAATACTATAGCCGAGTTCCGGCATTGTTCCTTCGTCAGTGCAAGATTCCAACTCCTTTGAATCCTCGCAGTTCATGGAAGATGACTTACTATCATCAAACGAAGCCTCAGGCATCGAAGGATTTGAGTGCGGTTGTTAATGGTGCAAGCCGTTCATTCTCGGCAACTATGCAATATGCTAACTTATCATTGGTGTCGGAATATCTGGCATTTGTCCTTCCTATTGATAAACCATCATATCTTACCGCTCTAAAGGCATATGATGAAGCCTTATATGCAACCAACACAAATGCATATCAATTACCATCAACGTTGAATCTTCCTATCACGCGTTTGAATTTAACATTCAACCAGGATAGCAATCTTGGTACATACAATATGGATTATTACACTCTGCAAAAGTTGACCATGAAGAACTTGCAAAATCTTCGCGAGACAAGAAAGGTTGTTCAAGGTGAATCTACATGCGGCGTTGCACCTATTTTGTCACAGTTCAATGCTAATAATAATACTGGTGGCGATCTTGTTAACCCATCTGATGGTAAGGATGATGAATTGATTAAGCAAATTTATGCACAAAATAACCACTTGTATCCGTGGACCGATAATCTTATCAAATTCAGTCCAATTTCCAACTCATCTTTTGTTTTGTTGAAGGTTGGCACTGATATTCGTTTGCCTGATGGTATTAGCCCCGGTATGGTTCTTAACTATAATTTGGAAGTTAGTGTGGAAAGTGACTTGACATTGTTGAATAACTTATTTGCCGATGTTAGAAGTTCAGTCGGCCATTTCATTGGCATGGATGCTCCTGTCTTTAGTGCAATCCGGGGTAAATTGGACGTGATTCACTATACTAAGAACATTCTTGATATCAGTGGTACTGGTATGCAAAATGTTTATATTAAGGATGTTCAAATCGATTCGTTGCAATATGTGTCATTGGTCAACGACTATCAGGCGAACTTCGGCAGCCGTATCGAGGAAGGTAACTTCAACACTAAGATGATGATTGGTGGCGGTTCTTGGTGGTCATCGTTGCGTGATAAGGCATCAGCAGCATTTGATCGTCTTAAGTCATTAGCTAGACCGGTTTTGGAGACAGCACGCAAGGGTGTTGATTATGCCAAGGAGAATTTGGCAAAGGATTCAGCACTGCGAAACTACGTCGACATGGCCGACCAAGGTTTGCAAACAGTTGGCTATGCTAAACGAGGTGGTATGGATTCGCATGCTGTGGCTGAGGGTAAGAAGAAACGAGGAGGCAAGGATGAGGTTGATTGGCGTGGATATTTGGACAACGTCCGCCCGTAAGTGATAAAAGTAAATTTTTAATATAGATATGTTAATTTGATAACATTTCTATCCAATAAATAACGATACCATCTTTATATGACATCGAAGAAGTTATTTGAACCTCTTTCAAATTATGATCTAATCAATGCAGTTTCGAAAGATTTGCACATGCGATGCAACATAGTCGACGTTGGCGATCTTGATGGAAATGAAGATTTAGACAAAGACATCTTCAAAGGACGTGGTCATTGTATCCTATTTGAGATGCCAGATCCAAATGCTGACATTGGACATTGGACCGCATTAATCCGTAACAAAGATTCCGCCAATTGCATTTACTTTGATTCTTATGGCGATAAGTTACCTAGTCCAGAATTACGTAGAATTTTAGGACGCAATTATGATCAGATACAATATAATCCAAACAAATATCAGTCGTGTAAATCGTCAGTATGTGGTAGGTATGCTTTGGCCATTGTGGCTTTGAATAAGATGTATAAGGATTTGAATATTATGGACATAAAAAAGTTCTTTGATGCAAAGCCGTCAGGAATTTCTTATGATCAATATATTCTAAACATGACAAAAGATATTAAGACGGGAATGTGAAGGATTCAAGTTTATTGTTATTATGCATGGCTTCAAAATTGATGGGTTCAACGGAGAGGTTCGTTTCTCTATCTGTTTCTGTTGGCGTTGCTGTATGTGTTGGCATATCTATGACGGTAAAACGTCGTATAATTTCTTTCTTTTCATTCTGTAACGATTCACATGATTCATTTAACTTTGCATTTTCATGTGCCATTCTATCAAACATGATACCACCAATGAATACGCCAATTGAAATTAGACCACTTACTATGTACTTGGCGATTGTGCCAGGATAATATGCATCTAATGTAATGAACAAACTATTTAACAGAGATAACACGATACCAGCCTTACCAATAATCTTTTTCTTGTTTATGATTAGCATGTCTATGCAACTACAACATGAACATTTTGATTCAGTCATTTATAATGGTTTATTTATTTATTTTTATACTCATATATTTTTGCCATTTCATAATTTCGTCAGGATCGGATGACTCTTTTATTCTATGTTCAAGATAAATGCAGCACTTACTACCTCCATAATCTATCATTCGTTCTTGTTTCTTTTCACCTTCCTTATATAATCGTTGGTCTTTATACTCTTCATGATATCTGCTGCATATGCGACGTGGTGCATTATAATCATCTTCACCTTCTTTTATGCACATACCACAAAATCTTAACGGTGGAACGCATCCACATAAACCTTTACAACATTTATAACATAGTCCATCGTCAGTGTCTTTTTGTTTTGGGTCGCATTTGCATCTGCTTTTAAAACACTTTATACAATATCTGGTTAAAGGATCACAATCGCATTTTGATTCTTCCATATTAAATAGTTTATTTATTTATTTTTATATTCATATATTTTTGCCATTTCATCTTCTCATCATCATCTGGCGAATCTTTTATGTTGCGTTCAAGATAAAGACGACATTTTTCACTACACAAATCCATCGCATCGCAAACGTCGCTAGAGGTGGAGGCGCTGCGCAACTCATCGCATTTATATAAATTTTGCTCTTCATATCTTTCATGATACCTCATACATATGCGAAGCGGTGCATTAATATCATACTTTATTTCATCTCGGCGCACACACATAGCACAAAATCTTGTTGGTGGCATGCATCCGCATAAACATTCACAACATTTATAGCAAATGTCTATAAAACCATTTTTTGGTGTATCACATTTGCATCTGTTTTTATAGCACTTGCTGCAATATCTGGTTAAAGGATCACAATCGCATTTTGATTCCGCCATATTAAATAGTTTATTTATTTATTTTTATATTCATATATTTTTGCCATTTTATCTTCTCATCATCATCTGGCGAATCTTTTATGTTACGTTCGAGATAAAGATCTGATTTTTCATTGAACCATTTCATCATATCGCTAGACCTACCGGTATATTTATATAATCGTTGTTTGTTATATTCCGTGTCATATCTCATAGCTATACGAAATGGAAAATTCGGATCCGAATTTTTTTCATCTCTATACAAACACATGCTGCAAATTATTGATGGTGGCACACAACCACATAAACCTTCACAACATTCATAACAAATATCAAAATGTTGACGTTTTGGTTTTGGTGCACCACACTTGCATCAGCCTTTACAACACTTATAGCAAAATCTAGTTAAAGGATCACAATCGCATTTTTGTTCAATATTCATTGAAATATTTTGTTCAATATCCATTAAAATAGTTGTATAAATTATTTTAATGAAGTATAATATATGAGTATCTCAGAAGTACAAGCGATTCTTTTTGCGAAGGATGGCAAATACAACACAATAGCCAAGCAAAAAAAATGGATGAATAAACATGGACTGAAATTGCTTAAAGGAAAAGATGTTCATGTAACGGATAAATATTTTAGATGGCGAGTTAGGACGCCAAATCCAGAGTATGAAAAAAGATTCATGCATTTTGTGGACAATGTATATGCGATCATTGAATTCAAGAATTAGAAGCCACTTTCTTGTTTAAAATAATTCCGCCACTTGGTCCTTTCATCTGGACCATCATCAAACCGTTTTTGTCTCATGAATTGTCTAAGATGTTTGGATGCAGCTGAACATCTTTCTGACATAGAACACTTACGACAAAATTCAGTTCCTTTACAGTCACATGTAATCTCAGCAATGCATATATGACAATGTTCGTCGCCTTCACATTTACAAGCACTATCATCTTCATATTCAACATCCACAATTTCATTATACATGCGTTCTCGATCAGTTATGTCAACAAAAGGCATATGCTTTTCAACATCTATGTCAGCATGTACTATATTATTAGATGCGTCTTGCAAAAATTTTTGTTCATTGGCCTTAAAGGTCCAGCATTGCATGCAAATATCACGAGTACGAAATTGTCCAATCTTATTGCACACTAAACATTTATGGGTTGTTGGTTCAGTTTCAGACGGTATATCATCTTCACATTTAACACGGTCATAATATCTGTTCCAGTAATCATTTATCTTTCTCTTATCACCAATGCCATCTTTAATGTTTTCAACGCATTTAAAACAGTTGCCTTCACCATCATTATCGAAACATTGTTTCTGACATATCGCACATCCTATTATAAGTGCACCATCCTCAATTATGGACCAGCACTTCCAACATTTATCATCCTCATAACAAACAAGATGGTTTTTACACATAGTGCATAATTTGATTTCACTCATATAATATTATTTATATATTTTATATATTTATGTTATTTATATGAAGATTTTAAGTATTGATATCGGCGTTAAGAACTTGGCATTCGTTGTTCTTGATATTTTGGATAAGAAGGTGACAGACATTGAATGTGACTTGATTGATATAACACGTGGTTTTATGGTTAAAGATGTAAGTAACACAGAATTAATGGATAATTTGATGGAAGACTTGCTTTACTATTATGTGCCAGAAGACTATGATGTTATATTAGTCGAAGGGCAAATGGCAGCGAATCCAAAGTGTAAGAATATAAGTATGATTGTGTATACTTATTTTCGTATGAAAAATAAATCAACTGAACTGATTAGTTCAAGATTGAAGTTAGGAGCTGCTGGTAAGACCATGAGTTATAATGATAAGAAAAAGGCAGCAGTCAAGATATGCAAAGACCTTATTGGCGATGAACTTAGCACCAAATTAGATGCATTGAGTAGACAACATGATGCGGCAGATGCAATATTGCAAACTTATGCGTGGTTGGGACGTGCTTGTAATGCTAAAAAAATAACATGAATTTTTGATTGCAATGAGAAGTATAACCTTACATTCTCAGTGCATGCCTCACTGAATACGTATTTATAGTTATCACGCAACATGCCAGTGACATGTTCAATAAGTCTGTCGCGTTCAATTTTGTATAATCTCATTTTCATTTCTAGTTCCATACTGGACGAGGATATAATTGTTTTGTGTGATGTTGATTTGGTTTCAAGAAGATATTTTCTTGAATATCATAAATCCGGTTGAATGTATCAACTTGATTCCATTCTGCATCTGGCACATCATGTTGAGCATCACACCCATCATGTCTTGTTTGTATAGTAATTCTACCAGCTCCATCGGATATGCCTTTCCTTGGATAAATATAAGTTGTGTTATAACATCCACACTCTTTATATGGACTGTAAGATCTCATTGGCGTCTCAAAATAGGTACCTATTTCAACAGATTTTGCAATAGCTGCATCAAGCATGGCATCGCGTCTATTTTTGCATACATCACTATGATAAAGTTTCATTATCGTGCCTCCGATATAATAAGTTGTTTTTTTATAACAATCTTCATTACAACATTCGCCTTGTTCTTTTTGCGTTAATGTAAACGGACCTAAATTATAGGCACGTGCGTGTCTATTACAGGATGATGTCATATAAAATTTTGCTTCATCGTCTGCCAAACTAATTTCTTCCGGATCGTTTCTCGATCTCAAATCAACGAAGGTTAAAAAACTCGCCATTCTGTTCATTCTCTCCTCTGTCAATTCGACAAACTTTTCCGTATCCTCTGTTCCAAATTCAGCTGTCAAACTAGATCGTATTTCTCTATACTCATTACATAGTTTCACACGTCTTTCCCTTTCTAATGGACTAATGCCGGTTATAATCGTTTCAATTTCATCGGCGACAGTTTTTGGTTCTGTGTCGTATCTTACTATAAATGTTAAAAATTTATTTGCTGTATCTATCATAAATTCTTTCATGTCCTTTTTATTGTTCTGTTGTTGCTCCTCATCATCTTCTGACTCGTCCATGACCATATAATGGGGGCTTGTCATACGATTGGCTGTGCGATTTTGCGATTTCTTATTTGACATCAATTATAATATTAATAAATATATTAATATTTTAATTCATTTTAAATTATCCGTGAGGATTTTCTGCGTGCCAAATTATTTGGTCTAATATATCATTCTTCTCATTTATTGTTATATCTTTATCATTTATAATGTCCACCACCGTCTCATCAATTCGTCCACGTAACCGAACAAGATATTTTTCATCATAGAGTGCACCTGTTTGGTCTAGTTCGGCAAAATTTATGTCATCTTCGTATTTTTCATATTTATTTTTTTTTTGGGTTCCATTCACTTGTTCGCGGACGGATTGAACAAGACCACGCAATTCTGCCAGTCTATCATTCAATGATTTGTTTTTCATCTCCGTTATTTTTCTTATCTCCGCACGTAGTTCTTGTTTTATCTCGGCAAATGCATGTATTTCTTCCTCGTGTATTTCCTCGGGCGTTTTTTTTGGTATACGATTGATACACTTGATACCGATAGTAATTTTCTTTTGATCATATGTGTATGTTGATAGTTCAAAATCAAACATTGTTCGGTCATCATTGCAATTGTGAAAGCTTCGGGGATCTGCTACCCATTGTGTAAAAAATACACACTGGCGACACAAATCAATGGCGATTTCATCAGTCATTTTTAACTCATCGTCTGTTTTCTTACGTTCAGCATATGCTTGAAGACATGACGTCAACATACTCAAAACACGATGGCAAAATGTCGCATGGTATCCTTCATTATTATTATCACGATCATCCACAATAACTTTTCTCACATCAATCCATGATCCACACGGCGCCTCCGGCACTGCGTAGCACGTCATTTTGATCTCATACACTTTCTCGTCGGTTCCCGGCATAATATAATAATACTAAATATTTTATTAATTTTTAATTATTTCAATATTATTCAATTCAGTGATCAGATGCATAAGTTCTTGTCTATCTGCTTTTTCTATCTCAGTTCCGACGTAACCGAACAATAGCATATTTTGTTTGATGATATTGGTTTTATGAATAATTTTGTCTTTTAGTTCTATATCCATAAGATGAAATGTGAATATTGTTTGGGGGATGAAAGTCTTGAGGTTGCAATGGTGGCGTGTGGAAAGATTCGTAGAAGAATCGTATCGTATTTCGTATGCAATAAATGTATACGAAATAAGTTTATAGCCGAGAATTCTCAGAATTACGTTGAGATGAGTAATCGATGCCTTTCATCGACTGGGTCCATTCCTCCCATCCGTTATGCTGCCGAAGGATTCTGGGATGTATGGTTTTTAAATTAGTTAGCAATTCTTTAAGACCATCGTTAACGCGTTCATTCAGGTCTAATAAGAACTTGATTTGCTGGACCATCTCTTCCGGAGTTTGTTTAGACATATGTTTATGTATAGATATTATTTCTTAAGTTAGATTTAATCCCATCTACTTTGTTTTTTAAAAATGTCTTCGTATTTACGGTCCAAATTTTCTATCAGATTTTTGTGACTATATTTATAATCATCGATATATTGCATCGTTGTTCTTTTAGAATAATACAGTGGTTTTTGTGATGCGTATAACTTATTATCCTTTGTTACGTTGTGTTTGGCCCCATATATGGCGTTCAATTCGTCGTACAATGTTTCGTCCAATTTCAATATGCCGATTTTCTTCTCCTCTTCATATAACAATTTTCTTTGTTCACGCACTGCATCTTTTTCTTCTTGTCGTTTTTTTCGTTCTATTTCATAAGCCTCTTTCTCAGCATCGGCCTTTTTCTTTGCTTCTTCTCGTTCTTGTTTATTACCATCGCGTTGAATGCTCCAACCAACATTATTCGTATCATAACTTATATATTTTTTTGTCTGTAATTCGCCATATTTTGATTGGAAGATTTTTCTTGCCAGTTTTGTTTCTGCCATTTTCAAAGATACTTTTTTTGGTTCGTATATTTCCATGCATACCAACCACCTTTCAACCAAAACATCCAATGTCAAATCAATCAACTCATTCAATGCTATAGTGCCAGTTGCATCATGAAATATTTTCTCATGAATCATATGGTACGTTTCGTGAGTATAATTCATTGCGATTGTATATTGTTGAAATTCGTCTTGCATAATATATTAGTAATATATTTTAATTTATTCTTGAATAAATACCTTGATTAAATTCTTCTGCGAGGTTGTATAAGTTTGCTTCTGTGTCAATCATGTAATAATCACTATGTATACGTAGAGGACGATCTATTGCTGGTTTATATGATTCAGATTTGATTTCAACCATATAAAATTTTTCTGATCTGTTCTTGTCACGATTTCTATCGTGTGTCGTTTCTTCTCTCAAACATGCGATATCGCTTATATGTGTATAAACATGTTTGAAAGTTCCATCCATATCTTTGGCCGGTTTTGATGGAAAATTGTTAAACATCTCCCTATGTCCGGTGATGCGTAGCAGACGACAAAATAAATTTGCGGATGTCTCTGCATATTCAGATGGATGTTCTTTTATCAAGTCTCCATTCTCAATAGTCACTATACAAGGTTCTTTGTATGAAAAATACTCGTTATCATTATAATCGTGTGCTGTTTTATAAGTGATAGTTGGTTGATCACGGAGATAAAACGATATCGTGTACTTTCTCAATGTCAAATAATACTCACCGACATTTTCGCCATACAACTTATCGATGTATCTGAAATGGGTGAGTATTTCTTCGTAGTGAAAATGTTTGTAAAACAAACCGTGATAATAGTTAAGTTTGGCTGCCCGTAGTTGCAAGTCCCAATACTCTTTTCTTTTGCGTAGACATACAGCACTATATTTTGAAGGCTTATAATCTTGTATCTCATTAAAAATGCAGATTGTTTTATAGTCTTCGTACACGATGCTGTATGCAAAAAGATTGATAAGTTCTTTGCATTTATATGGAATTATATTCATTAATAATAAATTATATAAAATTTTCTTTCATATAATTTGTTAGCGATGGCATGAGGCAAATTGGACGTATAACGAAAACATTATATCCAGTATCTGATAGTTAAAAAATTTGCATCGACATATACGCGTGGCAAGAATCAATACAACTTTAACAAGACAAAACATTAACTCGGGAGACTTTTTTAGGTCCATTTTGAATCGACGATATGCATTTTGCAGGATACGTTGCTTTTCGGTTTTTGACTGCCAAACCGTCTTTATCATTTTATGAAATTTTTTTTCACGTGAAAGTGAATCTATCATCGGAAGCCGATCTTTACAAAAATCTAGACGATAATAACAAGCAAGTTCACTAACGGTCTTGTTATATTGACAATGATAGGATCTAAGACTAGAACTATAATATCCATTCATTTGTCTTTCAAACCAATCATCGGCAACAATTTCAGTCGGCAGCCGATCATTATTGCCCCATCTCCATTCGTGTCTATGATCGACAATTAATCCAAACCATCGCCGATCTTCTCGTCTTAATCGGATCATTTCACGTCTAAAAATATTTTCAGCATTACGAAGTTTGCTATCTGAATATTTGCATGGTTTGTAGTCGCATAACATTTGAAACACAACCATTGATTTGTAGTCTTTCATTTTAGTAAGCAAATACAAACACGTTATCTCTTTTACACGATAGGGCAAATCAACCAAATTCATTTCTATATATTTAGTTATTATTTTTCTTTTAAGTTATATTATATATGCTTTTATCTAATATACGACGAACAATGTTTCATGTGTCTTTTTTCTGAGTGAATTTGAATGCGTTTAAGGTTGACACCGTGTGTTATCGTGCGGAAATCTTTTCGTATGCTTCTTGCCTTTAATAATATTTCAGCATCATCATATGATGAACCATCAATAACCAAACGACAGGAACGGCAAATGCTGACCGTATGCGTGCTATTGCAATATTTAATTGTCCTTACTTCCAATCGGTCAAAATAATCGGTACACATACCACAATATAAACGATGACTATTGCAGTCTCGACGTTCAAGATTTCGTGTAGCCCCCAAAGTTGGTGGACTACTAAGAATCGCCAGTAAACAATCGATACAACATGGATAGTCGTATATGTATGAGAAGAAATGTACGTATTGTGTCGCATAATTTACGCCTAATCTATGTAATCCATCACATGCCATATTCATCGCATCCTTATGCATTTCATGAATGCTAAGTTCGTCCACGTCCTTTTTTATTACACGTTGATATTTATTGTTTCTGGTTCTAATCGTATTGGTTAATGTGTATAATTCTTTTCCGATTTCGTATATGGTCACAATTGCTTCGCGAAAAGCCAGCACGCGATCATCAGCGAGAGCACAAACTTTGAAATTACAAATTTCATTAAAAGT
>ERZ1292642.861-Hain-H14-01um-R1-861-length-15525-cov-15_pt1 | contig 15525 bp, 19 predicted proteins | sample MGYA00564403_ERZ1292642 | MGnify/ENA primary metagenome ERZ1292642 (study PRJEB36523, sample SAMEA6512643) | groundwater metagenome | collected 2019-01-09 | study: AquaDiva: Metagenomics assemblies of 32 groundwater samples | reverse complement strand
TCGGTCGGGCTTCTCGGCCTGCCTGAATGAGTCCGAGTCGGGGTGCGTGAGAATTTCATCGAAGTTCATGGAAATCCAGGGACCATGTAGCCGAAGGTCGGCGCCCAGTCCCAGCGGTTCGTAGCCTCGCACCCGCATCCGCTCAATGAACGTCTCGCCCTGCCGGAACGCATAGAGCTCAAGAGCCCTCGCTGCGACAGGAAGAGCACCGACTCGCCAACCCTCGCAGTTGCGCGGCTGATCGGTCAGCATCGGCAAACGCCGAGAGCAGGAACATCCCACCAATCCTGCCGAAACAGGCACGGTGAGCACGCCGCGCCGATGCACGACGACGCGCTCCAGCTCCGGCGCTACGATGATGTTGGGCAACTAGGAAACCGCCTGTGGTATAATGCAGTTGCAACGCAGCATCATTGTTAGGAGGTTCCCATGCCACGCCTGAACTACTGCGCCGATTGCGGTACGCAAATCGCTCCACAATCTACGCGCTGCAGGCCTTGCTGGGGTAAAACAAAGCTCGGTATTCGGAAAGCCCCCATCAAGGTTTGTATCAACTGCGGAGTAGAATTGCCTCGATCTTCGCAAGCCCGAAGGCGCGAAGACGGGCGCTGTTGGGATTGCCATGTACGCTTTCTTGATGCTCGCCCAAGACGTACTTGTAGCATCGAAGGCTGTAATCAACCTCACGAAGCCAAAGGACTCTGCGCTGTGCACTACAAGATGAGTCTTACCAAGGGTAGAGGAGGACCGGGAGCAAGCAATACCCGCGTTCACCGCTATGCCGCTGCTCAGCCTTGCCAAGTCTGCGGCTACGATAAGCTGTCCTCTGAGGTCAATCGAATCGACCGCGACAGGGGCTATGTTGCTGGCAACGTTACAGCAGTCTGTCGTCGTTGCCATGCCGAAATAACTGCCGGTGTCACTCCACATCCTAACCCTCTACGTATACCTTGGCTGATGCCCTAGAACATCTCAATTACGAAGTTCCATAGACAACGACATTGAAGATATCAGTGGCTGTCCCTCCGCCCGCAGTTATGGGTGGTTGTAAAGCCTCGGCGTAGCCGTAGACGTGCCCATGTAAGCTAACGTCCGAGTCCTGGTTGATGCTAAAGGCCACGCGGTTATACATGAGCTGCGAGCAGTAATACACACCGAGCTTATGGCAGAACCAGTTGTCTGCCTGCCCAGCAGCAGCGGCCCGAACCAACGTGGTCTTGTAAATCGGCGCGTTGTAGAGGCGCCCGATGTAGGCATTCTTGACGCCCTCACCAGCGTGCTCTGGCCCTACCCAGTCAGTCCGGACATACTTGTCCGACTTGAGCAAGGAGTAGTAGGTCGCAGGCCGCACGATAATGAACCGATCATTCTCCGGCGCATTCGCGTCATCAAGGTACTGCGCTGCTCGGAGCCAGTTGTCATCAGTAGGCTCAACGCCTAGGGTACCAACCGTCTGCGAGAAGGACTGAGGCAGCGTGTGTAGGTTCGTGTCCGCCGCCGCCGCCAACGCATAGCCCGCCTTGCCACCGTACTTGGAGGCGAGGTCGGTCTGGCTCTGCGTTTCAGTAATCGTCTCGACCGCGAAGGCCACATGCTGATGCGTGCCGACCGAGAATGACTGGCTTGCCTCAGCCGCCGATGGGCCAATGACCTCCAACGTAATGTTGGTGTTGGCTGTCTTTGTGTTAGCCGTCGGATTCGAGATATAGGGTATGTTCATAATGTCACCAGGACCACCCTTCAGTTCTGAGGTGTAGTCCTGGTCGACGAGTGAAGCTGCTACCACGTTGGCTTCCACTGCGTCGCGTGTTTTTGAGCTCCAGAGCTCCGGAATATGGCACGCAGCCTGGGTAATCGTCAGGGTGCCAGCGATAGGCTCTCCTTATTAATGAATAGAGATTGATAGGCACATCCGTTCAGCGTCTCGATCTGCTCTAGCTGGTCAGGCCAGTCAGAACAGAGAGTCGGCCTGTCTGGTGTACCGAATAGCGCGCACTTGCCCTCGAAGAGGGCGCCGCAAGGAACATCAACGCGGATCGAACTGCCCGCCCTCGCATCTGGCATCCCCGGCTGCCCTGGGATAATCCGATGAGGCATAGGCTGCATCAAGGTCAAGACCGCACCGTCTGGCCCATTTTGAACAGAGAGGCCTCGGTGGAGTTCGACAAAGTGCTTCTCATCCGCTGTAATATTGCGAGCAAGTTGATAACGTGAAACGTCCTTCGGGCCAAGGCGCCAGGGCTCGGCCAAGGGTAAAGTGATATAACGACAGCATTGGCCTTGATCGGCGCAGTCGCGACAGAGCGTCACCGCGCCCACGTTGCCTCCATCGCCTTCTTCTCTTCAGCGTTGTGGCTGCGATCCCACTCCGTACGCTCTCGCGCCGTCATGCGCAGGTAGTCCGCCATCGTAATGCTTGAAACCGAGCCGTTGCCATTGGTGAGATCAGGCGCTGGCGTCGCCGCTCGGCGCGCTGCCCGGTCGGCCTCGAGCGCTGCCTGGATGCGCTGAGCCTCATCCTTCTGCCACTCGCCCTGTTTCGTAGTCGTGCGGTGCTCTAGACTCGCTTCGTAGACCGCCTTGTACCAAGCAGGCGCTCCATGCTGCGAAGCGTAAGCGGCGGGAGCAAGCTCCTTTTTCTTCGCATCAGGCAGCTCGTCATAGAGCGGCATGAACTGCGTGAGGAGCGTAGAGTGAACTTCTGTCTCGACCTTCGGCCGGAGCGTCTTGTTCAGGTGCTCCTCTTGGTAACGCTGAAGCCACTGCTTCTCTTCTGGCTTCAGGTCCTCGGCATCGAAAGTCGTGAGCCGTTCATAGATTGCCTCATCCATCTTGTCACGGCGCCAGATTTCATTGTCTGCATTCAGCTTCTCGCGATCGCGCGCTAGGCTCGCCTGTGTGCGCCGCTCGGCTTCGCTCTGTACGCGGGGTAGCCGGATGAAAACATCGTCAGGGATAGAAGCGATGAGAGCAGCATAGTCAGGCGTCTCCGATTGCTCGGTCGCCTGCTCTTCTACCTGTTCAGTTTGTGGCTGCTCGTCGGCTGCTATAGGCTATTCCCAGACCTGATGCTCAGGGATAAGAAGGCTGTATTCTTCAGCATCTCCTTCATCTCGCCAGTTATAGACATCAACATACCACTTATCAGTCCATCCACCGTACCAAAGACCGCAGACAACACACTCATCGGAAGTCCAGGCGAGATCGTCGTGGTAACTATCAGGTCCACAATCATGCTGGCGATACTCACGGCTCCCGCAGCGTGGACAGAGAAAGTCCTCTTCCGTGCTCCAGGGATTGGGAAGCGTCTGAATAGAAAGTCCCATGCGCTAAATAGAACACCAAATGCAAGATAGCTGTCAAGTTTTAAGCGTATCGTGTCCCTGTATTGCGTCCTAAGCTGCTGATTGCCTGCACAAATGGCTGCAAGAACCCCTGCGTAGTGAGCCCAGGATAGAGGCCCTTCGTCGCTGCCTGCACGTCGGGACTCTGCTGGTTGTACCAGGTGAAGGGAATTTGATTCACTGAGGGCAAAGCAAGCGCCGCATCTGAACCACTACCTTGCTGTCCCTGATAATATCCCTGAACCGCCTGAACGAATGGCGTGTTCACAAACTCTTGAAACCGGGGGTCTTGCGCCATTGCTGGATCGTAACCAGGACCTGGCTGGAAACCTTGATTGCCCCACGCGCTGTAAATAGGCTCCCCTTCAGGCAATGGAGAATTCACAGGAGCCGGTACAGATCGATTGCCAGCGGGGAACGCTCCACCATAGTACGGTTGCATTCCTTCCGCTCCTGGCAACCCAGCGGTCGTTCCTTGCACCCCGTATGGCAAGCCTGACTCGGCGCGGATGGAGCCAAGAATATCGGGACGTGCCCGAGCTTCGAGCATGAAGCGCCGCGCCTCCAGCGTCGGTGTGTTTTGGAGCGCCTGCAAGAAAGAGAACTGCCCGCCTGCGCCAGCCGTTGCGCCGCCCGTAGGCGTGACCGCGCCGCCCGTAACCTTGGCATACTCGGAGATAACCTGGTCGTCGGGGACCGTGTTCCACTGTTGATCACCGCCTGCTGCCACCAACTCACTGCGCATCTGCTGGACACTACGCCCCCCGTTGACCGTCTGAAATCCTCCGCCACCTCCAGCCGCCGCGCCGCCCTGCATACCAGCATAGGCTTGATCGAGGTTGAGATTAGGCACGAAGCCGTACATCTCCGCTACGCGTTCCCAAAGCCCCAGCGTACCGGCGTAGGCGCGATAAGCCCGATCCATGTTGCCCGCGCTCTTCTCGTACTCGAAGCGAGCGATATTGAGCGCGTGCTCCTCAGCCCACATCTTGAACTGCGTGGCTGGGTCAACCTGAACACCACCAAAACCAGGTGTCCCCGTCCGTGTCGCAGTGGTCGTTGTTCGTGTCTGCGGCGCAACCCAACCGATGTCAGCGGCATACCCCTGATTTCGAGAAGCAAGGCCACCCGGCTCTAAGCCAAGATTCTGTGCCTGGGACTCTGTGCCAATATAGGTGCCATCATCATCGAAGATGGCGACTGAACCGTCTGGTTGGACTTCACCGTAAGGAATAGGCTGCTCCTACTGCGGCATGGGCGGAGTGCCCGCCTGCATCTTCGACGCTGCCTGAGCTAACTGTTGCATGAGCGCTGGGTCAGGCCCCATCTCCATGTACTCTTGCGGTATTTGCGGCATCACCGCATCGATGAACGGTTGAAAGGATTGCGGCTCCGTTTGCATCCCTGTTAAAGGAAAGGTGTAATTAGAAGGCACAGCCATACCCCCTAACGTCTTGAGAGCCGAGGCTGCTTCTCCTGGTGCGTTCCGGCGAGCCGTGTCTACCTGCATAGCCCGATCAAACTTATCCTTCGCCACATCGCGCTGTAGCTGCCCAATCGAGACAGCGGTGCTGAGTCGTTTGAGATACTGCGCCAGCGGTTCATTTTCCATGCGCTGGTAAATCTCAGCGGTCTGAGCCTCGCGAAGCCCGCGCTCGGATTCAAACTCGGTGCGAGTAGAGGCACCCCCAGTCAAACCTTTCAGCAAGCCTGCCAGCGCAAGTTGATCCGCAGCTTCCTGCGTCAGAACTCCCCGGCTAATAAGCCCCTGCAACTGCCGTTCTTCTTGCGAGGAGCCAGCCGTCGCGCCTCCTGGAATTTGCCCCTGCACCCACGCAGTCTGCTGCTCAGGAGTCATCATATCGAAATACCAAGGTTGCGCTGTTTCCTTCTGCACTTCCTGTGGATTCAGCGCCTCGCGCTTCTTACGCGCGTCAAGGCTCTGCTCATATTCCTTGAGCGATTGATTGAATGCCTCACCAAGCGAGGCTGTTTTACCAGAGGAGACAATAATCTTTTGAGAAGGCGGCGAGCCAAATACTTCTATGTGGTGCTGAACGAAATCAGCGAGCGTACCTGAGCCGCCCGCATCCATCCATTTAGAAACGAGGCTCGAAATGTCATCGAGGCTTGTTCCGCCGCCAGCCATAGGCTCTACTCCCGAAGGGGCCTTTGGCCCCGACCAACGCTGATATGCTGCCTGATACTTCTTTGCCGCCTCAGCTTGATTGAAAGGACGCTGCGCAGCGGCAATAATTTCACCTATCGTACCTTGATAGCCACCAGAAAGCACATTGCGCACCTCGGCAGCAAACCGCCGTACCTGGTTAATGGGATCATAGTCTCGCGGAGCCTGGGCTCCTCTTCCTTTAACATGCTCCTGCATGATGCCGTAAGACTGGCCGTTGTCACCAACCGCCAAAATGTTAAAACCACTCTCCACTTCAGCTGCTGCTAGAGCAAGGCCTGGATCAATGCCCTCTTCCAAGGCTGTCTGGATGATGATTTGAACAAGACGAGAGTCTGGCATCAGCGAAGACTCCCACCGCGCAGGTTGCCACTCCGAAGATTGCTGCTCGTACTCGTTGGCTCTTCTCCATATGTCTGCACCCCAACGCCCACACCACCCAGCGCCCCTAGCGGCGCGCCGATCAAACCCTCACTTTCCACCGCATCCTTGATGTCCTGGATAAGCAGGGGGACCAGCGTCTTTTCAGCTTCTCCCGCCAATGTGACGTCTTCACCAGTGAACGTCTTGCCCCGCCATAGGTCTAACAATAAGGAAGGCGTCGGCGCCAACTTGGATTCAAAGAACCGGAGCAAGGTATGTGTCGGGTCTGCCTTGTATTCCTCGCCTGTCCGCGATGAAACCCCAGTACCAGAAACAGCCTGTGCAAGATAACGGATCATGGGCTGAAACCCACCCCAGAAATCTACCCTCGTATCGCCAATCTTACCCCTGCCAAAATCAGGATTCCTTGGATCAATCGAAACATCGGCGCCGCCAAGTTTGAGCATGGTCAGCACGCTGCTGCCTAGCAGCAACGTCGAAGCGATGTCCTTGGCAATCTCATTGCGAAGCTCTGGATTACCACCGCGCATGACCTCTCGCCCCAACTGCTGTCCGACTTGAGCACGAGAGACGACGAAACGTGGTGAGAAGAACAATGTGTTGAGTTCAGGCGCAATTGTTTCGAGCTTGCCAAGGCTTCCGCGACCAGTCGCAGCGTTGATATAAGAACCAAGTCGCCGAAACTCTGCCTCGGTTTTACCCATGCCTTCCCAGTTCTGCGCGATGTTATCAAAGTGGTCTGAACGCAGCTTATTAAGGAAGGTCACATAGGCCCGTTCCGACGACCGCACCGGTGACCAACCGAATATCTTGAGCTTCTGAGGGATATTCGAGGTGAATTGCTCCTCGCGCGTTGTGAGCTGTCGTCCAGCACTCGGCTTGAGTGGCGCAAGATAAAGTCCAGATTGCTCGCCCATCTCGTACATCGGACGATTTCGGATTGTCGCATCGACCGCTTCGGCGTTTGCTTCCTTCGTAAATGACTTGAGCATGGGACCCCAAGCATCTCGCCACGCTTTGTGCCGAGACAGAAGCAAACCCTGTCGGAACGGAGCAGAAATATCGACCGAGGCAACCAGTGTGCGCGGGATACCCGCGACATTGGTAATGGCTTCGCGGGCCCGCTGCCAACCAGAAACGTCGCGCGAGACAAGGGCCTGCGCCAATTCTTTCCCGAACATATCTTCGAGCAGGCCGATTTCAGCGCGTTGCGGTATCTCCCCAAGGAGCAGCTTACTCAGCGCCCCCTGCGTATTGAGCTTCGTGAAATAAGGAAGGTCGGCAGTCCTGATTTGCTCAAAAAGCCCCGTGATTTCATCAGGAGCAAATGCTGCATCCAGCGGATGAAATGGAGCAGTCGGCAGACTTCCTTTTAATGCGGCAGTCGAAGCACGAAATGCCTCTTCCCCTCGACCAGATTCTAGGATGCCAGCCGCTCGGCCAACTCGTCCTCTTAGTTCCTCACTGCGCATTGCTTCCGTTGCAGATCGTGCTGGCTTCGCTTCCTTTATAAGGGCAGTCAATTTCGCAACTGGATTACTTGGCATCACAGGCAGCGCCCCTCCCTCTGATGGCGTGCCCCCACCAATATCTCCAGGCTCAAGGCGCAAAAAGCCAGCTTCCTCGGCTGGCAACTGCCTGCCTCGACTCAGGACTTGCCCACCTTGCCCCTCCAGCGTCTGTTGCGCTCTCGTCACGATTCCTGGTCGCGTTTCTCCTGGACCATACCGAATGACATTAGGATTTCGCACCATGTAAATGTCGCCATACTGAAGCACATCCGCGCCCTGCTCTGAGGCGTAGCGATAAGCTGCGGCATCTGGATTGCGCGTTACGCCGCTGGATGCGCTGCTCAACTCGTCAAAGTCTACCTTCTTGATCTTCGCCTTCGGATCCAGTGTTACCTTGAACATGCGCGGTCCTGCCTCAGGCGTTGCCCCTGGCAATTCAGCCGCGTATCCCGCTGCGTACTCAGGATCCTTAGTAAGGTAAACGAAGCCACCTGGCATCGTGTCCAGCTTCTCAAACGGTTTCGGGACATTCGTGCCGTGATAAAGCGGCGTAGGCGCGACTTCAGTTGCGCGATCAATCGCTCGCAGCCCTCGTCCCGCTGCTTGCGCGACATCAGGCACGCTTCCTTTTAATGCACTTAAAAATGGCTGTACTGCGACTTCCGCTGTCCCGAGAACAGGCGCGTTGAGAGCTGATTCCGCTGCTCCTTGCCAACCGCCAGTTGCATAGGTCGGGCGATAAGACTCTTGTGGCGAACCAAATATCCCGCGCAACGGACCAGGCTCGGCAGCTTGCTTTATCGACTCACCGACAAATGAGCCAATCCCACCAACAACCGGAAAATCGCTCCCTATCCCTGGGACGCCTTCCTTTATAGTGCGCCCAAAGTTCTGCAATGCCTGCGCAAATGGATCGCCGCCCTGTCGTGCCTGGGCCGCTGCTGGATCGTAGGTCGGTCCCTGCGACTCGAATTCTGACCCATAACCCTGCGTCTCCGTTGGAACTGGCGCGGGCGTGACCATCCGCTCCGAGACAATGGAGTCATCGGCAGGACGGTAAGTCACCTCCCAAACCGATCCATCCTCACGCCGCTCTGGATAGGTCGCCGTCGCCTCTCGCGCATCCCGCTCAAAAGAGTCAGCCTGAAGCGACTGCTGCTCCTCGGGAGGCGCATACTTGAAAGCAGAAGGTAAAGGCATTCCTACCGCTCTTTTCCTAATTCCCTATAGGCAGCAAGAACCCAAGCCTCGATAATTTCAGCATGTTGCTGATCGAGTTCGGGGAGCTGCTCTTTCTGCTTGAGTATCTTTGCCGCAAGCGATGCCGTGACATACGCCAACTCGCTGAAGCGCGGCTCATCGTCGCCGCGATCTACTCGCGCCGAGACCAGATCAGGGGACTGAAGTCCAGCCAAACTCCTCCCTCGCAATCGCCTCTAACCTAGAAAAGAGCCCTCTATTACTAGGCATTCTCATATTCAGGCTTTGCAGCATATTCTTCACTAAAAACTGAAACAGGCAATTAGGCGAACAGAAACTATATTCTGTCTCATTTTTATAATCAAAGAGACCAAGCTCCACTTGTTCCAAGCCACAGAAAGCGCACTTACCCATACTTGCCCTCCAACTGGTCCTTCTCATCGACCATCTTGAGCAGGTTATCCCAACCCACCGTGCTATACAGCTCGATCAGCGCTGGGTCGCTCTCCATCTTCTGCCGCAACCACTCCAACCGCTCAATCTGGCTCATGCGACTCCAACCAAACGGGCGCTCACCCACCACCTGCTCTAGGTCCAGCGCAAACCGTACCCCGCGCTCGATGGCATTGCGCGCCACCTCTTCATAAAAACTAATTCGCGTCCCTTCCTTCTTAGGAGGCCACAGACCAAGCTTCTCATAGGTCTCTCGAAGTACGGAGTCAAGACGCGGCATCAGGCACCTGGTATCAGTATCGCTGGCGTGTTTGGCTGCGTCGCTATCCCAGCGTTCGGCCCTCCTGGAGGGCGCGCCGCCGCTGGCTGATTCGTCGGTGTTATCGGCTGACCTACCCCTGGGATTACCGGCGCTCCTGGAGGCTGACCCACTGCCCCGTTCTCTGGTGGTCGGTTCGGGCTCTTCAATTCAGTCAAGGCCATCGTCACACCTTCCATGACCAGAGCGCTAATCTGTGGAATCACCTGCTCGTCCACCCGCTCCTGGGCTATGAACCTGTCCTCGCGCCCCGGGTCTTCCATCTCCAACAGGTCGTTCTGCACTGTGTAGCGGCTCATCACTCGCGGCTCCGCCATCGCTTCTCTGCCAAGCCGCAGCATGAGCTGCTTGTCAGTCGGAAGGCTCAACGGCAACTTCCCAATCAGCCGCTTGTGCTGCACGTCTTTTGGCTCGAGCGGCAGATATCCCTCACTCGTCTCAACGTAGACCTTCGCATCAATCAGCTCCACGCACCTTAAAAGAAGAGAGCCTATTTTCTCGAAGCCCGCCGTCATGCGCTGCGCGATCGGGTTGTACCGGCTCCGCGCCGCGTGCGTCCGCTGGTTGATCGCATACCCAGCCGCATAGTCCGCCACGTTGCCACTTAATATAGGAAGGAGCCCCGCCTGCTCGATCAGGGTCATCAGCATCTCACCGAAGCGGATGGCGTCTGGAGCAAACTGCGGCATCGGGATCGGCTTGACTTCCTCTCCCTGGAAAAACGCCTGCAGCGTGAAAGGCTTCAACTCAATGTCTGGAGGACGCCCAGTTGGATTAGGACTCCTCGGTGTGTTTTCACCCTGCCAGTACCCCAGATACGGCCAGCCCGTAAACTTTGCGTTCGTCGCGTACTGACTCAGCCAACGGTCAAGCTGAATAATCAGCGGCATCATGGGCCACAAAATAGAGAGGCGCTGCTCAGCGAGTTCCATGCTGGTCTGGCGGTCGCCGTCGATCTCGACGAAGCTCGGCTCCCCGTACCCATGCTCCCACTGCCGCAGGATCGTGATCCCGCTCCTCGGCACGCGCGGGTCCCAGGTATCCTTCTGGCCGCCTCCCGAATAAATCACGCCGTAGGTGCACCACGCCCGGTTCTGGTGCTCAAACCAATAAACGTTCTCCGCCGCCTTCATCTTATTAAGTCGCGATCCAGACCAGACCTCCTCGTCATAGGAAGCCTTGATGTCTCGCACCTGACGTCGCTGCACCTCGATGCCATGCTGCATCCCATAGCTATCGGGAAAAGAATGAAATGCTCTTGGATGCACATGCCGCGCTGAGATCGGGATGGGTGCCCCGACCAGCCAGTCGTCGTGTCCTTCCTTCCATTCCTTCAGATCGCCACCATTCGCCTGCGGCTCGTCCACCCAGAGATGTGGCGCCCGGTGAATCTTCTGCACCCCTCGCCCATAGCGCAGAATGTCCTGCACCTGGAGCAGCCAGGAGTCCTGCCCACCCTGCTTCAGAATCTCCCAGTAGGCTGTGTTCAACCACAGCGCCACTAGGTCAGCCCGCTCCTTCTCCCCCTGCGTCTCCTTCGTCGGGCGCTGCTCCCAGCGCGGGTACTCCTTCGTGAAAATGCCCTGGGCCAGCTCGAGGAACGTATACGCAAACCGCGTCTTGACTACCTCAAGGTTCTGCTGCACCACCGGGTCAGGACTCGCAATCGTGTGCTTATCAAAGAAGAGCTCGTCGACTTTGCGGTCAACGCTGTCCTGACCAGCATCTCGCTCCAGCGCCTCGCTCCACAGGAGTCCCAGCTCCCGCTCAGTCAGCTTCTCCTGACCAGGTTTAGCTATAGGCGCGCCATCCGAATGTTCGGCACCGCTAGGTCGTATTGCACCCGCTTCGCGCTCAAAAGGTACGTCAGACTGTCATAGCCATGATCCTCTGACCCCTCCCGCACGTCGTCGGTATCCCTCGGATCCGTCGTGAGCAGAGGGATCGTGCGCACCAGGTTGGGGGCCCTTCCCCTTAATATCTGCAGATACGGCTTCCCATCCGGCGCCTTGCTTAAAAACTGGTGCAGCCGCTGCTTGCGCTGCGCCCTGCTTCCCGGCCCCGCTGGGAATGTGTGCACCCGCGCCCCTATAGCGCTCAGCATCTTCTGGTACGTCTCCTGCGAGCTCTCAAAAAACCCCGAGCTCGCTCCCCCTCGCCGCGCCATGTCGTGCCCCCCATACACCGCCACCCCGTACAGCTTCCCCTTGCTCCCCCGCAGCTTCTCTAAAATCAGCACCGCCTGGTTCTCCAGGGTCACCTGCTGCTCGTATAACTCGCCCCAGATATACACCCGATGAATCGTTGGATCCAACGGGTGCGCAATTCCATAATCATGCGCCGCAAAATGCACGCTCCAAAAGTCTGGAAAATAACCCAGGTCTACCCCCACCGAGAGCGGCATGTCCTCCCGTAAATCGAACGGCGTGCACTCGTGCTCATTCCCAAATTCTGGAAACGCCGTCTCCGTCGTGATGTCCCAGTTCCCATCCAAATACGCGCTCAGCAGCGGTTCCTGGAGCTCCCCCCGCATCTTCGCTTCATACGCATCCCGGTCAATAAACTTGTTGTCCCGCCAACTGCTCGGAATAAATACCCGCGTCGGCATCGGCTTCCCCGCCGAGTCGTATAACTGCCACTTCTGATGGCTGTAATTGCAATCCCAAATGTACCGCCCCTCCCCATGCTGATGCACTTCGCGGCGCCTGCTCGGCAAAATGTACTCCCGCTTCACGTACTCGTGGCTCACCCCGCCCGGGTTCGTCGTCGCCCGGAACCGAATCGGCAAGTAGCTCGCCCCTCGCATGCACCGTCCCTTCAAAAACCTGATCTGGTACTCCGTGAACGTCGTCATCTCATCGAGCACCAGCACGTTGATGTCCTCCCCCTGGTGCGCGTGCACATCTTCCTCGTGCTCCGCATGGTAAAACACCATCACCGACCCCGGGTGGCTCCGCACCGGATACCCATGCACACAGCCATTCCGACACCCGTTCGCAAACTCAAGCGTCGTCCGACCCTCCCGCCATGTCACAAATCCATCCAGCTGCTGCTCTAACTCCCGCGCCCACGGCAACATCTTCTGCTCCAACTCCCCCGAAAAATGCCGCCGAAATATCGCCGCCCGCGTCCCCGGATAGTGCATGCACCGGTTCACCGGATCATCAAAGATCACTACCGTCTTCCCACCCCCAGCACTCCCTCCCGTCAGCAAATCCTCAGCATCCGAGCCCAATACCTCTACCTGGCTGTGCGTGTATTCCTCTTGCCCAAAACTCAGCGCCCGCGTCGCGATCAGCTCACCTCGGCGCCGGCATCGAGTTCACAATCTGCACATTCACCACCCCTCCCCCGCCTTCCTTCTTGTACATCTGCACCAAATGCCCCAATATCCTGATCCGCTGGTCGACCGTCATCCCCCGCAACTGCCCCGTCAAACTCTCCACCACCTTCATCGCCATCTCATCTAACATGCTGTTCGGGCTCAATTGCTCCAGCACTTTTTCAGCCTCAGCCTGCAAAACATCCACGCTCGCTTTCCTCGCCTCGATCATCGCCTCACCCACATATAAAGAAGCGCTAGCCATAGACACGAGTACGCCAACATCACCAGCACCACCGTCAAAACCAGCATCTCCCGAATCCTAGGCGTCAATCTCGGATTTTGTCAAACCGAAGCCCTCGGATGCACCGCCAACATCTGCTCTCGACCCTTTACCATCGCTTCCTCAGCCACCAATCGTATGTGTTCTTCTCGGTGACATCGGTAACAAAGCCACTGCACATCAAGCGCATCCTCGTACCCATGCCAATGATGCCCATGAATCAACACCTTCTCAAACTGTTGGAAACACCTCGTGCACTCCATAGGCTTGAAAATCAGGCCGTTCGCTACCGCATACTTCAATTTCACCCGCGCTTTCATCCGCTCAGGGTTCTTTTCCCATTCCCGCTCCTTCGCCTTGCGCTTCATCTCTCGAAATGCCTCGGGATTTTCTGCTCGCCACTTCTCCCAGGCCGGTTTTACTTGCTCCCAACGAGTCTTGCTTCCGTGAGCTATTCTTACCATAACTCTGCTCCCCCATTCCTAAATTTTGGCGCAGGCAAGACCCCTTCCGTGCGCAGAGGGGTACCCACTTCTGCCGAAATAGGATAGCATAGCGCGACAATAAAGTATATAGGTATGGTGTCACACTATAAAGAGTATGTGAACTAGTGCCTAGTATATGTAGTTATGTGCGTGTTTTGGGATACTAAGCGCTATATCTCACGTCCTGCTTCTCTTTGAGCCATTTACGCGCATTTATGACAGCACCAGGATGTGTAGAGAGTGCCAAGGCCACAGCTCTAGCGCTTTGGCTCAACGTAGCCTTGATAGTGGGAGCATACAGTTTAGGAGTCTTACCGGGTGTAAACATAGCGAGCCCGTTGGATTTCCTATACGTCCTGAAGGTAGACTCACCAAGCGCAAACATTCGAGCGGCCTTAGCGGCCGACGTGCTGTGCTTAATCATGTACGCGTACGCGCGTTGACATCGGACCACAGTGGAATCCAACACAGCTACATATATAAGGACAAAATAAAATAAAAATCAAATGCTCCCAATAAAAAATGCAGGCACTTCGGTAAATTTTCCCTATCCTAGCACAAATAGAACGACCTTTACGCACACGTTATTCGACTGTGTTAGCTAATGCAGCACATTATGGAGAAGGTGAGAGTTTGTGAGATTGCCCTGCTAGACCATTGACATCATCATCATCATCATCTACAGTTAGGGCATCAAGCGGTAACGAGACAGAGGAGGAATGCAGCAATGGCACTCACAGCGACATGGGACGGAACCAAGTTAGTCTTGGAGCAACGTCAGAACAGTTACGGGCTCTACCCAGGTCTAGACCGATTCTGTGCGAAGCTCAAGCGTCGCGGGTTCAGGATTCAGCGAACAGGGCAGGGAAACTACCGATACGCTTTCCCTGAAAACCCGAAGTACGGGCATCCGCGCGACACCATGACCGTCGGCGTACCAGTCGAAGTCAACGCCTAACCCCACCAACCACAGAACGGAGGAACACGACAATGCCTAGAACCTACCAACCCGGAACCTACGGACGAGAAGAGAGTAAAGCCGTGAAGGACACGCTACTGCGGGCAGGCTTCCCAGTTCTCGCCGTTACGCACGGTAAGGGAACTGCTCGAGGGTGGCTTGAAATATGGATGGAGAAGGCAACACCGGAACAGTGGCGAGACGGGAGTGAGCGCAGAGCACTTGACATTATCCAGGACATCACTGGTCGACATGGTGACTACGATGGTCGGATCAACATCATGCGTCAAGGAAAACCCTGATGGCTAACCTACCCACCACCATCCTGACCGTTGCCCTTGCGCTGACTGCCTGGTCCTGCCAGGTAGCGGCGCCGGAGGCCAGCCCGCTGCGTCGAGAGTACAGCTACCTCCAAGCCAACTTTCCCTGCCACGAAGACGAAGCCCTGGTATTCATCGACACGCCAGCCAAGGACCGGACCGGCTGTGTGAGCTTGGACATTCTGAGAGGAGGAAACTAATGGACCCAGAACGACCGTGGAAAACAGAATCAGTTAGGACTGGCAGAGAAATCGACGGTTTCGGCTTAGAGCATGTCCAAGCTGGGAATCCAGTGACCGTCCTTGAGCGCCTGAGTGGACTAGAGTCTCAAATTCCACGACTAAACAAGGAGATAAACAGGCTAAACGAGCGGATAGACGAGCTCGTACGCCTGCTCGGAGCATGATGATCTGCCCTCGCTGTGCCTACGAGTGGACTCCAAGGACCGCCGCTCCGAAGGAATGCCCACGCTGCCATCGTCGTCTCGATAAACCCAGCAAGCAGGCCGGCCTACCAACAGACCGACCTGCTCTAGTCCAGCGAGGAGGATCCCATGCTGAACGTGCGCCGAATCTACGCCCTCGCCGTTAGTGTTGCAATAGGGGTGAGCCTAACTGCTGCAACGGTCTACGCCGACCCACCGAGGCCGAACGAGAATGCCGAGAAGAACGTCGAACAGACAGGCTGCAACGCGAACAACCCGGAGCACGGTTGCCCGCGAGGTGCTGGAGGAGACGGCCGAGAGGATGGACGCGGTG
>ERZ1292642.524-Hain-H14-01um-R1-524-length-21768-cov-6_pt1 | contig 15568 bp, 30 predicted proteins | sample MGYA00564403_ERZ1292642 | MGnify/ENA primary metagenome ERZ1292642 (study PRJEB36523, sample SAMEA6512643) | groundwater metagenome | collected 2019-01-09 | study: AquaDiva: Metagenomics assemblies of 32 groundwater samples | reverse complement strand
CCACCACCCCCTGGTGGCGCTCCGCCACCCTCAATTACTTGTCCTGTTCGCAATCGTTCAGAAGGTGGGAGCATCCATTCAGGCCTGACATCAGGGCTGAACTCCACCTTCAGCGCTTGTATCTGAGCAGGTGTTAGATTATTTTGAGCAGCCCACTTATCGAGATTGTCAGTGATGATGAACATCTCGGTATCGCTGTATGTATCGCCTCGCGAGATGCCATATTCGCGTTTGAACTGATCCACCAGCCTCTCAGTGGGTATGTCAGCACGGCGAAGAACCTCACCCTCCAGGGGCTTTGTTTCCGCAGGCGGCTCAATGGCCCGTGGGGCTGTTCGAGGTGGCTTCGGCGCACCACCAGCGGGCGGCTCTACGGGTGGCTTACCACCAACTAGCGCGTCCTCAAGTCCTAGCTGTCCACGCTGCCCTGTTTCTTCTACCCCGAACATGCGCGGCTGTAGCCCGCCCTGCTCGCCCCTAAAGCCCTCTTCGCGCATCCCGCCCATCTGTGGACGCAAGTCCGGCGCTGGCGCGGGTCGTGGCCTCATGGTCGGGCCAATGTTAGGAGTTGCCCTTACCGGTGGACGTGGTGCCGGTTTGCCCGTTGCATCTACTAGCGCGTCTAAGTTCCAACCGTATTCAAGCCCTTCCTCGCCCTCGAACTTGAAGAGTTGGTCACGTATGCGCCCTAGTTCCTCAATCTCCGCTCTTGCCTGTGGCGTCGTGCCCTGCAAAGTGGCGTATCGGTCGTTGAGCCGTTCAAAAGCGGCTGGCACTTCATCCTGACGAAACACGTCATGCGCGTAACGCTGCGCCTCTAGCCTTCCTATCTCTGCCGTTTGGCCTTTGGGATTGGCTCGCAATTCCTTGAGTTGGGCGGTCAGCGTCCTGGCATCCGTGAGTCCTTCGACGGCTTGCGGGTTGACCTTCAGTCCTTCCCCGACGTACTCCATATCGGAAGTGAGAGGCGGAACCTCGCGCCGGACTACTGCCGGGCGTTGTAGAGCCTTGCCCTGCCCAAGATAGGCGTTGCGCTCGCGGGCGATCTGGGCCTTCGTTTTGCCACCGATTTTGACCATCCCGCGCTCGCCGCCGAGCATCGCCGCCTCGCCCTGCTCCAGCACCTGCCTACCACGCTGCAAGGGCGTTGGCGGCGTCGAGCCCATCACTCGCGCGTCAATGGCAGCATAGCTCGCAGCCTCGTCAGCATTGGGGCTCAGGAACGTGCCCGGCTCCATCTGCGCGCCCCTAAACGGACGCGCCGTGCCGTGATACAATTCGCGTTCGCCAGCCGCCAACTCCTCGCCTTCACCTAGAACGCGGACGCCGGCCGGGTCTACGACTCTCTGCGCACCACGTGATGCTGCCAGTCCCTCTTCGGCGTATGCTTCAATCGCCCCAGGCTTGGCCGCGATACGCAGGACGCGTGGCTCAGCAACAGGCAGGCGCGAGGCTTCCTCAAGCGCTGTAGCTCCAGCCTTAATCCCTCTCACCCCCGCTTTGGCCAGTGGCACGGCAGCCCTACCGATGACCTCAGGGACAGTTGCGTATGCCAACTCCTGAGCCCCCAGACGCTGAACGCGGCCCTCTTCGTCACGGTGCCGCATGGTCGGTCGATCAACGCCGACTGCCTCTAGTCCCTGGCCTATCGCCTCTTCCGCCGCAAGTCCTGGCAACCCGCCAAGGCCATAAGCCAATCCACCACCCAAAGCTCCCAGGTATTCGCCAGTCGTGGCGCTAGTGCGGCCTTCCTCGGCACGCTGCGCCCTGAGCCTGCCCAAAGGGGTGCGCTCGCCTTGGAGATATTCTTCCGTCTCGGGCTCTTCACCTATCGTCTCTTTACGGCGTCGCTGGCCCGCCAGATAGGTAGGCGAAAGGGCGGATTCGCCTTCACGTCCAGGGCCGTACTGATAGCCTTCCGTAAGGTCAATGCCGCCGGTATCCGCGCTGACTCTGGGACGCGCCCTGAACGGTCCGAGCCTGGCCTCTGTGCCCTCATCCACTCCAACATCGGGTAACGATGGCTCTTCATAGCCGTAGTCCCCTTCCGGCTGATACTGGCTGACTGCCGCCGCCTCGCGTGCTGCGTAGTCCTCATCCTCGCGGTCGATCTCGGACAGCGGATCCAGATAGCGCTGCGTGCGATGGCGGGCTAGTGCAATTACGATGGCGCACCAGCCTTTGCGCGATAGGCGCGGAACTGAGCTTTATAGCGTGCTCCCTGAACAGTTGCTAGGCGCTGGCCATCCTTCACGACGCGGAAGTCGAAGCTATGGACGAGGCCGCAATCGCAGCACTCCAGTAAATAGCCTCGTGGGATAGGCTGCACCCATTCGCCAGCGTCCGGAGCATCATCTTCAATCAACCGACTGGGATCGCCTCGTCCGGCTCTCGTCCTCGTCATCACGCCGCCACCCTCACCGGGCACGGGCAGCAGCGCCGGGCGTCGTCTAGCGGGTGTGTGCAGCGTGGACAGCGGCCCGCACCCTTGATGGGCAGGCTCTTATGCTCAAACCACTCTTTGCACTCGGCGCACTTGCAGTCGTCGGGGTGAGTCATGCGCCCTCTTTCGTGTCCTCGACTACCGTAACGGGCACTCTACCGAACCCTCTGCCATCTGGAGCGAAGAATAAAGAACCGCTGCGTGGATTGAAGAAACTGGTTTCAGCCCAAGGATCGTACTCAGCCACAAGCACACCGTCCTGCGTCCATAGTTGCGGACACAGACGATAAGGATTGGCCTCTGTGCCGGCACCGCGATGAATTTCTGTCTCAATGAACTCTACAATCTTAGTCATTGTCCCCGTCCTCGAAGTCTCCCCGCAGTGCCCTCGCCTTCAGGCGCTCGAAGTCCCGCATCAGGTTCTCGTAGCGCTTCGGGTACTTCTGCTGTAATTCCGCAACCATCTCCGGCGTAAGTATGCGCACGAAGAAACGCCAGCGGTCAGCCGGCGCCGCATTGCTCGCGCCCTCAGCCTCCAGTGCTGCCTCCAGCCGCGTCTCCCAGCGCTCCAGCACGCGGTCGGCGATCTCACCCTGCACGTAGGGCTGGCGCGATGGGCGCACATGACGGATGTAGTAATCGTAGGTCGGACGCGGCGGCGGGACTTCGTTAGCCATCAACTCCCGTCCCAATGTTACCCTGCGTCGCCCCCGGCACTACGGGTGCTTCCATCGTCGGTGCTTTAACGGCGTTAGTGGGTGGGGCGGCGTCGGGGGAAGCCTGCCCAGCGCCACCCGCACCCATGAGCATTGGTGGCGGCAGCACGTAGCCGCCCTCCAGGAACAGTATATCTCGCACGACCTGCATCAACGCCTCTTGGCTGGTGGCACCGCCGACGCTCTCGGCTACCTTGATCCCTTCGTCGATTGCCAGCTTCTCCCACTGCTCGCCGGGGTCGTCATACTTGGTGTCCAGCACCTGCTCGTACGTGCTCAGGCCGCGCAGGTAGTCGTCATACTCCGCCTCAGTCCTAATCTTCTTGTCCTGCGCCGTCAGCTTCTCAGTCTCGACCTTGATGACGTAATCGAACCCCAGGTCAGAAGGGTTGAACTTCATCCGGCTGCCTGAATCGATCTTCTTGTGCTCGCCGTAGTGGATGTTGCTGTTGGCCATCAAGCTGAAGGCGCGCTTGGGATAGCTCTTGACGCTCACCAGCAGCATTTCAAGGATGCTGCGCACACACCAGTCTTTGGCGCCTATGGGGTCAGAGTCGAGCCTGCCACGCGCCTCGATCTGCTGCAGCTGGACGTTGGCCGTGCCGCGCGTGTAGAGATTAGGGTCGTCGATGTCCGTGTGCGCCTGACGGAACTCGCGGTACTCGTCGGCCCACGACTGCTCCAGCTTGTCCAGGTCGGGGTTTGAGTCACCCGGCCAGGGCACGATCTTACCGTTGACGAAGGCTGCGTCGCCTGGCGTCAGCCGTAGCGCCGGCGTCCTACCACCCTGCTCGCCTGAGTTGTCCTCGATGGCGCCAGGGCTGCCAGGCACAGGTTCAACGACTGCGACCGGGTTGGTTACGCGGATGCTCATGCTCATGCGCATAGCCCGGACGTTGTTCAACCCCGACAGATACTGATAGCCAGGCCAGTATGAAGGCACCAACCTCTCTCCCGGCCCTCGGTTCGACAGCACGGCGCCAGACGCGATCACCGCCGGCACGCCGCCCGTACGCTCCTTGGTGCTCCACAGCGTCTCACTTTGTTTGCCCTCTGAGCCCTTAGCGATGTGGTAGATGTCCAGCCCGTCGTAGAGGCAGACGAACTCAACCTGCTGTAGCCGCCCTTTCCCACTTCTCCCCATCGCGTACCCGGCAGTGTCCGCCGCATGGTCGTCAGAAAACTTGCGCCAGGTCTTACCGCTGGCATCAAAGCGGACGTGTTGTCCCTCCAGCGGACCCTTCTTGCGGCCCGAGTACAGCTTCTCGGCATCGCCTACAGTCATCGTGTAGCGCCGCGCCAGCACCGGCGGGCGGAAGGGTCCGCCCTGTATCGGGAAGAAGCAGGTGTTCGACGCCGGCTTCTCGACCCACCAGGGGAAGGACCATTCATCGTCTGGGTCGTCATCGCCACAGTGCAGGATGGTCACGTCGTAAGACGACAGCATAAGGTTCCAGTAGGTCTCCGAGAACCACTTGTTGCCGTCGTTGAGCTGCCCCAGGCAGAGCACTAGACGCTTCTCTAGTTCATCGGCCTGCTTCTTCTCGTCGAGCGTGTCGCCGTCGCGGTTGAAGACGGTCAGATGGGTGTCGAAGGTGTTCCACTTGGCGCGCTTAGTTAAGGCGAGTTGCAGCAACGAGGGCGATGCCAGCTCCAGGACGTCGCCGGTTTCCAGGAGTTTTTCAGCCACCGTAGATGGTAGGCGCATGGAGATGATGGCCTCGCGGCGCTCCATGAGCTTGATGTACGCCTGCATCTCGGCGCTGTTCTCGAGCTCGGTCGCCCATTCTTGTGCTTGAGCAGCCGTCAGCATTGTGATAGGCCCAGCAGCGCAGGCGCCAGTCTGCGTGACTCGGTGCACTCAGCAGCATTAAGGCTCACACCCACACCTGCTTTCGCGGCTCGCTGGCGCGCTCCTGCCCTGGCCGCTGGCCGTATTCTACACGCAGAGGGCGCATGAGTGGGTTAGGCGGTGGCAGCACGAGCGCCGAGTTTAAGTAAAGGCCAGCGTCCACATCGTCATCCTCTTCCTCGACGATCTGCCCGGCCTTGGCATGGTTCTGAGGATAGCGATGGTAAGCACACAAGTGGTTGAAGAACTCAGTAACGCCGGGTCCATTGCTGTCCCAGAAGACAGCCTTGCGAATTATCAACCCCATCAGGTCGCCGATCCTGCCCTCCACGTCCGCCTTGCCAACCTCCACGTCGCGGAAGCCGACAGCCTTGAGCCGGTCCTTCTCGCTGGACTGTGAGCGGTCTACACGCGCCAGCCAAGCGCCATGACTCGATTGACAACGCACGGCCTCATCGCGCCACTGGTCTGAGGAGCCAGATGACGACAGCCAGGACGATGTGAACCACACGGCGCCAGACTTCGTGCAGCCCCCAGAGACCACAGCAGCCTTGTGCCCCTCTGTAGTGCCCCAGTCCATGCCTACGCCGCGCCTGAGCCATTCGAGGCCGATGGGCATGGGCCTCAAATACATCTGCCGGTTGGCCGACAAGAGACGGAAGACGGCGCCTCCGATGGCCGTGAAGCTGGCGCCGAACTCCTGGTCGAAGTCCTCGGGCAGCATGTCCCGCTGCGCCGCTTCAATCTCATGCTCTGGGATATAGGGGTTGTCCCAGGTCGGGAACGTCCAGCTCTGCCAGTCGCCCACGGAGGCATCCTGACCGCGCTCGTAAAGGTCGTAGAACCAGTTGAAGTGTTGCGGCGTGCTGATAAACAGCGCCCAGCCTTGCTTGTCTGCCAGCGCCGGCCTGAGCACCAAGTCCCAGGCTTCTGGCTTGATCGTCGCAGCTTCGTCGAGCACGACACCATCGAGCCCGGACCCGCGGAGGTTGTCCGGGTTGTCGGCGGTCCGCATCTGCACGCTGCCACCGCCTACGAAGTCCACTTGCAGGTCTGCCGTGCGCACCTTGGCTATCATCACGGGGAGTTGGTGGACGATGCGCAGCAGGTACGACCAGCCCTCAAGGGTCTGCTTGTAGGTCGGCGCTACGTGCCAGATGCGCTTGCCCTGGAGCGCTGAACGCAGACAGAGGGTCATAGCCAGTAGCGTCTTACCCCAGCGTCGGCCGCAGCAGACGACCTTGAAGCGAGCTTGGTGCTTGGCGATGAGGCGCTGCGAGGGATGCAGTGGCGGCAGGGTGATGTCTACGACGGGCGGGGATTCAGTGGTCACTTCTTACTGATTCCCTGCCCTTGCACTCCATTCTGCTTAACAAAACGATGCTCTGGACAACGGCCGTAGCCTTCGTGTCGGTCCAGCACTGGCTTATTGGTGCAGCCTGGCACGAAGCAGTAAGTCCGCTTTGCCGCCCGCTTTTTCTTCATTCTTCATCCATGAATCGCCCGCAGTATGAATGAACTCCATCCCCTCATCTGTCAGCCTGCTTAGCCAGGGATGGCCGGGGCCTATATGCGCCTTTGCCTCGTTCTCATTCTCAAACGTCGCACCACAAGCGCACTCCCAACCCTCCATTATGTTGTCTCCCCATCATCCCACCTGGTCACGACCTGAACGTTGGTCTGCACGTTGACCTCGATCTTCGGCGCGGCTCCGTCCATACGCTCAGCTACGAACTCGCGCGCCTTGTCGCCGTAGTCCACGTCGCGCGCTGCCTTGAGTAGCGAGGTAATGGCGATCACGTCAGCTATCGGTAGCTGGTCCGCCTTGCCAGAGTGCGCCAACTTCTCTAGCTCCTCGAAGGACCATGTAGCGTACTTGTGCATGGCCGGGGCGATCTTGGGGCCGGGGCGCGGGTTGCCGGCAGGGTTGGGAACATCGCCCTTCTGCCAGGGGCGGAGGTTGGCGAGAGACGTTGGGTTGCCGTTGCCTGCCATTCTGTTTGCTCGAAGAGAATCCTACCACAAGGCTCCTGACACGCTATCAGATTAAACGCCAGCGCGAGCCTGCCGGTACGCGTCGAGGGCAGCGCGGGCCACTTCTGCCGCCCATGCTCCTACACCTGAGTCATTAGGAGCCATCTTAGCTATCTCCTCCAGCGCCTGCACGAGCCGGTCGCGGTTGGTCTGTAGGATATTTAGGACTCCTGTACCTAGGGCAGCATCGTTAGAAGTTAGGCAGATAATCTCTAAACCGTACCCATGAATGCGCCTTCCTACTCGCCGCCATCCCTGCCCATGCTGCTCAGCCTTCGGGTCGGTCATCACGTACCTCTCTCCGAGTAGAATCTCCAAGCTGGCATTATAATAAGGATCATTCTCTACCCACGGAACCTTCTTCATCTCTCCGCCTCCGTAGTCTCTGCTGACTGGCTCATGGGGTTTAATGCCAGCCGGACATTCGGACAGATACCCCGGTCGCAATTCTCGATGTCTAGCCCCCCATGTTCCATCCGCACATGCAGGGCGGTCGTAACCTTGCCGAGCATCTGACTCAACTCCTCAATACGCCCTTCTAAGTAACTCGACCAAGACATTGCGCTCATGGCTGGCTCCCTGCTGCTGGTTCGGGGGCAGGTCGAAGCAAACGATGTATCTCCCATATAGCCTTGTTCGCAGCTTCTAGGCTAATTCCGTTTTTAGACCAGAGATAATCATGGACAAGCGAGGCATCAGCGTCAGCGATAGCCGTCACGTCAGCCCACGCAAGCAACATCGCAGCCAAAGCAGCAGCTAAGCCTGGTGCCAGCGACGCCCGTGGCCTGAGCAGAGCAAGCTCGGCCTTGAGATCACGAATGTCCTGTGCATCTCGTTCGACAGCCTCTTCACGTAATCGACGCTGTGCATCTGCCCGCTCGTTAGCCGCCGTGAGTTGGGTCTGGAGGTCAGTGAGCCGTGCAACTACATCGCTAGACTCCAGCCATTCCCCATTGGGTCCTGTGAACTGATCACGGACGCCTGTCAGCATCCCCACTTCAATCTTGCCAACGCTGTACTGCCCTTGCTCACTCTCGCTCATGGCTCCTTCACCTGCCGGCCATGAAGGGGTGCCAGCGACCCCAGCCCACATCGGATGCACTCGCCTCGTGAGTCAGGATCGAAGAGATGTCCGTAAGTAGGGCTCTCTGCCGCTGTACGGTGTTGATCCGCTCGCCGTGGCGCATCGACGGCACATCGCTCGATGAGGTCGAACACGTCGTCCAGCGTCTGACAAATCACCGGTCCATAGCCGCTGGCATCGTCGCCGTAGGGCCAGCGCGCCCGGACTATGAAGCCCGTCGAGGTCTGCTCGATCTCCTTGACCAGCACTAGTGGTCTCATGTTTAACTCCTCCTTCTGCGCGCTGTTCAGAGCTGCGATTGATTGGCGATTCGTTCTCGCATCCGCTTCGCCCTTTCCTTCTCTTCGGCACTTAGCAACGGCTCATCGATGTGATCATCAAACGCCATACGGTAGTCCAACTCCCATTGGGCATAAACCCGTGGCTTGGACGATCTATTCACTTGGGGGTCTTCTAGCAGCGAGAGCAGCGCGGCGTCGGTCCAGTCCTGAAACTCGATTAGCCACTCCGTTGGTATGCGCTGCCGCGCCTGGCTTGCCGCTATTTGCGCCGCTTGAGTCGTCATTGGCTATCCTTTCACAGGTCCGCTGAACGTAGCGGACGCTACGTTTATTCAAAGCTGCCGCCTCATTGAGGGCAAACTCAATTCTTTCCGAGGGATGCTCTTCCTCCAGTGCCTTGACCAACTCCAATTCTGTTGGGCTCAAGAGCCTTGCGAAGGCTCTTTCAAATCCCACCACCACCGCGCGCGCGGGAAGGGGAACGGGTAGTGGTGGTGGATTTACGGGATCGGGAATAGGAAGGGGATTTACGGGATCTACGGGAGCATCCGTACCAACGCCCGAACTTCGCTCCTTGTTCGGTGGATGTTCGACCGAACGCAGACCGAACATCCGGCGCTTTGCCGCCTCTCGTTCGGCCAGCACTTGGGCACGGGTTGGGTTGTACTTCAGGTAATCATGGACCACGAAGCCCTTATCGCATGGTTCCCATAGGGCCGGTGCAAGTTCCTGTATCACACTTGCCTTACCGGCGTAGCGTCGCGCATGCTCCATTGGTACGAAGCCATCTGTCAGCTCTCGTGAACAATAGGCAGTCGCTTCAAGATAAGCGAGCTTCGCCATTGATGAGAGTACCGCTATCTTCGGGTTATCGAAGAAGCGGTCGTCGAGCTTCACCCAACTCACAGTGATGCCGTCCTTCAGCGGGCGCCGGTGCTGCCACACAGACGACCCGCTGGCAGACGGCTCAGCAGTATTCTACCACGCGCCTCACGCTTGCGCAGCCAGGCTTCGTAAGCGCCCTGCGTGCGGAAGTGCAGCTCCTTGACGGGGTACCAACGTACTTGACACAGTAACCAATCTGTCCTATGCTCTTGATGTAAGGAGTCGAGAGCATGGAAACCAAGCGGCCCGAAACCCTGATTGAAGCAATCCGTTTCTTCACTGACGCGGACAATTGCCACAACTTCGCCACCCTGCTGCACTGGCCCGATGGCGTGGTCAGGTGCCCTACCTGTGGCCGTGACGACGTTCGTTTCGTCTCGACTCGGCGCATCTGGGAGTGCAAGAGCGTCCACTCCAAGAAGCAGTTTTCGGCGAAGATCGGCACTATTTTCGAGGACTCGCCTATCGGTCTGGACAAGTGGTTTTCTGCCGTCTGGATGATTGCCAACGACAAGAATGGAATCAGCTCCTACGAAATCGCGCGTGGCTTGGGCGTTACCCAAAAGACTGCTTGGTTCATGCTCCACCGTATCCGTCTGGCGATGCAGTCCAACGACTACACGAAGCTCGACGGCACGATTGAAGTTGACGAGACTTTCATTGGTGGCAAGGCGCGCTTCATGCACCGTAACCGGCAACATGCCGCTATCAACAGCGTCGGCCCTATCGGTAAGACGGCCATCGTTGGATTGCTCGACAGGCACGGCCCTGACGGTCACAGCATCGTCAAGGCGAGCGTCGTCAAGGATCGCAAACTCAAGACGCTGAACGGGCTCGTTCGCAAGCACGTGACGCCCGGTAGTGAAGTCTTCACCGATGCGCTCCAGTCCTACAACGGGCTTGAGAGCGAATACATTCGCGGCGTCGTTGACCACGCCGAAACCTACGTCGAGGGTCGGGTTCACACTAACGGCGTCGAAAACTTCTGGACTCTCTTGAAGCGAGCGATGAAGGGTACTTACGTCGCCGTCGAGCCCTTTCACCTCTTCCGTTACCTTGACGAAGAGGTATTCCGGTTCAACAACCGGCAGACGACGGACGGCGAACGATTTCTGCGGCTCGCTGCCAACGTCGTGGGCAAGCGTCTGACCCTCAAAGAATTGATTGGACACGATACCTAGGGGGTTGTATGCCAAAGAACAGCAAGCATCCACCACCGAAAGAAGAGACGCCCTGGGAGCGCTTCGAGCGCTTGGCGCGGGCGCTGATGAAGGTCCCGAAGGACGCGATACGCGAGCCCAAGAAAGACAAGCCAGAGCCATTAACGTAAGTCCGGGGTTGGAGTAAACGGCACCGCGATGGTAGGCGGTGCAGTGGGTCGCTTGTCTTCAATTGTCACGGTGCCGAAGAATGCCGCTACCGTGATGGCCACAATGATGGCGACCACGCCAACTAACACGGTGCCAGCCTGAGCCCAAGCAGCAATTTTGGTTGATTCGGCCGTCTCGCGAGCGATCTGTACGACCCGCTCTTGGGTGTCTTGTGACTCCTTCCGCCATTTATGTTCCTGTTCGATCATCCATTGCCGATCTAGCATCTCTTGATGCTCCTTCGGCGAAGAACCCTGTTTCCAATCTGTAAACTCAGAGCATTGAATGGGTTTCGCGAGAATGCTGCCCAGTAAAGTGAAATCTTCTTCGACAGACAATCGTGAGCCTTGTCCACCCAAAGCCTTCTCAACGCCAGCATTAAGGTGAGCCTCTGAGTATTCTTTGTAGATTTGTCGTTGCCGTTTGAAGCACCAAGGCATATCTCCCGAAACACCAAGCCAAGGTCCTTCGCGGAAAGTCTCGTCTGCTTCACGGAATTGCCGGGAATCATGGCTGAGTAATGCGAGGAAACCGCATTCGACACACCGCACATCGTCAGGCATGGTTCACCCCCATGCCCGTGAGTATGTTCATCAGCATCTACTGTGTCAAATACGTTGGTACCCTTGACGGTGCTCATGGCTGCGGCGCCATCTCAAGCATCATCTTCAGCCAGAACCACCAGTCCCAGGCATTCGCGTACACACCGTCAACGGGACATACCCGCACCGGCACGCCATTGAGTATCGCGAAGACGTGCCCGCCGCTGCACGTATGATTGGCGCTCATGCAGGCACCAGCCAGTAGAGGAAGACACCTTTACGACCGCCGCCAGTAACCTGCATCCGCCCCTCATCAATGAGGTCTTTACAGATGGGCCGTACTCGGTTACTGCCCAATCTCAACGCAAACGCCATCGCCATTACTGAGGCGCCTGGATGTACACCCAGATACCTCAGCACCAGGGCGTCTATGGTCACGTCTGTTTTCAATCCATCGACAGCGCACCACCAACACGAGCCCGGTGGTGCCCCGGCTATACGCAACGAGACGCCACTAGAAGTGTTCGTCAACGCGCTCTTGCCTGGGTGTATCTCGCAGTCATTCATCCTCTAACCTCCTCCATCCGAAAACGCCGCCTTGACAGCCCGCGCAACAGCTTATTCAGAAACATCAGCCGCGTCCAGTGCTGGCAGGGCGGCCCGCCGATGATTCCCTCAAAGACGCCGGCTGGCACATGGAAGTTCCGGATATCGCCGCCCCACAAGGGATCAGGCCCGCGCACCACGGTGTATCCCTCTTCCTCGAAGGCGCGCCCCAGCAGGTCGATGCCGGGGAAGATTGAGAGCACAAAACCGCGCTTCAATTGCACACCCCCACCATCTTCTGCCTGAACAGGCGCGCGACCTCGGCTGCCACCGCCTCCGCGTGCGCCACGCTGCCCTCGTCAGCCCAGACCATCACCTCGTCATGGACGCAGCCTAGACGCACCGTCATACACCAGCAGCTCCACGGACCCGGCGCGCCCTCCTCTACATCGAGGCCCTCAGCACGCAGGGCGGCGGTCAAGGCTGCGAGATACACGGGGGAGATCACAGGAGCCTCGCCTGCGCGACCTGACCCGGCAGTGGTGGGCGCTGGATGAAGTTAGAGTGCTGCGTGCAGGCGTGTACGGTAGGGCCGTTCAGCCACGAGCGCGTCAGTACGACGGGCTCCAGGCAGCCGGAGTAATAGCAGCGCCAGACGGCGACTGTGGTCACAGTGACGCCTCAGCCAACTTCCACGCCAACTTCTTAATGCGCTGTAAGCCCTTCATGGACCAGCGCTCGATGATCGTACGATTCACTGTAGGCCAGTCGATATCCGCGTACACCTCTGGCGTGCCGTCTTTCATTCTCAGCCCTCGCGCGTAGATGGCAGCGTAGCCCTTCTGGGTATCTTCCCACCAGACGCCTGCGATGAGATCTCCCGTTGTTAGATTCATGTTTCCATGATCTCGGTTGATGTGAGATTCATGTGCCTTTCTCCCTCATGCGTTTACCAGTCTTGACGTACAGCCATGCATACAGTTCGTCCAGATCGTCGGGTAGGCAGAACGTTACCCATTCACCGCCACCAGCCTCTATCGTCTCTGCCCATCGACGTTGCTCGGGCATCAGTTTGCCGCGCGCTCCGGTCTCGGGGTTCGAAGCCTTGAGTTCTAGCCAAGCGTGCCAGCCTACACCGAACACTGTGTAGTCCGGCCAGCCAGCACGGGTCCACTTGTCCGTGATGGTGTTGTGCCACCAATCCAAGCCGCAGACACGGAAGGCATCCTCCAGGACGCGCGCCTGCTGTTGCTCTTGGTTGTTGCGGGCGCGGGTCTTGGCTCCGATGGCACTGCGGTTCACTTCAGTCCCTGATCTGATACAAGGCGTCCATCATGCGCCACCAGGATTCATCGCTCTCTGTTTCCCAGCAGTCCTGACAGAGCTCGACATGGTGCTGCTCACCAGGCCAGCCAACGTGACGCTTCCATAGACAGCGCCCACAAAAGCCACGTCTCGACCACCATCGTCGTAGCATCTCGTCACCCTCATTTATGCCGGCCAGGGCTTGCGACCTAACAAGCTGATCGTAAGCCGCTGGACGGCGGCGGAGCTATGCAGGGTAGAGGCCGACCACTGGCGCGCAACCCCGAACCCCTGCGAGATGACGGTGAACATAAGATGCCCGGCTGACTCGTTTCCTCAGCAGGTAGTCCGGTGGCCAGCCGTCCGAAACGCGACATCCTTCCCTCTCACCGTCATCTCGCAGGGCTGAAGACTTACTCAGCGTGGAACCACTGGAGATTGGGGCGCCTTCGGTCTTCAGTCCCGCTGCCGATAGGCGAACGGGCGGATGCTCGCGCGCCTACCAGCAGCGACAAGCGCGCTAGACTGCAACCTCCATCGGCAGAGCGAGTTGACGCACGGTTGCCACGAGTAGTTCCAGAGGCGGCATCCATGCTCCATATTCCCGCAGCTCTGCCCGGAATACTTCGTTATCATGCCCGCGCGTGCGCCAGATGACTGGCTTGTCCTCGTCCTCCGGTTCCTCACGCTCGACATGGCAGAGTTCGTGGTACATCAGCGCTTCAAGCTGCTCATCGTTGAACTGGTAAGACTTGCAGTGGTCCGCTGCAAGCCAGACGCAGTAGTGGGCGCCTAGACTGAGATGACGGGCGAGTCCTGTAAGCCGCACGCATTTCCCGAGTATCGCCTTGCCGCCAGTCGTGCCACCACGCCGCTTCCAGCGGTAGTCGATCAGGCACTTCACCGTCATAGTCGGGGAACTTCTCACGGATGACCTGCTCGCCCAACTCCTTCAGTGTGTCGGCGTCCAGGAAATCAGAGCCACCGAACTCCTCTTCGATAGGGATGCGCATCGTTTCCGTCCTTTCTCTATACCTTCAGCGCTGCCTGTGCAGGCTCTGAGTCTGGGCCTTCGAGCGCCGCATTGCATATAGCGCAGCGCCGCACGCCCGCCTCGTCGTACTTCTGCTCGCCGTCATGGGAGCAGCCGTGCAGATCGCCTTTATCATCGCGGTACTCTCCCGGCTTCAGGTCCGATTCAGTAAGTACCTTCTCGATGTTCGGCAACGACGCCGCTGTAAGGGTTACTGTCTCCGGTGTCTCACTCAGGATCGCCAGCACCTCGCTGGCCTCATCGTAGCTGAGGACGCGTGTGTCGTTGGACCCGGCCCCAGGCTGAGGGAAGGCGCGAGGGAAACGCTGTCTCAGTTCCTCGATCCGCGGATGCTTCGGGTTCCAGACCTTGGCGATGGCCTTGCGCTGTTCGTCCGTCGCAGGCGTGCGCGACGGCTTCTCTGGGGCTGCTGACGCCACTTCACGCCATTCACCCGCAGGAACCTCAGCCTTTGTGATTGGCACGCCGTCAGCGTCCTCGTAGGCCACCGCGTCGGACGGTATCACCGCCATGTCCGCAGGGAAGGCGCGGCGTAGTGCCAGTATCTCCGTACACTTTGCCAGCATCCCCGGCGCATCGTCCTGCCAGCTCTTCGAGGATGCGTTGCGCTTAGCCTTCATGGTGCAGACGGCCACGAACGGACGCGGCACTCCCTTACGCCAGACCTGCACGCGACAGAAGGAGGGATCATCACTGAACGGGAAATCCAGCCACGTCTCGCCGTCGCTGCTCCACTGCGGGCCGTCCATGCCCTCCATGAGACCAGTGCGGTCGGCAATGACGCGGTAGCCATCGACGCCGACGTACATGGTCCACTTGTTCTGCAACTTCAAGGCGTAGATCTGCCGCAGAAAAGGGTCAAGGCCACTGTGCCGGCACGCTGCCAGGAACAACTCGACGAAGGCCGACGGCGCCGCGTTGCCGTTGCTATCGACGCAGATAACCTTGGCGATGGTATCGAGTTGCTTTGTGTCGAACTCGATCCGGGTAGGAACCACCGCAGTCCCCTGGTGTACGGTCAATTGTTGAGTCACAAACTTCTCGCTTTCCGTGCTATGCCAGCACTCACCTACCCCGTTGAATTGCTCGCCCTCGCAGCCTTCGTCCTGGTGTACGACGTAGCCTTCAGGCGTTACTGTCATGCTGTATTCGAGTTCATCTCGACTCTTGCTGCGCAGCTTGAATACGTCGCCGGGCTTCCATGCCAGTTCCTCGAATAGCAGGCGCGTACCCTCCTTGAAGGCGGCGCGCTGGGCTGTCGTGCTCACGGCAGCGCCTGAATCTCGCTGTAGATGCGCTTGGCCTCGGGGATGTCGTCGGCGGCAATAGCATTACCGAACTCCTGTCCCAACTCATATTCTTGTGCCGAAAGGTTCTTCGTATTTAATTCCCGCCAGCCATGTCTTTCCCCAATAGCGCATGTCGCCCAAGAATCAGAAGCAAGCTCCACTTCTAG
>ERZ1292642.855-Hain-H14-01um-R1-855-length-15604-cov-10_pt1 | contig 15604 bp, 25 predicted proteins | sample MGYA00564403_ERZ1292642 | MGnify/ENA primary metagenome ERZ1292642 (study PRJEB36523, sample SAMEA6512643) | groundwater metagenome | collected 2019-01-09 | study: AquaDiva: Metagenomics assemblies of 32 groundwater samples | reverse complement strand
CTCGTGTTGAGGGCGAGGTCGCCATTGACCCGCGCGTTGTTGGTCCCGATCTTGCCGTGTTTTTCGACAAAGTGGCGCCACAGGACTAGCATTTCCTAGGTTTATAGGGTTTTGCTGGGGCAATAGTGAGCAATAAAGGTTGCACTTGGGAGGGTGGTGGCCCAGTACGTTTCTTGCTATTGCATTCACTGCATGCGGGAACGATATTGGCAAAGGTATGGTTGCCCCGTTGAGACAGAGGGATGATGTGATCGCGCGTCAAATGCCCTTTTGCCAGCTTTCCACAGTAGGCACAGCGATGATCGTAGGCGATTTGCATTTCAGCCCATTGGGCAGCCGTAAAGTCATTCATCGCTGCCCCAGCTTTCCGCGCCCGTCGTGTTTTGGCATAAGCGCGGATAGCCTCTGGATGCTCCTGGGCATAGGCTTTGCTGTATGCCTTGACTTTGTCTTGATGTGTTGCATAGTAACGTGTGCCAGATTTTTTGGTAACTGCACGTCCTTTTGGGGTTTTCTGGTAGGCGCCCGTGCGCACAAGGACCGCGTCGCGGTGATCCTGGTAGTACTGACGGTGTTCTTGAAGGCGATCTGGTTCACGTGCGAGTGTTTTGCTACGACGTCCAAGTGTGTCATTGGCGTAGCGCTCAGCATCTATCGCTTTGCGACACATCCGACAGGCAGACTGACGCCCATCAGCATTGCGGCGGTATACGTGAAACTCATCCAGCAGTTTCGGCACATGGCACTTGGTACACGTCTTCATCGGCGGCTCCTCTTCCTAGGAGAAAGATATGTACCAGGCTCCTACTGAGGAAGCAGTAAGACTTGCGCGCGTTGATCGGACGCGACCCGGTATGCCCCTAGTGTACGCCTTTTGCCCTATAAGTACAAGGAGACTTCTATGAATCCGCCTTCGTTCTTTTTGGACAATCACAATATCGCCGCCGATGGGGTTGCCAACGTTTGGGAAGGCAAAGTCGTCAACGATCGCGGGAAGCTCATCGAGGTGTTGCTACGAGCGGACGTGGTTGCCGCTGATGGCGACCTTGTTGCAACGGAAGCGCACCGCCTGGTCTGTGCCGTCCAGAATCTGGATGGCACAGTTACGGGCTCCGTCACGACCGTATCTGTGCCTAATAACACGGCATCCGGTTTGACGTTCGCCGTGGCTGCGACTGGCACGCTCGCGCGGGTGACAGCCACTGCCAATGCTACGGCAACTCGGCGCGTGCTGCTGACGGTCGGTTCGTTGGAGATTTAGCCATGGGACGATTAGATACCGAGCGCGGCCAGGGCTCCTACCGCGTGCAGACGCGGCGTAAAGCGCTCCATGGGTATTGGGAAGTGGGGGATGTGATCGCAGGAAGCGACTATCCGCAGTCGAACCTGGTGGCGCTGGTTGCGCTGGGGGAGATTGTTCCCGTGGATGGACTATCAAGAAGTGATGCTCTGAGTGAGCAGGGGGAAATGATAGGCGAAGCTCCTGTTGCGGCCGTCTCGAAACTGGCTATGGATCGTCACCGTGTTGCAGAGCCTTCTGCGCATGCTCGCAAGTGGCGTGAAACGCGGGCGCGGAATGCGGCGGCTGGGATGAGGGAAGATGCTGCAGCAGGAAACGAGACAGCTCCGGTTAGCAGCGACTGATACTGCTCTTCTTGTTACGCGTCGTGTGCTGACAGGGCAGGGGATTGCAGGATGGTTGCAGGTACGGGCAGATATTTTGACGCTCCAGGGGGCATTGCTCGTCATTGAAGGATGGGACATACTCTATGTAGCATCCCATACGGCGGAGGGCGTCAGTGGAACCGTGAAGAGCCGCTCGATCATTCCTGGGGCAGAGGGCGTCACGTTTGCAGATCCTGGGGATGTGACCCCTTTCAAGACGCTATCGGGTATCGGGGTGACCTTTGCCTTTCCAGGTGACACAGTGCCCTATCGGACTATGGAAGGTCTCCCTGTATATTTCAGTGATACAGGAGATCCGACACCCTTCCATACGGGGGGGCGATCAGGGATGGCATTTAGTGTTGAGGCCCAGAGAAATCTGGTGTCCGTACGCGTAACCGTTGCATCCTCGCTGTCTCATAAAAGTCGGCTTGTGATGACCTCCTGGGAGTTTTAACGAACGATGTCTTTTAGCTATGATATCACGCTGGCGACGGCAAAGGATATGGTCCGTTTTGAGCTTGGCGACGTCGAAAACACGGTAGCCTCGCCAGCCCTCGTGCAGGATGAAGAAATCCTTGCGATGCTTACGCGCTTTTCTCAAAATGTCTTCCTGGCGGCGGCGCGCATCTGTGACAAGATCGCGGCGATATTCGCCCATCAGGGCAATCTCAAGATGGGTGATCTACAGAGCAGCGGCCTCGATCAGGCGACCTGGTGGCGGCAACGGGCCAAGGAACTGCGCAGCCGCGGCGGGGCCGGACCCTATCGGAGTGATGCCGTACCTGACCCCTCACGGCTGGATGAGCCTGAGGTGGGTGATGACCATTCTCAGCCCTTTGAAGATCGACCATGGATTGGTATCTCGCGCTAAAAGGAGGCATTACGTGCGACGATGGAACATGCTAGTGCTCACCCTTTGTCTCCTCGGGCTCTGTCTCGTGTGGAGCGACCAGAGTGATGCGGAGACGTGCCAAGGACAAACGACGAAGTTAACGGTGACAGGATCCGAAACCATCACTGTGTCCACTGTAGCGATTGGGTTTACTGCAGCGAATATCACGAATGCGGCACTGGCGATTTTTTATGTGCGCACCGCACCGATTGCCTATACCGTCGCAGGGGATACGCCTTCTGCGACGGTGGGATTTCCAGGTCCGGTCGGTACGATGCAAGGGGTCTGTGATCTTGCGCAGATCAAAGCATTCAAAGCCATTCGTACAACTGGGGCAGATAGTTCTCTCTACGTCGTCTATTACAAATCGCCCTAATAGGAGACACGTATGCGATGGCTGAGTATCCTTGTCGGCTTGCTGCTGAGTTTTTCCTGTCTTGCCCATGCCCAGCTGATTCCTGTTCAGCCCAATCCTCCCGCGCCGCCTAACGATGCCACGAAATATTTGGATGGCCAATGGCAATGGACCGTGCCTGGAGCGGTCGGTGGAGGCTATGCGCCGTCGACGAGCAAATACCTCCTGCAGCAGAGTGACGCCGCGTTGCCGAATGCCCAAGCGATGGGCGCGCTGGGCACGGGGCTCGTCTTCAATACGGCCATCACGGGTGGGCAGAGTATCTACACGACCAGTGGCACGGGGACGACCGTTTGTCTCACGACGAGTTGTGTGATGGTGACCCCAGTGTTGGGTACGCCGACTTCGGGGGTGGCGACGAATCTTACAGGAACTGCAGCCGGGCTTACTGCTGGCACGGTGACGACCAATGCCAATCTCACCGGGGATGTGACGTCAGTCGGCAATGCGGCCACCCTTTCCACAACTGCTGTGACAGCGAGTAGCTATGGAAGTTCCACGGTTATTCCCACGTTTACGGTTGACACCAAGGGGCGTCTCACGGCTGCCGGCAGTGCAACGCCGCAACTCACGCTATCGAGTACCTACTTTTCTTCGCTGGCGGCGACCAACCTCACGGGGACGGCGGCAGGGCTGACCGCCGGGACGGTAACGACCAATGCCAATTTAACAGGCGATGTCACTTCAGTAGGGAATGCAACCACTCTGGCGAATACCGCTGTGGCAGCCAGTAGTTATGGGAGTGCGACAGCCATCCCGACGTTTACGGTTGACGCAAAAGGCCGGCTGACCGCAGCCGGGACGGCGATTCCGCAGCTCACGTTGACCAGTACCTATTTTTCGTCACTTGCTGGGACCAATCTGACGGGAACCGCCGCTGGGTTGACTGCTGGGACAGTCACGACGAATGCCAATCTGACCGGGCCGATTACCTCAGTTGGCAATGCCACCGCTGTCGCGTTACAGACCGGGACAGGTACCACGTTTGTCATGAATACGTCTCCGACGCTGGTCACGCCTGCGCTAGGGGTGGCAACAGGGACGTCCTTAGCGCTTGGAGGGGGCACGGCACTTGCGACGACGAATCAGACGGGAACTGGCAGCCTGGTCTTGGCAGCCGCTCCGGCGATTGTCGGCGGGACGCTGACGGGTCTCACGGGGCTCGGGGTCCGCGATACCTCGGCAGCGTTTGATGTGACGCTTGCGGCGACTTCTTCTCCTGCTCTAGATGCTGGTCGCGCGTTGACGTTTAACATGGGTAATGTCGCGCATACGCTCGCGTTTGGCACGACGGCGAACACCATAACCTTCCCCAATGCCGCGTCTGGGACGGTCTCGCTGATCAATCTTTCCCAAACGTTTAGTGCCATCCAAACCTTTTCTGGCACACTGGCCCTCAGTGGCAGTATGCGTCCCGCCGCCGTGAATAATACGATTACCCTTCAGCCGCTGTTTACGACATCTGCAGGTTCTGGTCTCTCAATTATCAATGCCCAAGCGGGGTATGCGGCAACCACGGGCGTGGCACAATACGGCTTGACCGTTGGCTCGACCTTTAATCCCACGTCAGGGACTGCGACCTATGCAGAGCTGCAATTAAATCCAACAATCAATCAGACTGGCGGCGCAAGTGGGATTTCCCGAGCGCTCTACGTTAACCCGACTATCACTGCTGCAGCTGATTTTCGAGCATTGGAAGTCGTGCTTGGTAAAGTGATGGTTGTTCCGCTTGCTTCAGCATCAGGGGTGCGATACCTCTGCGTTGATACCACAGGGCTCATAGTGTCCCAGGCAGCGGCCTGCGTAGGCACATAAGGAGTCGCCCGTGCACACGAGCACAAAGGCACTAGTGCTCTCGGTTATTGTTGTCCTCGGCCTCGGCATGACGATGCCGCGAGATGGCACCTTTGGGACGTTTCTAGAGCGGTATTTCCTGGTGGCTCCGTTTGATGCCTGCCAGCATACGACGGTGACTATCCCAGCACAACCCGTGTCCCTCAACATTGCGACTGCTGCGGTTGGCTCGACAGTGATGACCTTGGCAATCAATTGCACGCTCGCGGTGACGGCAAACCTTTCGGTCCCCACGACGCTCACGCTGGATATTCCTCGGCGTGGGATGCTGGATGTCCAGACAGGGGTCACCCTGACTCTTCCGTGTGATAACATTCTTGCCCAAGACTACCAGATTTTTACCGGATCAGGGACCGTCGTGTGTTCAGATGCACCTCCTGCGTTGCGGATTGCTTGGTTTAGCAACAGCACAGACGATTCCGTGCAAATGCAGACGGCTATCAATGCGTTGGTGAATGGGGGGATGCTGCTCGCCGCTCGCAAGACCTATAGCCTGGTCGAAAAGACCAGTGGCACGGATAAGTTTGCGGTCAAAATCAATAAGAGCAATATCACGTTGGATTGTCAGGGTGCTACGCTCCAACGCTCCGTTGCCTCGGCATATGCACTCTTTTTTCTTGGCGAGCCCGACAGCGATAGCAACCAGGTGAGTTATATTACGCTGACGCGCTGTCTCTTTCACGGGAGCGATATCCGGCATGCTTTAAGTGGCGGCGCTCCAAAAGACTACCGGACTATACTTCAACTACGTAATACACGTCATGTCACCATTAAACAGTCTCGATTTGACAATGTCGACAGTTCCATTCTCTATGCTGATTCTCCATTAGCCAATACCATTACCTATAATGCCAACCTCGACTTTGTCCACAACAAAGTCTTTTGTAATGCGCATGCAGTCGCCCAGCGTGCCCTGATCCATGCCCTCTACCTTGGGGGTGTGGACAATGTGACAGTTTCTAATAACTACGTCTTATGGTGTGATGATTTTGTGGCCAGTGATGGGACATTTAACCTTTTGAATGATCCTGATGGTTCAACCTATACCCATGCTACATTGGGAGCAGTGCCACGATCAGGCCGGGTCATGGTCATCGCCAACAACGAAATCTACAATAGCTCTGAGCATGCCATCTATGCGAATAGCATGGACGTGACGGTCACGGGCAACACGATTACGACAGTCACGCCGAGTATCTGTCTCTCCAATATCAAGTTTGCTGCTCGAGGACTTTCCATTTCTGGGAACATTCTCAAGGGTCGCAACGGTGTGGTGACGTTACAGAACGTCGCCCAGAATGTGGCAATCGTCGGCAATTCGATTACGGGACTCTTTTCCCTCGACGGAGGGGCTGTGGCGCTTGAGATGGTCGATGCCTCAGCGTATATAGCAAATCGCCCCTACCTCTCTGGCTTTCTTCCTGCGGTCAATGTTAAAATCGCAAATAACAGTTTCTCCTATGAGGGGACGGCACCCAGTAGCATTGATAACGTCAATACGTCTCGTGCTGTGCGTGTGCGTACCAGTGTTCCTGGGGGAGACCCCAATTTCGATGTTGCTGGGAATCAGTACCAGATTATTGGGCTGTCGGTTACCGAGAATGACATGTCCAATTTTACCCACGCGATTACGTTTATCGGCGGTGGGTACATGCAGCATATTACTGTTACGAATAATTCGTTCTTTGGTTGGCCGCTCTCCGTGCTCGAAGTCAATCATACCGACGGCATGTTGCCGATGGTCTCGCAGTATGTGATCTCGGTCGATAATGCCTTTGCCTTGCAGAATAAGATGATCTTTTCCAACAATAGCATCTATGGCTACCAAGCGGTCTTTGGGAAACTTCCTGACACAGGCGCTCTCTCATTTGTCTATCCCCCCATGATGTTTAATGGCAATAAGCTCAATCATGTGAATGCCTTTGACAATGGGACGTATCGCTTATATGGGTCCATTGCCGAACTGGTCGCGTCTAGCAATGCCTATTTTTATTACTATGGCCCCTATCTGGAGCAGAATGCGGTACTCCGCAGTTCGCATGGGGGCACGTATACCGAGCGATGCCAGGAAGAAACGCTCTCCATTGGCAGTGGGGTGACGACCAAGGCCACGACGATTCTTCTTCTAGGGAATCAGAGCACGCTTGCGGTGCCTGTGCGTGTGGTCACCCAGCCAGGCGGCACGGTGACCATGACTGTAAAGGCGACGACGACGGGGAACTTCTTCCAGAATGGCGCCAGTGTTTCGACGGTCGCTGGGACACGGGACACGGGTATGAAAGGCGTCCCTTATAATTATGCAGGTGTGGCCGATCAGACTGTGACCCTCACCTTTGATGTGCCAACGACTGATGCACTCGGCGTTGTGCGTGTAGGTATTTGTGGTGTGGAAAGCCGGGCGGCAGGGGATTAAGTCCATGGTGAAAACATTAGGATGTGTGTCTCTCATCCTTGTCTTGTACTGCACTGCAGCTCATGGCCAGCAATCGGCATTCTCATCAGAGGCGGCCCTCAAAGCCTGCCAGGAACAGCTCGCCGACGTACGCGGCGCCGTGACGAAAATACACCAGACCACGGCGGCCTTCCAGGCCGAGACGCTGGTGACCCTCGACCGGAAACTGACCGAAGCGCAGGCCCACGCCACGCAGCAGGCGGCTACCATTACCGAGAAGCAACAGGCACTTGACACGGTGAGTGCGCAACTTGCTGAGGCCAAAGCACAGCAGACGAATGATGCTGCAACTATCGCTGGACTGCGCGAGGAATTAGCACTTCATACAACGCAGAGCCAAGACACTGCAAGAGCAAGTGGTGCCAGGTGACGAATCCCTTTCTCCGCGTGATGAACCAGACGGTCTCCTGGGAAGCTAAGACTGGCCTGGATGCCTACGGTGCGCCGTTGTTTGCAGTGCCGGTCACGGTTACGTGCCGCTGGCGCCAGCAGCCGCTGCGGTTGGTGACGGCGACTGGGATCTCTGTCGTTGCGGCCGACGTGGTGTGGTGTCCGCCTAATACGGGAATCAAAGCGGAAGACCGGCTGACGCTGGGCGACGGCCGCGTGGTACTGCTGCGTGACGTGCAGCAAGCTCCGGATGCGCGCGGAGTGATGTACGCGCAACGGGGCTATTGCTACTAACATTGACGTCCTCTGCGTGATACGCTATCCTGTTCTTGCGCCACTCGCGCACCCTCCCCGGCTGGCAACGCGATGCATCGCGGCGGTCCACCCTGCACGCCAGTCCGGGGTTCTCCTCTGGTGGGCTCTTTGGTGGAAGGAGAGTTGTGCTTCTATCTCCGCGTGTCAATTCATTCTTCCTTAAGGCAATATTTCCAATAGTGCAGGGAGATCAAACCCATGCCAGAGATGGTACTATGGAATGGACAGTCCGTGCCCGGTGAGCGCATGAATGTTATGGTGACACAGGAGCCGTGGAGCGAGTATCTCCTGGCAGATGGGACGGTGCTGCGCAACAAAGCGGTGTTGACCGCCGTCTGGCGGCTGTGTGACCAGAGTGCCTTGGATGGAAGTCCGGTCTACATCTACAACACACAGAATGTGGCGGCGGTATCACGGCCGCTTCCCGCGTCGGACGTTACGAGTAGTGTGTCGTTTGCCGAGGCATTTCGTGAACTCGAATTGGTGCAAGTCCAGCCGCCGTGTGGGATACGCTCGCATGCGAGCGATTGTGACTGTCTGGGGTTGCTCGGCAATGGAGATCCCGCATGAGCGCTGTTCCACATACACCATTTAATGGTGACCAATACATTGGGGTAGAGCTACGGAGGCTGATTGCGGCGCATGAGATACGCTCAATCGTGGAGACCGGAATGTGGTCAGCCCACAGTACGCGCGAATTCCGCACGATGGTTTCGGGTCGGGTGACGACGCTCGACATCACGACCGAACACCTAGTTGAGGAGTTCGGGTCAGGGGCGGTCGAGGATCTCGCGGCACTCGGCATCGAGCTGGTACTGGGGGACTCAGGGGAGACGCTAGCAGGTATGCTCGCGGGGTACGGAGATGAGGATTTTCCGCTACTCGCGTATCTTGATGGCCATGGACCTGATTGTCCTATAGTAGAAGAGCTAGATGCTTTGGCGACTGACTGGCGCTGTCTGGACCGTGTGGTTCTCGCCATCCACGACTGTATTGTGCCTCACAAGCCCTGGGGCTACAATACTGTTGAATGGCCGTGGAGTGGCGGGCCGCAGCCGCTCGGATACGAGGTGCTCAAGCACAAGTTTCCGGCGCTATACCCTAGCGGATACGCGTACTACTACAACGAGAAGGCAGAAGGGTGCCAGCGGGGGGTACTCTATGTGACGCCGGTTCTAGGGAATGTGACATGATCCGCGTCATTTATGGCCTCGATGAGCAACAGACGCAGGTAGCGGAATATCGTGCTGCCATGGTACGGATCGATAATCAGGGGGCGTTGCTGGTATTCGATGAAGGGACTGGCCAGGTCAGCGGCATGCGTGCCGTCTACAGTGCTAGGTACTGGCGCATGTTTGAGCGCGTGGATGAGACGCCATGAAAACGATACGGCTGGCGTATGCGAACATGTGGGGACGAGTCGAGGCCTTCAATGCCGCCTACATGTACAAAATGTTCCCCTACCTAGCTCCCCACTATACCTTTGTGCTTGATAGTTCTTATCCGCAGTTGGCCTTCTATTCTGCGTATGGGTACGTTGCTGAGGCCCACCGTTACCCCGATGCCGTCCGCGTTCTCTATGTTGGCGAGCCGGGCCAGCACTTTGCGCAAGGAGCGAAGCTGGCTCCTGGTGTCAATGAACCTGGCTTCTATCATTACGCGCTAACGATGGATAGGGCTGAGACGCATCCGAACCACACCTACATGCCGTTATGCGCTCTTATGATCCCACTCCACTTTGGCGTGGGCCTTGAGGTGTTGGTACGCCCCGAGGGGTGGAAGACCCCAGTTAAGACACGATTTTGTGACTTCATATATTCGAATGGTCAGAGCCAAAGACGTATCGACTTTTTTCACTTGCTCTCGCACTATCGCCATGTCGACAGTGCCGGCGCGGTGGAGCGCAATACCGATGCCTTAGCCGGGACGGGCTATGATTCGCGGGGCTATGCTGCTAAGCAGCGTTTCCAAGCAGCGTCCAAGTTTTCTCTGGCGTTCGAGAACACGCAGTTCAAGGGATATAATAGCGAGAAGGCAAGTGATCCGCTCTGCGCAAATAGCGTCCCGATCTATTGGGGTGACCCGTGTATCAAGGACCTTTTTAATCCTGATGCCATGATTAACGTAGACGACTTCGTTTCAGACGCCGACGCTGTGGCTTATATCCGGGAGGTGGACCAGGACGACGCCCTGTACCGGTCCTGCGCCATGGCGCCACCCTTTCGCGACAACGTAGTGCCTGGAGCGATCAGTGACGCCACATTTCTCGCGTTTTGGCACCGCGTACTAGGAGACCTATGAGCATCGCCATCGTCATCGGCACGGTCGACCGTCGGCCAGGCCCGGCTTATCTTCCCGGCCTCGTGCGCAGCTTACGGAAGGCTGGTGTGTGGACGTGTGGACTCGTAGAACGAGACTATGTGTGGCTAGTGGAAGGTGGTAGTGCATCAGAGGACCATTTGGATATGGTGCAACTGCGGGAAGGGGAGTGTCTCAGGCTGGCGCATGGCGAGCGCGGGCAGTCGGCGAATGAGACCTTTGCGCAGATGGCCCGTGTCGGGGTAGAGACTGGGGCCGAGTGGGTGGTGACTCTTGAGGATGACACGATCGTGGCGGAGGACTTTATGCCCCGCGTAGCTGCCTGGGCGGATGCCTATGCTACGCGAGAGTACCCGATGTTCCCCCTCTATTGTCCCTATCAGAACCTCATCGATGCCAAGAAGCGGGGGGAGCGCGTCTATCGTTACCCGATAGCTTCATTCTACGGCACGCAAGGCTGTCTCTGGCGCCGAGAGGCTCTAGCCTCCTATGTCGCGTGGTATGAAGCGGATCAGGCATCGCCCGTGCAAGACCGCCCCTATTTCTGGGATCTACTCATTAAGGATTGGGCGCAGGCGACGCATCCGCAGCAGAAGGATTTTCTCACGCCCGTCGGGAGCTTTGTCCAACACATCGGGCGTTACTCGGCGCTCGGGCTGCACAAGAATTTCCATGAAGCGCCGTGTGTCGAGCCGTTGGCGGTCGACGACGGCATTGACCTGACGCGGGCGCTTGTGATACCCGGTTGGATGCACGAGGCGAATCTGCGGTGGTTTGCGCAGCAGGCCCAGACGCATCTGCGGATCGTAGAGGTGGGCGCGTGGCTAGGCCGGACGACGCGGGCGCTGGCGGATCATGCGCCTGGCGTGGTGTATACGGTAGACCACTGGCAGGGCACAGCGTTGGGGGATGATCCGGTGGATGTCGGATTAGCGCAAGCAGGCGCAGGGCGTGTGAAGACCGACTTTTTTATTAACGTGTCGGATCATCTTGATAGTGAGAAGTTACAGCTTCTAGAGATGGCCAGTTGTGAGGCAGCGTGCCATCTTCTTGCATCTCTTGGGCCACAGAGCTTCGACATGCTCGTGCTCGATGCTTCGCATGATGTCGCGTCTGTGCGGGCCGACCTGGCGGCGTGGATGCCGCTGCTGGCGTCGGGGGGGCTCGCATGCGGGGATGACTACGGCTTCCCTGGCGTGCATCAAGCAGTCAATGAGGCATTTGCGACAGTCGAGGTGGTCAATAACTGGCTCTGGGTCGGCAAAGGGTGGCGCATATGAAGATGCAGGTCTGGACGATGCACAGAGAAGAGATGCGGTATGAGAGTGCTGGGCTGTATCCCAGTATCCAGGAAGCGCTCTTTGCGACGCAGCAGTTACAGCATGCGGGCTATCAGACGTGGATGTCTTGGTTTCCCCTGGATCGACACCCTCTGGTGATGTATCGCAGGACGACTGGGGAAGAGTATGATGATGGCACAGGAAACACGCGAGTAACATGAGTCTCTACTTATTGAAAGCGGACGCGTTGTTTCTGCATGTGCCCAAGACGGGTGGGATCTGGGTACAAGCCGCACTGAAGGCGGCGGGGATTGCCACGACGTGGGCGTCGGTGCGTCTTGGGGTGTCCACAGGCCATGCGCCGTTGTGGGGCTATGTGCATACCTATCCTTTCGCGTTCGGTTTCGTGCGGCATCCCTTGGCCTGGTACTCGAGCTACTTTCGCTTTCAGTGTGCCAATGGATGGCCCAATTGGGAAGCGCCGTCCTGGCATCCTCAGGCGTGTCTTGCGCCCTATGCGAGTCTCACGTTTGCGGTGTTTGTGCAGATGGTTCTGGCCCATGAACCGAGCTATGTGACGCGGATGTATGAGTGGTACTTTGGACCACCAGGGACAATGTACATTGATGCGATTGGGCATCAAGAGACCTTGGCACAGGATCTGGTAGCGATCCTGACACGGCTCGGGTATCAGGGGCATGAGGAGCCGATTATGGCTACGCCGATGGCGAATGAAAGTCCGGGCGTCGCGAGGTGGGATCGTGAGCTATTCGAGCAGGTTTTGTGCAGTGAAACTCCTGCGATTCGACGCTTCTATGGCGATGCGGCCTTGCCGCTGCTGTGGCGTGACGGAAGAACCACTGATGTCTGAATCTCCGTGGGTGCTCGCGATTGTGTACGTCAACGGGTCGCTTTTGTTACAGCGGGCCGTGGCGAGCGTGGAGCCGCTATGGTCACGCACGATCATCGTCGATAACAGTTATGAGGGACTGAAGCAGTCGCAGTGGCCTGTTGCAGTGTCTCGTCCCCCGGTGCCCCTGACGTTCACGCAGAGTCACTGTTGGTTGGCCTCGATGGCGGTAGCGAATCATCATGGAAGGACAGAGCGAAGATGAGGCTGTTGGCCTGGTGGGGCCTGGGAATTGGTGGGCTGCTAGGGAGTGCATGGCTGTGTACCCATCTTGACGTGTGGTGGCAGCACCAGCAGGCCGAGGCGGAGCGTCGACGGATTGCGGACTGTCTGGAACGACTACAGCGGGAGATCACCCGATGAGTATTCCGGCTTTCTATTTCGTCATCCAGACCTACGCTCGTGTCCCGAGCTATCTCGGACAAACGCTCGCGAGTCTCGCCAAAAGCGGCGTGTTTACACATCATCAGGCGCACACCTACTGGCATACAGCGGGCTATTTTCCAGGGGAGGAGTGGAGTTATGTCTGAGCGAAACACTGCGTTTCAGCCAGTGGCATGCCTCCCTGGGGTGGATAATATCGGGCGACGATTGTGTGCGGCATTGGGATTGCCGCCGGAACAGGTTGTAGGATTTTCGCTTACTTTTTGCATAGGGCAACTCGTACAAGCCACGGTGGAATATCTTCCGACACGTCAGCAGGCGGAGGATACGATCACGATTCTCAAGGACTATGTTTTGGTACGACGAGAGATTGAGGATGAAGATACTCATGATGGCAGTGTAGGAGGAGCTGATGGCACTGACGAGTGAGGGTCTCGATGGCTTGATACAGCGGTTGCGGCGGATAGAGACTGACCTGGTTCCAGCGCTGGCTGCGGCGGTCTATCAGCGGGCGCAGCGGGTGATGACGGCGAGCCGGCCTGAAGTCCCTGTGCGCAATCGCTGGGGCGGCACGTTGCGGGCGAGTGGTATGGTGTTGCCGCCAGAGATTACTGGCGCGCAGATTGCGGTGACGTTCGGGTACGGCGGCGCGGCAGCGCGGTATGCGGCGGCGGTGCACGAAAATCCGAGGGCTGGACATACCGGCGGGGTGAGCCCGAGTGGGCACAAGTATACTGCATGGAGTGAAGTGGGGAAGTATCACTTTTTGTCTGATCCGATGAAAGAGGTGATGGCAACCTATCCCGCAGACATGGCGGCGACGGTACGTGACATCCTGCAGCGACATACGAGGCCATGACCGAAGAGTTCGGGCAACACATGGGAGCATCTGCTATACTGTTTCTGCGTTTCTGATACGCACCGGGCTGGCAAGCGAAGGCCTCGCGCTGTCTCACCCAGCCGCCAGCTCGGTTCTTCTTGGTGAGTACCTTTGGGCGAGAAAGGGAACTGCCATGATTCGTGGAACATTTCTCTCAGTGTTCTGGCCACATGGGCACCCGTCGCAGCCTCAGTCACTTACGACTTTGATCCAAAACGCCAACGCAGTAGGCTTTGAGGTTACGCATGTCTATCCGTGCTTCTATCAAAAATGGGAGATGGATGCGTGGGGGGCTCTTGGGACACAAGAGGCAAAGATGTATCGTCTCGAGACAACCCATGGGAGGTTAGTCCCTGTCCGCATTCATACGATGCCAACGATCGTCCATATGCCTTGTTTGCATTTTCATGATGAAGCGGAGAGAGCGCTTGATCTCATCAAGGACTATGATGACTAAGAAATTCAAATTGTTATGGATTGGAGATGCAGCCTGTACGTCCGGCTTTGCCCGTGTGACGCATGCGATCCTGGAGCGCCTCCGCCACACCTGGGAGGTATCCTGCTTAGCGATCAACTACCACGGTGACCCGCATGACCGCCCCTACCCTTGCTATCCGGCCGCGCTTGGGGGTGACCTTGTCGGAGTTGGCCGCTACCGGTCGCTGGTAGACCAGTTGCAACCTGACGTAGTGTGCATGATGCAAGACCCCTGGCATGTGGCACGATTCCTGGCGCTGAAAGGGGAAGAGCGGGTTATAGCCTATATGCCGATCGATGCCATGAATCAGAGTGCCGCGCCGGCGTTGAACGCCTTAAACCTGGCTATTTTCTATACACAGTACGGGGAGGACCAGTGTCGAGCATCTGGGTTTACAGGCCCCGCAGTGATCATTCCGCACGGCGTGGACCTGGATGCCTTTGCCCCGATGGGCCGATACGTTGCGCGTATGATGCTCGGGATGTCTACGACGGCGTTTGTCTTTGGGCAGGTGAATCGCAACCAGACCCGCAAACGGGTGGATATCTTGCTGTATGCGTTCGCCGAATTCCTGCGACAGTGGGATGGCCACGGGGCAGAGCCGTACTTGCTGCTCCACATGAACCCTGCCGAGCGCGGGGGATATGATCTTATCCAGCTCGGACAGGCGCTCGGGATTGCCAGTCGGATCATTCTCCCAGCCGTCCGTGGGGGGCTGCAGGAAGGCACGATGGCTGCTATTGTCGGGGTAGGCGATGAGGAGTTGCGCGCTATTTATAGTGCGATGGATGCGCAAATCAATACCTCGGTGGGTGAAGGATGGAGCCTCCCGACGATGGAAGGCATGGCCTGCGGCGTGCCGCAGTTGCTGCCACACCATAGCGCTCTGGCCGAGTGGGCGGCAGACGCGGCGCTCTTCGTGCCCTGCACGAGCCGATGGACGACGTCAGGAGGGATTAATACCATCGGCGCGGTAGTCGATGAGCAGCAACTCGTGACGGCGATGCAGGAGTTATATGCGTGTCCAGAGTTGCGGGCACAGTTACGGGATGCGGGATTAAAACTTGTCACGGAGTCGTGTTTTTCTTGGGACGTGATTGCGGGGCAGTTTGACCAGCTGTTGCGGCGGATCGTGGCTGGACAGAGACCTACGGAGAACATTCCGACGTGGTTGCCGACCGAAGCGACACCGGAAGATGAGGTGTATCATGCCATTGCTCGATGAGGTGGCTGCGTATCTTCAAGCGGAAGGACTTGGTACTGTCGGAACCGATCTATTCAAAAGTCGATTGATGGACATCAATACGCCCGCGTTTTGTACCGCCCTCTTCGAGACCGCCGGGATCGGTGGCCAGCGTGTCCACGAT
>ERZ1292642.850-Hain-H14-01um-R1-850-length-15688-cov-8_pt1 | contig 15688 bp, 27 predicted proteins | sample MGYA00564403_ERZ1292642 | MGnify/ENA primary metagenome ERZ1292642 (study PRJEB36523, sample SAMEA6512643) | groundwater metagenome | collected 2019-01-09 | study: AquaDiva: Metagenomics assemblies of 32 groundwater samples | reverse complement strand
AGATTAAGTCGCACATTCTGTTGTCGCAAATTGAGCATGAAGTGACGTGGTCTCGCGTCATTCGTCCGCCAGTGACTGCGATTCGGAACTGCATGAATCGAGTGAATACGGCACCGCTGACGCTAGTAACGGGCGTTGTGCCGGTTGAGTGTATGCAGTTGTCTGGTGCGCAACTCCAAACTCAGGTGCTGACTGACGGAACATACGCGATGGAGTTGGTGTATCGTTTTTCCGAGCAGCAAGTTTATGCGATGGATCAGACGGCTGTTGGCGGGTGGAATCACTTCTTCTACCAGGGCGGCTCGGATCGCATCACGATTGCTGGCAGCGGATCGAACTCTGGCGATTACTGTCGATACACGCCGGCAGGTTTTTACCGACTAGAGCGTCAATTCGTGCGTCCGCAAGCACACGAAGACTGCGATGTTTTTGAGGCTGGCGGAGAAAAGATCGACTTGATTACTGGGTATCAAGCGTTGACGGCGATCTATCCCAAGGCGGACTTCTCAGCACTCTTTCGACCGGAACCGTAGGAACCGTAATGAGTCTCTATTCGTTGTGCCAAAAACACTCTGTCGTCGTGAAAACGCAAACCAACTCCAAGACGGCAGGCGGCGCTGCAATCAAGGCGTGGACGACTGGTGCGCGGACGGTGAAGTGCAATCGTCAGGGCATCGCATCGGCTGACCTTGTGGCGTTCGGCATCAGGGCAGGGCGTCGTGGGTGGAAGCTGTTCACCGACTCGAATCCCGACATCAATGAGCAGTGCCATGTCTTTTTTGACGAGTTCGATGGTACGGCAGTGGAGGCGTCAGTGACTCAGCCGTCGAGGTCCGAAGTTCAGGGACTTGGCGGAAAAGTTGTATGGCTCACGGTATTGGAAGAATTCCGACATGGGCAGGCGTCGTGATATGTGGATCGTTATTGCATGGTTATTGTCGATGTATTGGGCGATTGGCATGTGCAAGATTATAGAAAAAACAAGCGGATTGAAGCGTGGTGTTATCGACTGGTTGTTGATGTGTGTTGTTGCGTGGTTTTGGGTGTTTTTCGATAAGAGGCAATGATATGGGAATTGGACAATCTATTATCGGAAGGTGGTCCGGTCACGATCTCGATACCGACATCGCAGAACTCTATCTCGGTTCCGGCTACATCGGCGAGAAAGACTTCTCGTCAGCGTTGGCGAGGTTCACGGCAGGTACGCCAGAGAGCGGCAACGTCGGATTCCCGCGTGCCGAGTTCGCTGTGCTAAAAGAGCGCGTGATAAAGCGAACGCCTGAGTCAGTGATGTGCGAGCAGGACTTTTTTCTCTACGTCTGGACTGATGACGAAAACGATCTCACCAGTGACGACGGTTTCATCGAGAAGATCAGCGAGGCGTACAACAACGGGCATCAGGCGACGACGGGACGGTTCGCGATGACGAACGGAACGGTGTCGCGGTGCGCCGTAGAAGGCTCGGAGTATTTTCCAGTGAGCCACAACGATCTTTGTGTATTTGTCGGAGAAGTTCACGTTTCAGTTTCATTTTGTCGATCAAACACAACTCCAGACGGAAGCGGATCGTGAGCGTATCTCCATGTGTAGTCTTTTATTTGAGTCCTTCGGTGCTTGCAGCAGTCGATAATCGCCTGTGTGTCGCATTTTGATGCCTGCCTTGAAAGACTCTTTCTGCTGTATCCAGAACCTCTCTCTTTCATCCAAGAGAGACTCGTCTGCGACAAATTCAATAATTGACGCGAAAAAAGAACTCCATCCATAAATCGCAACGTCTGCGTACATGGGATTGCCGATTTTGGAGCAGCACGGGTGCTGATGTCTTTTGATCCTGTCTAGGATGTCTCGCGAATGACCTATGTAAATCATTCCGTTTACCGTGTTTTGTATTTGATAAACACCGCATCCTTGCAAAGAGTTCTCTCCATTACTTCTCATTCTCAGTCCGACGATTTTTGGCATGTTTGATCCATCTTTCATTTGCCGCCGCCTTTGCTATCTCTGATCTCCTTTCTGGAGTCAAAGAAGCGGCTCGCTTAATACCACCGGAACGTCCAAGTGATCTTGCCGCCTTTTGCTTGGCGGTAAGCACGTTAGCTGATTTTGATTTCACTTTGCAATCCCTGTTTTCGGAAAGTGGGCGGCAACAATCCCCTCTGCGTGAGCCTTGGCGATCCAATACGCCTGCTCGGTCATTGCGGCATCGGCTTGCGCTGTTTGCACAATCCACGGACCATTCGTGTCGGCATTCGACTGGATTATGTTGCACATCGAACGCTCTCCGTTCAGCCAAGCTAATGCTTCTGCGTGTGACATGATTGACTTTCTTTTTTAGACCATCTCGCGTGCATACATCGAAGGTCGTTCTTCTAAGAACTCATCCAATCCTTCGATCTCAAAAAACTCTTCCTTCGCGCCGTAGCTCTTGGTGAGCCGATTCACGATCAACGTCTTCGTGAGTCCAGCACCGAGATTCACATTCAGTCGATGATCTATCGTCGGCCAGAACTCTTCCCAAGCGTCCATCGTCAGTTTTCGCAGCATGTGGTATTCGAGGATTGCGCCGTATCGAGTTGGTGCTGCTTTTTTTCCATTGAGTCGTATGTCGCGGATGATGCCGATGAGGATTGAAGAACCGCTTGATCCCATCTTATAGCCAGCAGACGCTTGAAGGCTTCCTGTTCTTTTTCTCGGATACTCGCCAATGCGTGATGATGGTGGATACTTGACACCGATTTTGTGCTTCAAGAACTCGGCGAACTGGACGGCGACTCGTTTTAGGAATCGCTTGATTTCCCGCTGCAATGCAATGGCTGGTGTTTGAGTCGGCATGGCGGCAGTGTAGCAAAAAAGATCAGCTATTCCAGTATTGCTCGATTCGGCGTTTTTCTTCACGCTCGGCATGAACTTGGTATGCCGGCATGTCTCGGATGATCTTTGTCAGCGCGAGGACTTGGTTTCCTAGATTGTGGACGTGATCGGCGAGTTCGTCGCGCGGTATGTTGTCCCTTTCTTTTCGCAGAGCAAACGTGATTTCCAGCAGTTCGGCAATGATGTCGTCCATGATTCCCTCCTAGTATTTGCTTCAGCCTTTGGGCAGTTTTTTGCGGCTGGCTATCTCTTTGAGCTTCGGTCTGATTTCTTCGATCAACTCAGGAAACACGAGATAGAACGCCTCGCCGCACGTCATGCCTTCAGGCGAACTGTAGAGCCAGTGACCGTGCCACAGCAGCCATGGGGTCGAGATGTCGAACTCCCAGATGGCGATTTTTTCTTCAACAAACGGGTAAAAAACAAGCCGTCGCAGCGTTTCAAGATCAGGGTAAAACAGAAACCATGAAACCTCGACGGGGACTTTTTCTTCCGCGATTTCATCATCGTTGAAGCGGTCTTTTACGAACCGCCCCCAGCGAATGATGCGTTTTCCTTTTTCCCTGCCGAAGTCAATGAAGTCAGGATCGGTTGGAGTAACCCGGCGGCGCAGGATGACGCGGGAAAATCCGTCGTGCGTCGTTGTGAAAATCCAGCGTCCATCGTTGTAGTGCCATGACTGCAACCATGCGTAGGCTAACCACGCACCGAGAACAGCAGGTACGATAATCCAGATTGGTTCAATCACGGCACACCTCCACTTCAGCAATCTCGTCCTCGAAAAACGAGAACAGTTTGTACGCGATTTTGTCGCTCACTTTTTCGCCGTCAACACGAGCGGCAACGACTGTTCTTTTTTCAACGAATTCAGGTGGGCGGCACTGCTGATAGGACTCAGAAGACCAGACTCCAGGTTCCGAGTGCCCACTGGCTTCAAACTCAATTTCCACGTCGATGGTGTAACTGTGCTTCGAGTGGAAAAAGAACTTCAACCAATCGGGTTGGTCTTTTCTGATGGCGACACGCATCTCAAAGGTGCTGCGAACTCCGTCCCATGTTTTCGACATGGCAACCATCCTTTCCTTTTCAGAACTTCCCAGCGTCCGTTACGCCATCGGCAGGGGTGGGAAGTCTTTGGTTTTTTTACTGTGACGATCTCGGTGAATGCTGGAGTCTTGTCGGGGTAGACATAGAACGCAAAGTTGCCGACAAAAACAATCCAGTTGCCATTGCTCAGTGGCGATGCCAACGTGCCGATCTCGACCGCTCCGATGAAGTTCGTTTTTTGAGGGCGATACCACATCTTGGCGATTGATCCGTCAGCCAGTTCGTCCATGACGACGAGAAAAACGGAATCAGGTTCGCGAGCGTCTCTGTCAATCCATGCGATCATTCTTTGGTCTCGGTTCGATGAACTTCGGAGGTACTTTGCGAATCCACTTGCGGACACGCGGTTTGTCGTGGCGTTTTCGCTTTCGAGGTCGCTTGATGCCAGCGATTTTTTCTTTCGCACCTGCCGCCAACTCTCGCGCCTTCTCCAATCTTCTAGCGTCGTAGTAAATCACTCGCGGCGTCACCCCAAGAATCTCCGAGAGCCGATCAACGTCAATCGCTTTTCCCGCAGGATAGAGCCGGTCAATTAGCAGCGCTCGGACAATGGAGTCGAGATTAGCGAGTGGGTTGTGTGGCGGCAGGTTCAGGGTTGGCACTCAGGATTCCTTCCTTCACATACCAAAGGATTGCCTCGATCAGTTCTTGCTCGTCCTCTCCGCGCAGTGCGATCATTCCATGCTGTTCGATCATTTCGCGAACGGCGAGTCGGCAGTCGTTGACGCAGGCTTCAATAAGCTCGGTCTCGGTTGGGTTCACGATCTTCCTTTCTTTTTTCGAGTAGTCCAGGGATGAAGCACAGGTAGAGCGCCAGAAAAAAGCATTGTTCGAGCGTCATGGCACTGCCTTTCCGGTTGCGATGGCGATGACTTCGCGGGCATCGCAGAGCGTGTCGTAATTCAGCTTGCTCTGCCATTCTCCGCCAATGGTCCACGGATCAACGAATGATTTCAGGGCAGCGAGCAACGCGGGAGCGGCAGAGATGAGGAGTTTGTTTTTCTCGGCAACATCAAGCATCTGCAACATCGTGCAGCTTTCGTCCTTCGCCATCTCGTTGAGTTGCTCGTTGACTTCTTCGATTTCGTACAAGCCGAGTTCGGTGGGTTCCGAATCATCGCGAACGAAGTGGTGGACGGTCCATGTTTGCGGCTTAGTCGTCTTCATGGTCGTGGTTCCTTTCTTTTTTCAATCCAAGAATCTCGTCAACTTCATCGTCGAGGTCTCGATACCAGCCGTCCGTATCACGCTGAGCGGCTTCGATCATTTCGCGAGGCAGGGAAAGCGTTGATTGTGTCATGTCGGAATCCTTCCATAGAAAAAGATGGTTACTTCACTTTCTTGATGGTGGCGACGGTCTTTTTCGGGTAAGTCTCTTGAGCACGCTGCGCGGCATGGTTCGCATCACGGCATTGCCAGACGGCATAGTGGCCACAGGTGAACGTGATTGCCCAAGGCTCGGTAGCTGTCGTGTCTTTCATGGTTTTCTTTCTTGGAAAAACGAGGTTAGTGGATCACTTCAAACCTAAGTCGCTGGTCTTCCGGCAGAGTTTCATTAAACCGGATGATCTTCGTGCCGCAGGATTCGCAGTAGTCGCGATACGGTGGCGATTGTCCGGGATTGTTGTGGATGCGCAGTCGAGGCCGTCCCTCAAGTTCCTCGCGACACGCTCCGCGACAGCAATGCTTGAATGCGTAGTCGGCAGACATGGAGGCGTCTTTCTTTTTACAGGGGATCGGATTCATGGGCGACGAAGAAACGATTCGGAAACAACTCAGCCTGCTGTTTGACGAACTTCCACGCCTCTTCGTTGGTTTGCTGTGTGCAGTAACGAATAATCTTCGTCTGTCCCGCTGGCTCGGTGGGGCAGAACTCTCGACGCTCGCGGATTTCCCAGCACGGCAGGAGTCGCAGCTTGCTTTCTTCCAGCAGTGCCGCAGCCACGTCGTCCTTGCCTTCTTTTTTCGCCTTACCCATCGCGTTCAGCAGGTATGGCGTTGGCATGGCGCGAATCTCGATCTCGGTTCCGTCTGATTTTCGGTACTTCACGATTCGGTTCCTTTCGTTTCTTTGTTGTGTTTTTCTGCGATCTTCTTTGCGAGCGGTTTTGTCAATCCAACGCCAACGTGAACGTGTTTTCCTGGAGGACGGAACGAAACGACGTGATGGGCGGTTCTGTGAGAAATCACATAGTCACCGCTTGACGAAAGTTCCGCACAGACTTCATTGCCGGGGTGCGTAGTCCATTTCACGGCAGCACCTCGCTAGTCAGTTCCTCGTCGTCAGTGCAGAGAGCGGTGAAGATCGTCACACCGCAGGCTTGAGCGTGCCGCGCCACGTCGAGACGGGTGGCGGGGTTGAAGCCCTCGTTGATCTCTTGTGCCAGCGGGATCAGTCCTCGCTTACCGTTGAGAGCGTTGACTTCGATGTCGATGGCGACTTTGGCGCGTTCACCAGCGGAGAGTTCGGCGAAGAGTTCTTTTTCACTGCGATCCGTAGCGATAACCAGTCGCCCACGGTCAATTTTCAGAGGGCAACCCGACTTCTTGACGACAGAAGAAAGAACGTCGTCAGTGGCTTTGGCGGCGGCGCGGAGTCGCTCGGCTTTCTTTTCCAGCCTCTCAGCCTCTTCCGCGTGCTGTATCACCGTTGCCGACTGTTCCTTCGCCTTTCGGATCAAAGCCCCGTTCTCGACGGCTTGGCGGGCTTCTGTGACGCTCTGGGACGCTTTGGCGGTGTCAGCGGGATCGACGCGAGGCGGAATCGAGGCGGCAAGCTGTTCACGCCATGCCTTCATCGACTCTTCGTGCTGGCGGGCGGCTCTCCCGTTGGACACAGCAAGATCGACGGCGTTGCGTGCGGCACCAGCGGCTTTCTGTGCGTCGGAAAGCTGTGCTTGTAACTGCGAAACCTTGTCGTCGGCGGATTGTTGCTCGGCAACGGCGAGCTTATGATCGGCGAGGGCTTGCTCAAGCGTCTTGCCGGTGTATTCCGAAGCAACTGACTCAAGTTGTTTTTTCGCGTTCTCAGCCATGCCAGCGGCGCGAGCGGCTTCCGTGTCGGCGGCGCGAAGATCGGATTCGGATTGGATGGCTTTTTCCAAGAGCAGTTGCAGCACCTTGCCATCGCATTCAGCGGAAAGGTCGAGACCAGCGGCAGAACCTTGCGCAGCGTTGGCTTTCGCTTTGGATTGCTCGGATTCTTTCTCGAAGATACGAGCCTTTTCTTGCAGTATGCGTGAAACTTTAGCCGCCATCTCGACTAGGTCACTTTCTTCGCACCAGTCGGCGGGCATGAGTTCCATCATCTCTTCGCGATCCTCGAAAAGATCGACGAACAAATCGCAGTCGGCTTTCATGCCCAGCAGCGTCACGAGTGCCTTGATCCGTTTGGAGTCGGCGGACTTCTCGTCTTTAATTCCGGGGTCGATCAGATCGTTGATCGTGAACTTTTCGCCTTCCGCCGTGGCGTATTCGAGTTCACCGGACGGGCGGACATTTGCCCCGATTTTGAGTTGGGCGTTTCCGATTTTCAGCCTTCCGCTTTCGGCGTCGTCGCGAAGGGAGACATCTCCCTTGCCAGTGATGAGGCGGAATAACGCGCGGAGCAACGAACTCTTGCCGACTCCTGGCCCGCCCATCAGCACCACCATGCCGCCGCCTTCCGGTAGGTCGATGCGACATTCCTTCACAGGTCCGATGTTCTCGGCGATGAGGGAGTTTTCGGAATCTTCTTTTTTCTTGGACATGGGACGTTTCTTTCTTTTTATAGTGGAGATGGAAAAACAAAACAGACTGTCGTGATTCAAAAGCGTTCGGCGGGAGTTGCCTTCGTCTGCCAATCAGGTTCTTTTCGGTATTCAACAACCGCAAAGCGTCACGAAGACTGGATTGCGTGCCGTCTTTTCCTGCGCTCCGTGCTCTATTGGGAGTTGCCGAACGCTTTCTTTTTCTTTCAGGGACTCTATCGAAGTGAAAAACAAAATGTCAACCAACTACAGCGTCGAGTGCGGTTGTCAAGCGAACCGCCCAAGGTTCGTTTGCGTAGTCGCGGAGTTCAGAATTGAGCATGATTCTTACTTGTCGGCATGACTCCAACAGGTCTGGCGCGGCACAGAACAGGCGAGCGTAGAGTTCAGCATCGCGAACGGCTTTGACATGCGCAATCGTTTTCGTTGGCGACTCGATTGAAAATGCGTCGGATTGTGCGCCTCGCGTGATTATCAGTTCCGGGAATATCATTGCTTCCCTTTCCATCGTTTGCGTGCCGCCCAAACCGCCTGTGTTGAACAGCCAACAGCAGTAGCAATCTCGGCGTCTTTTTTTCCAGCCTCAAACATGTCCAAAACCGTTTGATTTGGTGGGCGGTCATAACCGGATCGGGATAGGTCTGCGAGTGATTGCCATTCGTCGTCGGTGATTGGTTCGCCGGAGTTGCGCTTGGCTACGATCTCTCTCGCGACTTGGGCGAGGGCGAGACGTTTGGCGTAGGTGACGTTTTTCGTGGTCATTGGGCAAGCTCCAATACTTTGGCGATGCGTTCGATCTCTGAAAAACTAACGCGGTGGCATCCCGCCACGACGTTGCCAGTGGCGTCGATCTCGTCAATCTGGAACAATCCAATCGGGCAGGCTTCGCCGTTCTTATGCCACGTCGCGCCACGCTCGCGAATCCGGTTGATGAACTTAAAAACTCGTTCGCAATGGCTTGCGGGGAACTCCGCGCCGAGCGTTGTTTGGACGATATCACCATCGGCACGGCTAACGACGCGCATCATCACGTCATCGCAACGAACCGAATCACGCTTGCCGGAAAGCCATTCCGCAACGGCGATGTCTTGCTCTTTCCGTCGCTTGAGTCTCTCGGCGGCATCACGTCGGCGGCAGACTTCGGCAACCTCTTTCGCTGCCTGTTCGATGTCGGCTGGCAGTTTGATACGCTGGCGGAGCTTGAACGTCTTCGCGTATTCGTTGGCGTTCTCGGATTGGCGTTCAATGATGTTGATTGCCGTTGGCTTGTCGCGTCTGCGAGGCAGTGACTTCAGAGCGTCGTCAATCTCGTCTCGCAGTGCCTTGAAGTTTTTCGCGTGTTGCTCTTTCGTTTCCGCCATCACGTCAGGCACGGTAAAACGACGTTGTCCGCCGAGCGATTGTGAGACGTAGGCTTTGTGTTTTGCCGTTGTCATTGAGTAACCGCGAGACGTGAACAGCACGACGTTTTGCGAGGCGAATCGAGCAATCGGGAAGTGATGCCCGTAGCTATAGATTGTGTCGCGGTCGAAAAACAGGCTTTCCGACTTCCCGCTCGTTTTCGTTTGCTGTGCCCAAATGTGGCAGAGTTGGCGTTGATTCATGGCTTAACCTCCTCGAATAGTTTTTCCAGTCTCTCAGCAAGTGCCGCGCACTCGCTCATGTCGTCATCGGTAACACACTCAGGGAAGTTGGCGTCTCTGCGCAGGTTGCGGAGTTCGTCGATAGCGCGTCGGATTTGTTTTTCTTCCGGCTCGCGCCCGCCGTATAAAAAAGAACCAACGGCGTAGAGTCCACTTCCCATACCGCCGTGCCATTGGAGCAGGTCTTCGGCGAGTTGCTTGACGGCTGGCGTGTTGAGTCGCTTTTGTTTGAACGTGGAACCCCAGCCGCGCGCGTCGCTGTCGTTTCGCATCGTCACGATTGCCTCGCTTTCTTTTTCTAGCCTCGCGCCAGATAGGTCACGTCGCCGAATGACAGAGACGTGTAATCTTGCTCCAACTCTTTCGCCGCCTGTTCCCAATCAATACAGGTGAACGGCCAGCCTTTCTGGCTATCGAGGTAGCCAAGATCATCGGCTAGTTGCCGAGCGTATTCCTCGAAATAACTCTCCCGAATGAGCGTCTCGCCGTGTCGCCAATCGGACAAGCCTTCGCCCTCTTCTGCGAGTTCGCGGAGCAGCTTGAGTTCTTCGCGTTCGTCGTCGTCGAAATCGGCTTCTGCATCGTCAACGGCTTCGCGTGCGGCAGTGAGTTCGGCGGATTCCATGTTGTGCTGTTCGTTGAGTGCCAAGAGTTCGTCAGCGTAGCTATCAACGCCGTCGTCTGGCATCTTTTCAAGTTCGGCGATTTGCTCCGCGAGTGACTCGATACGCTCGGCTTCGGTCTCTTCCGCTCCCGTCAACGCCTCTTTCGCGTCGGTAATGGCGGTTTCTTTTTCTTCCAGCCATTCCACGCGAGCGATGATGTCACGCGAATCCAGAATATCCGCGCTGTTGGTGATTTCGTCGGGTTCGGTACGGTATGCCATTGGATTGCCTTTCAAGAAAAAAGAACCTACTTGGATTGCGGCAGGACTTGCTTGTCGCGGATTATTCGGCGGCGTCTAGCCTTGAATTGCAACACTCCCGGCAATGGTCCGCCGTACAAGAGATATCCGGCTGTCGGGTGTAGTTCTGTGATTCTCTGTCGCAATTTGGTGGCGGCATTCGCTTCGCTGTCCGCGTCTAATTCCAGCCAGACAAGGCGTCCAGAATGTTTCTTTTTGAAAGAGGCAACGTAGTTCATCGCTTCGCCCTCACGAGAATCAGGAACTTTGTCGAAAGGTCGTTTGGTGCCTGATACGCTTCCGGGATAGCTCCGCTCAGATACCATTCTCCCTTTCGTGGCTCGCGGAATTCACCAGTTCGGACGAATTGTTTTTTGTGTCCAAAATATCCCGCGCCACGATACGCCTTGTTTTTCAAGGTGACTGGCTTCGTTCTCTTGATGCACTTCGGGCAAGTTGTGCATAGTCCGAGATAGCCACAATCGCAGCGGTTGAGTTCTTTTTCCATGATTATTGAATCTCCCACAATGCCGCCAACTCGTCAGCGTTGAAAAATGAATTGATCTTTTTCGCCAATCGTCGGCATCGCTTGAACGTGGCGAGCGACTTCCGAGAGTCGGTATCGTAGCCAAAATCGGCGCACCATTCGGAGAACGTGTCAGAGCAGTAGGAATCGGACGAGATACAGGCGAGAACGTCATAGGCGGACGGGCGAGCCTCTTTCATCGCTTGGACGGCGGCATATCCGCCGCGCGGTATGTCGTTCCCTTTGGCTTTTGTCAAAGTCGCCTCGCGCCGTTCGTGGTCCGCCTGATTCAGCATTATCTCGGCTTTTTCAAGTTTTTCACGGTTCGCGATGCTGTCCCAAAAATCAAAAGCGAGGCGTCCCGGCTTGCCGACGTGGCTGATTGTGATGCGATAGCGGATGCCGTGCGGGAACTGACGCGAGCCACTATTCCCGTCCGAAACCCACGGCGGCGCGGTTTGCATGTCGGCAGGGTATGGCGTGATGCGAATTGTGAGGTTGTTTTTCTCGGCGAACTCTTTCGCCTGTTGATCGTAGCTTGAAATTTGTTTTTCCATGATAGCTCCGCCGATAGTTTAGAGTCGCTGGCCCCGCGACTGTTTGAGGATTGAAAAAGAAACCTAGACCGATTCAAATTCTGCTTTTTTGCTGAGAAGCCCCGGCTCGCGAGTGTCGTTGTATTGCTTGGCGATAGACCGCGCATCGTCATAAATGACGTGCCGAGCTATGTAGCGTTTCTTCCCCGCTCCGGGTTCGCGTCCGTTTGGCCATGCGGGGTTTCTTTTCCACCAAGTTCGCACAAATACGCTGAAGTATTCCGTTGCCATGATGTTTGTCTTTCTTTTGGCACTAATCTACCTGACTCACTACGACTCACAGACCCCTATCACCGTGCGGTCATCTCTGGTCTATTCGCCGGCTTTCGCTTGGGCATTAACACCAAATATGCACGTTATTCGCCTGTTTTTGCCGATTGCAAAATAGCCACGTTCGCCATTTTACTTTCTGCCGGAATCAACCCGGCGTAGTGAGTCAGGTAGATTAGTGCCTTTCTTTTTCTAGGGGGAACTCTATCAACCTGACCAACAGAGTCAAGCGATATGCTAAAAACGAATTGAGCGACTAGGCGTAGCTTCCGTCTTCAGTGAATTCGTACTCGTTGTTTTCAATGTCATCGTCAACGCATTCGTCCGACATCCGCCATTCGTACTCACGCTCAAGTTGGCGGTAAATCCAACGCATGAAGTCGCGGAGCAGTTCGGCAACGGCATCGGCGGTTTCGGCATTGTATTCCATCGCGCCGAAATCAACGTCAATCTCCGTGCTATTCTCGTGGCTGTATCGCCCAACGTGTTTGACGGTCGCTGTGATGCCGTACAAGTGCCGCCGTTGGATGTCCGCGAGTTCGCTGGCGATGCGATGCAGTTCGGCATCCTGCGGAGCGTAGGATTTCACGTTTTTAGCAGAGCCTTTCCGGTATCGGTACTCTCCCTCAAAGCACGCGCCATCCCCTTGTGACGAGAACCCCGAAAAGAAAATCGAAGGCTCGTTTCGCGTTCCCCCGCCCATTAGCTTTGCTTGGCGTTGCCTCAAATCAATGCCGATCTTGTCTGCGATATTCGCGGCATCGTCATAAACGGCATCCCACCAGTCGAAATCTAACGCTCCCGCGCGAAACCATTCTCTCGCCTTTTCCTTCGCGGAATCGGAGAGTTCATCGAACTTGAAAAGTGCCGTTTCGATAGTGCGCATTTTCTTTTTCCTTCAATGTGCGGCGACAGTTCGCCTAGTGGGCTAGCTTTTGAGGCATCGGAGCGCGGCAACGCGGCACGCGCGCCGAGTGTAGTTGTCGTCTCGCATTGCGAGGATGATATCCGCGCGAACTGCGCCTAGTTCGCCTTCCGCCGAGAGTTGTTTTTGCAGACTCTCGCGGAATCGTCGCGACTCACTTTCGCAATTCCCCGACAAGATAGAATCGGAATACTCTACCCAAACGAACGCGGCGCGATCCGCGAGCAACCGATCAATCTCCGCATTGCGTGCCTCTTGCCGTCGCAAGATTGCGCGTTTTTCAAACGCCTCACGTACAACGGACAGCGGCGCATGACTCCAACAGTCAAAGTGATATAGTTCGCCGGTCGATTTCTCGGTCACATAGACTTTTCGTCCGTCGTTCGTGCAATCCAAACCGGCTGGCAAACGGCGGCGCAATGCTCGCGCCATGATCTTGGCGGTTTCTTCAGTTAGATTCCAGTCCGTTGTTCGCCTCGCGTTAATCCAGTGCCGCTGTCTGTCGTGCAAAAAACAGCCGTTGCGGATTTTGTGGATTGCGATTTTGTCGCCGGTCTTCGCCTGAATTGCGATTGATTTTCTGTCTGGCGAGATGACGCAAAGGTAGCAAGCGAACCGGCGAACGACGCGATGCCAGCCTGTTTTTCCGTTATCCTCTTCCGTGACTCTCGGCTGGAACGCATCGCCGCTCCCTCGCGAGTGCTTGCGCAGTCGCCCCCAGTCTATAGCGTTGTGCGCAATTGCTGCGATTGATTCCACGTTGAGCGGTTTCCCTGCCTTGATCGTCGCGACGTTTTTCCAGCCGGGGAACGCCTCAAAACGTGCCGCCACGAGCCATGCCGGAGTTCGTTTCAGGTCCGCATTTTCTGGCTTGGCGCGGAATTCTCGCCATTGTTTCAGCCGTTCGGCGAGGATATCGCTTTTCGTTTTTCCAGCCAAGCCCTCGCGAGCGATTGCGGTACGTTGCGCCGCTGGCGTTTGCGCGTTCGATGGTGTCAGAGAGAATAGATACTTCTCGTGCGCGGATAGTGGTCGCATTTTGTTTTTCCTTCTCATGCTAGGTGAATTGAAAGAACGGAAACCGCTAAACAAAGTAGTTGTGTCCGGCATCCGTGAAGATGCGAGAGTGAGCAAAAACGTAGCCTTTAGACTTGTCTGCGACGATCTTGCGGGCATCGTCTAGCGGGAACGGATTGTTTTTCTTGCGAACTACTCTGCCGCAAACTCTAGTCCCACTCTCACGCACCTGTAGCGTAGCCGCAGTGTTGGAAGTAGCGGAGACACTCGTCGGGTCGGAAGTGATCGAGGGTTTTTCCGAGGAAGGCCCAGAGGCGTTCGATGGTTCGCGGGGACTCGCTGCGGACGAGCCATTTGAGTTTGGAGAAGACCAGTTCGATCGGGTTCAGATCGGGGCTGTACGGTGGCAGGTAGACCAATGTGGCTCCGACCGCCGTGATCGCTTCACGGATGCCAGCCACCTTGTGCGCGGAGAGGTTGTCCATCACGACGAGGTCGCCGGCACGCAGAGTCGGCGCGAGTTGTTGTTGGACGTAGGCCAGGAACAGTTCGCCGTTCATCGCACCGTCGATCACCAGTGGTGCGGTCAGGCCGTCGTGACGCAGCGCCGCGACAAAGGTGGTCGTCTTCCAGTGGCCGTGAGGCACCTTGGCGATCAGACGCTGACCACGACGGCTGCGGCCGTAACGCCGAGTCAGGTTGGTGCTGGCCCACGTCTCATCCAGGAACACCAAGCGACGCGGATCGACACCAATCACCTCGGCTTGCCAGGCGATCCGACGCTCGTGGACATCGGGCCGATCTTGTTCCGAGGCGCATAAGACTTTTTTTTGAAGGTCAACTGCAAGGCTCGCAACGCGCGAGACAACGTCTGCACGCTGATGTCGATCCCCAGCCGCTCACGCAGTTCCGGCAGCGTGACATCGGGTTGCTCACGCACCAGCTCCTCCAGCCGTTCACGATGTGCCAGCCACTTCGGTTCGGCCGCGTGACCTGCGGGCCGGGGAGCCACTTCACCGCTCTCGCGGCGACGCTGCTTGAGCCGCCGAATCCACGACTCGCTCACGCGATACTTCACCGCGACCTGACGAACTTCCATCCCCGCATCACAGTCCGCGAACACACGCTCTCGCAAATCCATCGAGTAAGCCTTCATGACAACCCTCCTGTGGTTGCCTGTCTTACTCAATTTACGCCGATGGCGCTAGAGTTCCGTGGGATGCGCACTAGTGGGGACGGAAAAACTAGAAACGATTCGGCATTGTCGTTTGCGGCATTGTCTAGCAAATCGGCAAGGTAGCGAAATTGGTTTGCTGCGCATCGCGCTTCATCCTGCCACGATTCACCAGCCCCGATGATATCGCCGGACAGAATCGTCATCGTTGTGAGCGCGGAATTGAGCGCAGTATTCAACGCGAGAAAAGTAGTTTTTTCCACGATAATTGCCTTTCTGAGTTGTGGGATATGTTCGTTTTTTAGACAGTAGCCTAGTCCCGGATTGAACGGCATAATCCCCGCGCTAGGCTAGTTCGATCCGGTTTAGACGATAGTTCCGTCCGCAATGCCTGCCTTGTATCGTTCCGATGCCGCACGCATGGAAACGGAATACCATTGTTTTTCGTCGTCATCCCAGTCGATTTCATCCGTCAAGGCGATTCCGAAAACGTCGTGAAGATAGTCCTTAATCTCGTTTCGATTCCGTCCGCCGATAGAAATATCAACGCCATGAAATGATGGCCGGATTGTGATTTTGTGTTCCGTCCATCCGTCGTACATTCCACTTTCGGCCATGTGGTGATAGCTCGTGCCGATGACGATGATTTCATCGCCAGATTTCTCTCGGTCGATGGTACATCCAGAATCAATTCCCGACCCGTGCGGCAAGAGATTTTTTTCGATGAAATCTAGCGTATCGTCGTGGTTCTGCGCGAACTCGTTTCCGTTTTTGAGGCATCGTTTCCGCGCTCCGCAGACTGAGGCAATTTCCTTGAACAATGGGCGAAGATATTTCGACATGGTAAACTCTCTTTCCTTTTTAGAGATCGTCGGAAACTGCGAGCAACTCAACCATGATTTAGTC
>ERZ1292642.848-Hain-H14-01um-R1-848-length-15709-cov-5_pt1 | contig 15709 bp, 14 predicted proteins | sample MGYA00564403_ERZ1292642 | MGnify/ENA primary metagenome ERZ1292642 (study PRJEB36523, sample SAMEA6512643) | groundwater metagenome | collected 2019-01-09 | study: AquaDiva: Metagenomics assemblies of 32 groundwater samples | reverse complement strand
GGGTTGCTCAACCCGAAGAACAGGTCGTTGAATGCCTGCGCGTTGAATTGCGCGAAGTTCGCCTTTCCGCTGATCTTACCAGTGCCGCGGCCGATGGCCAGGGGGAATTGGTACGACCCGAACAGCTCCTTGGTCGTGAACTGGAAGTCGATCGAGACGTCCTGCAAAGCTCCAAAACGGATGGGCGTAGCGGGGGTGTTAGTAAGGCTCTTGCCGTATAAGGTACCTGCTCCAAATTGATACTCCATGATTGCTCTCCTTACGTAGGTACTAGTACTGTGATGGGAAGGATGGCCACGGCTTGGTCGCCCAGGTTGCCCTCGAAAATTTCGACAGCGCCGTCGATGTAGCAGTTGTAAACAAGGCCGCCCAGGGTGACGCGATTCCCCTGCGGATCATCAACCACGAATGAAGACTCCACCGCATCCAGCAACGGATTCATGAGCTGAGACGGTATGACGTCAGGGTCAAGGTTGCCAGCCGTGTGAACGTAGAGGTACAGGTCCAACCCCAGCTCCCAGCGTGGTGGTAGCCCAGGTTTGCGCACGACCTGCTCGTGGCGCTGCAGCTGGAATAGCGCCGGTTGACCATCGGGCTGCACGTCCTCCCAGTGCTTCAGCTTGCGCGTCGCCGTGACGAACAACGGGGAACCCCCAGAGGCCAGCCCGCTGAAGAACGCGAACAACGCGGAGTAGATAGATTCACGGTTCACTTGTTAAGCACCGAGAGCGCAGCCTGACGAAGCTCGCTGACTATGCGAGGCTCCCAGTCTTTGAGCGTCGAACGCAGGAATGAACGCTCGGGCATGTTCACCTGTCGAGTGTGCGCGCTCACCAATGAAGAAGTTCCAGTCAGCTTTCCTTTTATCACCGCACCAGTCCTCTTATACTGCTGCGCATAAGTAAGTCGCTCTCGGTGCTGCCGTACGTAAGCCTTGATGTTGACGGACCCGCTGAACCCGTACTCGTGGATCGCGGCGTACTCGACGTTAGTGCCGACTGTGGCGAAGATGCCGTCCGGTTCGTCCGTCACCACTCGGTTGATGGAGCGGCGCAGCGTGCCGGTGCGAACGTGCAGCACCTGCCCCGTGAGCTTGTCCTCCTTGACGGACCGCTGAATGCCGATGGACAGTCGCGTGACCGCGCGCAGCAGCGACGCTCGCATCAGTTCGGGGGCGGAGCGGAGCCTAGCCTCCAGCACGTCGGTCTTGACGGTTACGGTGAACAGGCTCATCAGCACATCCTCACATTTCCAGATTCTATGAAGAAGTGTGCACCGCATCCGGGGCCAGTCAACAGTATAGAAGAGCTCCCTGCGCGTAATGTTAGGTCGTCATAGCTGCCCCCAAGCATCTCCCACCTGCCTGGGGTAGGCGAAGTAGTTTGTGGGACTGTTGGCGCCCAACAAATTATAGAGTGGCATCCTGGGCGTTTCATATCGTTCTCAAGCATGCATTTAGGGCACACGAAAGTTATTCCGTCTGCCTCCGACAGCGCATCCTTAGCCTCAAAATGCAGGTCATCAATTCGACGTAGAAATTGCGGCTCCAATTCTGTCAGTCTCATGTCAGTAGACTCCGATCATCTTATAAGCCTGCAACATCTCACGAGCGCTGTCCGACATCCCCTTCTTCTCATAGGAGATCGACTCCGTGGCGAGACTCTTCGAGTTGATGCCGATGGTGTTACGCTGCTGCAGGTCCAGCCCGATCATCTCGATCACGGCCTGCTCCACCGCTCCCGGGATGTAGTAGTAACTCATCGTCACGGAGTGGTTGAAGTCCGCCGAGTTGAACGTGAAGGTGCCGTCGGCGAAGCTGAACTGACCCGCGACCGGCGCTGCTCCAACCTCCGTCATGGTCAGCGAAGCCGTGTTGTCCTCCACGCTGATCACCACGCTCGCCGTGCCGCCCTCCGTCGGCGTCAGCACTGGCACGTTGCCCGTGGGTACGAAGTCGGTCTCCTCAGCCTGATACCCGGCAACCCAAGAGCAAGTGACGTTCTTGTAGCCCTGAGGAAACTTGCCCTCTGACTGGAGGTACAGCGTAGTCTCGTCGAATACGAAGCCGGCTTGGATGCCGTCCGCTGATTGAGGTACGACGGTATTCAGCACCTTGAGCTCGGATACGCTCAGCACGGGACTGTCGGGCAGCGTCAGTAACTTAGTGCCGCTGCCATTCAGCAGCTCATCCGTGTGGTTCGTAAATGGAAAGACTCGGCCTGTCCACTGCTCCACGTACGTGGACTCACGTGCGATCAGCTTGGCGATCAGAGCATCCTGGGTCGTCCCAGTGATGGTCAGGAACGACTTGACAGACGCGACAGTGGTCAGATTGGCCACGGGATTACTTAGCCTTCTTTACCGAAGTGCCTTGGAACGGTGCAAGGCCATGGTTCTTGAGCTCAGGAACGAGCCGCGCCGGAACCTCCACGCAACCGTCCTCGTCGCCGTCCAGGTTGAAGCCGCCCACGGAGATGCTGGTGGCTTGGCCTGGTTGGAACTGCATCTTAACCATTCCCTGATCAAACGGATTCTTTTGGCTCATGACGATACACTCCTATAGTTATGAAAAAGCCCCAGGGAACCGGGGGAGCGAGCCCCTGGGGAAGTCCGGCCACTGCTCGGTGAGCTAACGCTTACCCGTTCGCAATGTTGGTGATGACGCCAATGCTTGGCGGAAAGTAGTGCTGAAGAACGCCGTCCTCGTACACGCCGTACTGATACTTACGCGTGACCAAGGGCCACTCGATCTGGTAGTAGTCGCGACGCATGCGCATCTGCATGACGTTGGTCACGTTGCTGAGAGGGTACGGCAGACGGTTGGTGGTGAACAACATAGTGCCGGCAGGCATGTTCGGGTGAAGACGAATCTTCAGCTCGATCGCACCGTCCATGGCGAACTTGTTCAGATAGGTACGAACCATGATGCCGCCGCCGATCATCCCTTGCTCCATGTTGAAGTTGATCCGCATCGCGCCGTTGGCTGCGCCCGCGAGAATCTTCTTCCCGATGTTGTTCATCTCCTGCGAGTTCACCCACAGCGTGTCAGGGCTGAGCCGGTAGTTGTCCCAGAACGACTTGAGCGCCGTGTCAATCTCCACGATGCCGCCTGCGCCGTCGCTGGTGAGCGGGGTGCCAGTGCCTGGAGTCCCCGTCGCCTGCGTTCCTTGGTAGGAATTTAGCGAGGACTTCGAGGCAAAGGTCAGCAATCCGTCGAACGCGAGGCTATTCGTGGAGTTGTTGGTCGCCGTAAGCGCCTGGAAGTTCACCACGCCAGGAGACACAGCCACACCCGTCGCGTTCGCCGTGATCAGCACCGAGTTGATAGTGGTGATCGCGCCGAGCGTGAGGTTGCCGGCATTGGCGCCCCAGAACCACGCGTACCCCATCGCGCCCGCAACCGCCGTGACCGAGGCTGAGATGGTCGTGGTCGAGCCGGTATTGGAGTTGATGATGTTGGCTTGGGTGGAGGGAAGCGCCGTGCCGCCACTGATCACGTCAGTCGACGCGTCGGCGTTGGTGCGGGTAAAGGACTGCACAATGCCAGTGCTCAGCGAGGCGTTGAGGTAACCCTCGAACGTCAGGGCTACGCAACCCACCCCATAGCCCACGTTGCCGGTCAGCGAGCCGCCGGTATTGGCGGAGGTCAGGGTCGGCGTCGGGGTGTTGGCCACGGACAGGCTGTTGTTGCCGCCGAGGATCACCTTCTCCGCGGAGATCATCAGGGCGCGCAGCAAGCCTTCCACCGCGAGCGCCTTGACGTCTTGGAACCCCTCGGCGGCGTAGTCAGCCTCGAACGTGACCGAGTCCTCCAGGCCGAGGCCCTTGTAGCTGGCCGTGTAGTCGGCTGTGGTGGTGGCGATCGCCCCCGAGCGGTTGCCCTGGGACACGTACGGCGAGCCGGTGACGGCCGTGTTGACGCCAGTGACCGCGCGCCAGTTGGCTTGAATGCCGCCCTTGCCGCTGGTGCGTGGAATCTCGTTGCGGAGCGGAGTGATTACCGGGTAAAGCTGCTTCGCGGGTGCTTCGAGGTCATAGGCGGTAATGCCGCTGATGGCCGAGTTCGACTGCGTCCATGCCTTGGCCAGCTCGCCGTCCGGCGCGCCTTGGGCGGCCTTGAGCAGAGCGATGGTCTCGGCGGAGGTCTGTGCATTCATCTGAGTCTCCTTGGTTCGGGTGCTTCGTTAAGTTTGGAAGGTTGTCGACTGGCTTACCCGCGATAAAGCGGCTGGCCTCCGTTGGTCATTGCCTGCTTGATGAGCGACGCGGCAGGGTGTACCGCGCCGGATGAGTCCTTAACCAGGTCAGCTTCGCCTGGGCCTGTTGCAACGTCGCCGTTGTCCTCTGCCTTGCTGACGGCACGCAACGACACGCGAGGCGTGCGCGGCTCGGCCTCCAGCTTGGTAATCTTCTCGGTAGCCTCGGTCAGCGCCTTCTGCAGTGGAGCTACGGCGTCCGCCACGAGCTTAGTTAGCGCGTCGGACGGCTCCAACTTCTCGACCTTCTCCGCCGCCGTGCACTCCGCGCCGAGTTCGACGCTGGCCTGGTGGATGGCCTCGATGCGCCCCTTGTCCGCCGAACTGTTGCGCGCGCCGAGCTTGACCAAGGTCAGCAGTGGGTCCTCGTCGCGCTTCGCCAGGTCACCGGTCTGCTCCGCCATGGCCATCAACGGAGCCGGTACGCCAGTGCCCGCCTTGCTCTCGGCCATGGCCTCGTCGATCAACTCCTTGAACACCTGCCCCGCCAAGGAGATGACCGCGCCGATGCGCTGCGGCAACGGAGAACTGTCCCCCTCCAGGTAAGCCTCGTACTCAGCCGACTTCTTCAAGCTGATGAGCGACGCCAGTACGTTCGCGAACTGCGAGCACTCGTACATGCTCTTAGACAGCTCGTTGACGGAGTCACTCTTCTCCGTCTTCTTGGCCTTAGCTGCCTTCTTCTCCTCAGGCGTCATCTTCGCCCATGCTGCCTTGTCGTGGCCCTCAGGTGCCTCGTCATCGTCCTTAGCCGCGAAGGGATTCTCGCCCTTAGCTAGGGCGATGACCTGCGCCACCGTGAGCCCCTTCTCGTTCATCACCTTGCCCAGTTCCTCGACGTCGTCCGGCGTTCCGTTGACCTCGACGTTCGGGGGTTCCTCGACGTGCTCTTGGAACTCCACCTTAGCCAAGGAACCGTCGGCCTTCTGCACCTCGAAGAACTTCGCCGAGGGAATGCAGGGGCGGTCCACAAGACTGATCTCGTTGGGAATGGCGATGTATGACGTGATGTCCTGGTTATCGACCTTGGTCACCGTCTTCGTGCCGTACGCTCCGCCAATGGAGAAGCCAGTATAGGTCCCGGACAGTACCTTCCGCCATTCTTGATCATCGACGATGTGCGCGCAGACGTCGATAGCCTTGTCAGCATCGCTGAAATCGATCCCCTTCAAAACCCCAGCGGCGACCTTGCCGTGCATGGCACGGACGTTGCCGAGTGACTTGCCGCCGCTGTCCTTGCTGACGTCATCCGACCACTTGACGAAGTGCGGCTTCGAGCCGATGTAATCCAGGCGTTCATTGGACTTGTCGAGGGTCTCGTCGGCAGCTCGCCCATAGACCAAGCGGCGTTCTTCGTCGACCTTGCGAATCTGGGCGAACAGCTTCATGTCGTACTCCTTTGAAATTTTGAGTGCAGAAATCCGCCGACGAGCGTCGGACGGTCTTGGGCCGGTTCCTGAGTTACTGTCTGCTTTTGAGGTGTTGCCTGCATGACGCGGAGCTCCCTGGAATCCGGGAGGCGTCGTGCAAGCGGAGCGGGGTGACCGCGTGGCTTTGCTGCGTGCCGGGTGCTACAAGTAACCGAATAATAAACCTTTTTTGGCTCATTAGGTGCTCTCTTTTAGCCAAATTTCCCACGCCGAAACCGCTCCCTTCAAGAGCCGAATCAGCGCTTCGTGCAACTTCTTGGTGGCTGGCGCCATCAGACCGAGGCTCCGGTAGCCGGGTTGCGCCACGTGGTGCCATCGTAGACGACGCTGTACGCCAGCGTGGTATCGACGTAGGTGGCCCCGGTGAATAGCCCCGTCGTCGGGCGCTGCGCGGTAGTACCCACTCCGAGGCAGTTACTTCCCCCGGTGCGGAACCAGAAGTTAGCCTCTAGTACCGTGGCGTCCTGCGCCGGTGCGTCGACCGTAGTTCCGGCGGTTGGGGTGTAGACCCGTCCATTCACCGTGATCGGCTTGCTGGGGAAAGCTCCCCCTACCTTGGGCAGCATGCGCTGTACCGTGTCGTTAGTTGCCATTCTGAGTCTCCTTCGAGGTGAGGCGCGCCTTGCGCCGGGTCTTACTTGGTTTGCTGCCGTACGGTTGAATTCCTGACGTCGCCGAGCTAGGCGCGCTCCACTCCTTGGTGAGGGGCACCGTGGTGTCTCCCTCCAGCCACCCCCTGAGTTCGTCAAGTGACATGGCGCAGACCTCGCCGAGCCTCCAGCCCTTCGGGTAGTGCGAGAGGTACGCCTTCACTGCTTGCTCCTGGTCGTCGTAGCCGAGCATTATCTTGTGCTCGTCGAAGGCGCCGTCCGCGTCGACCTGGTTGATCACGTAGGCCTCGCCGTCCCAGTCCTCCGGTGTCGACGGGCGCACGAAGACATCCAGGTGTCCGCCGTCTGCGCCAGTAGTGCCCTTGAGGTAGCCATAGTGCGCCTGCATGACCGGCCACTCGGGACGCCTATAGCTGCCCGCTGGGTTCTCCACGCTGACGCTGAGCCCGGCGACCTTGGCGTGCCCTTTCTTATAATTACCGGCTGCGGCCTGCGCCTCCGTGGGCCTGGCGCGCAGGTTGAGCGGCGACGTGGCGGAGGAGTGGGCGGCTTGGTCCACATTCTTAATCAGCAGCGCGCAGAGCTGCGTCCTTGGCGCCGCCTTGCGCAGCACGCCGAGGAGCGAGACCTTGCCCGCGTACCCGTTGGTGTAGGCCGCCGCACCCTGCCTCTCCGCGCCCGCGCGAGAGGCATAGCACTTTCCGCTCTCGCCCCAGCGGTAACCACTGTCGCCGTTCGGGAGGGTGCAGGATTGGATGGGCATCTTCTACCTGACCCGTACCTTATAGGTGCTTGCAGAAGGTGTCCCAGCGACTGCAGCACACACTCTGACCGTAACGGTATCCGTAGAAGTTACCTGCGCCTCCCAGTACATTCCGTCTCCAGGGTAAGTGGTAGGGTCGGCGTACGCAGCCATAGAAGTAAGAGTACCGGTAACAGTGGCGGTGCCAGAAGCACAGGCACCCGCCAACAGCGCTCCTCCGCCTATACTTGTGCTAGTGCCTGAAAGAAGTGTACTTCCCCACGAGCAAGAAGTGCCGTTGTTAGTGAGCACTTTACTGCCTTGCCCGCTGACATTAGGTACAGCACATGAAGAGGGCGGCTTTGGCGCCTGCGCTAACCCAACAATTTGGTAGAAAAGTAAAGCCCCTGCTACCAGTAATGTGTACTTACGCATCTCAGATCATCCTCAAAGAAGTTCGCGGGATAGTGAAAGTAGCGCCGCCCCCAATAGTAAAGGAGAAAGACCACGTCAAGTAAACATGGCGCAATAGTATGCCCTCGCCAGGACTGACTAATGAAACTAGCGGAGTTCTGTAACTGCCGCTTAAAGGCCAAGTCGTGGGAGCATTCCCCGAAGCTCCAGATATATCAAAGAACGGACATAAAGCCGAAGCAAAAGTTTCTCCCCCGCTTCGCTCCATAGTCAGCACAAGTTTCGGCGCTATGCCGCCTACTAACCCGTCTACGAAGTAATCGCCTTCTGCGAAGACAGTGTCTCCTACGGAAGGTAGCTTTTGAAACATCCAAACCACCCCACCATCCGTTATTATGTCTCCGTACCCAGTAGGCACTGGAGCCGTCCCACCAGTCACTCCAGTATTACCTGATACCAAAGCTAAACAACTCAGTATACCGAGCGGAAATGCGGCAAGGCGCCTGTGATCGCCGAGCGTCACAGTTTGAGACGCTGTCCAGTTCTGATCCCACCGTCCGAGTTGGCTCAGCCCACCCACAGCTTGGCACGAACCGACGTAAACATTTACAGCCGTCCAATTAGCCGAAGCGTTACTAGCGTTGATAATTATCGGAGTAGAGGCATCATCAAGCGAAGCCCCTTTAGAAACAGTCACTGAGCTAAAAGTGCCACCAGCGATGCCAACTGCCACAGACTCTGGCCCGCTACCTGTGACTCCGGTGCCGTTCTGGTACCCACGAACGCCTGACGCGTAATCACCATTGAAGAATGGGTTAACGCAATACTCCTTAGGGTCTCTGCGAATACTACTACCTTTTGGTATGGTCTTTATAAATGGCAACCTGTAGGCCACTTCTTTACCAATCACTGCAGCACCAGGATAGCTTGGGTGGGTACCGTCAATGGAATAAATGCTGCTTGGGTAACCGTCGCTTGGCTGGGCAAAAACTCTTGCGGCGTCTGCCATGAATACGTTCTCAGTTGCTATAGCGTAAGCCTTCAGCGCAACAGTCACCTCTGACTGATGAAGCCACTCAGCTTGCGTAGTTATCGAGGTGGCTGTAGTAGGTGTTAGAATCACGACTACCTTACCAAGAGCCAGCAATCTAGAAGCCATCTCCTGTACATTTGACACTGTCTGTGCTGAAGTAAGGGCCGGCCCATTTGTATCATTTGGGCCTGGTTCTATGAAGGCCACTTCAAACTGATCGTAGTAAGGCACCACCAGCGTGTCCCAATGACTGAGCATGTCGCTAGTCGTATATCCAGGCACGCCCGCATTCAACATTGTCGAAAAAGCCCACCCGAGAGCCGTGTTCATGGCTGTCATATAACCAGACCCGACAAAATAGGCTGGGTTAAAGCCCTGGTTCGTTATTGACGTACCTATGAATATAGCTCCCGTGCCTAACGTGTAAAGATCAATGTCAGTCAGCACCGAGTCGCTTATAGTGACTCCAGAAACTTCTCCGGAAGTGATAGCAGCAAGACCATCGCTGGTAACGCCAGTGTATGCCTGCCACCCATTTGCCTCCAAAATGTTGGCGTCAAAATCAGGTACTACTAATGGCTGATCGACAATGCCAGAGTAAAGTCGCCCGTTAGCCCTAATCGCCAAATAATTTGGGTTAGGTAGTAAAGCTACCATTCTCATATTGAGTCCCCACGTGTCACGTAGAGCGTCGAGTTACCGGCACTTATGAAGGCCAAGTTGGTGTCCCCCGCCTTCGCCATGCTGTAAAGCGCCGGCTGGTTGGCGAACACGGGGAAGCCGCCGCCCACGTTCGCCGTCGGCACCTGCGCCGCCAAGTTAGCGTTCGCAGTCAGCTCGCAGAACACAATCTGCGGTCCGGCGTTCTCCAACCGAAAGAATAGTCCTCCTCCGCCCGGCAGCGCCGCGTTCTGGCTGGAACCGTTGGCGGTGAACGCAAAGGTGCCTGCTTGGTTAGCTCGAAACTGCTTCATTCGTCATCTCCTTCGTTAGATTGGTCGGCCTGTTCGGACAGGACTGGTAAAAGGTCGCACAAACAATTTGGGTGATAAGGCGGCTGAGAGTACCCAGGTATGAAGTCATCCTCCAGCCCTACGGCCCCAGCGTCCGCGCAATCATCACACTCATCCTCCACGTCATGTAGGTCGCCGAGTATCGATTCTTTCTTCTCTACCTCGCCAGTCTGGCGCCACCCCTCGACGTTCCCCTCCACGTGGGCGAAGGCCAACTCGGTACGGGCGATCATGTCCGCTCTAGCCTCGCCGAACGCGCCGAGCTCCTCGATGTGGTCACTCAGCTTCTGCGAGCTCATGCCCTCCTCGACTGCGTTATTAAGCAGGCTCTTCATCGCGTCCTCGGTCGTGCCCGCGAGGTCCTTGATCAGCTCGCCCCCGCGTGCCTCGGCATAGGCGAAGGCCAGCGTGTCCAGCTGCTTCGTGATCTCGCCCGTGGCGCTGAAACCTACCTGCCCCACCCCGAAGATGCCCGCCTGCTTGAACGCGCGGATGAGCTCCGGCGTGATCGAGTCCACGATGTCCACGCTCACGTCGTCGAAGTTGAGCGTTGCCAGAATCTTCTTAACGATGTCCGCGTCGGACTTGGTAAGCTTCTCATACTCCTTGACAGCCGTCGCCGCCAGGTCCTTCGCCGCCTGGCTAAGCACGGCGCTGATCTTCCTGACGAGCTTAGGGTGCTTCGCCTCGACGTACTTTCCGACGTTGGTCTTGACTGGCACATTCGCCTTTCGCAGGCTGCACCCGCAGAGCTTGGCGCCAGGGCCGTAGTCGATCTGATGGAGGTGCATGACGCTCACCGCTCGACCCTCACGAACGTATCACCTTGGTTGATCGTCGGCGGATGCACCTCGATGTGGAACATCTTCTGCACGTCTTCCTTGGCGGGCGGGTCTGTAACGACTGGCTTCTTACCGAACAGTGGCTTCTTGCCTGGCTCTCCTTCACCCTCGGCCGGGGTTCCGTCGGGGTTCAGGCCGGGCGCCATCACCGGAGTCGGCCACGCGGCCTCCTTCTGCTCCGGCGTGAGCGCGTCCATGTTCTTCCGCTCACGTACCTCGTCCGGTGTGATGACCTTCGCGTCAAGATATATCTTGTCGACCTTGGACTGCGCGTCCTCGTCCAGCACGTTCTCAATCTTCCAGCGGAACTTCAAGTCCTGCACGCCGAGGTGCGTCTTCAAGATGAAGTTGAGTTTCCGCTCGATCCACTTCATCAGCGGCATCAGCCCCTCCTCTTTCGCTGAGTCCGCGGACTGCTCAGCCGTCGCACGATTCTGCTGCTTGACGAACGCCGTAGGCGGAATGGAGAACGCGAAGCAGACGATGCGCGCCAACCACTCGTCGTACTCATCCTTGAGCACCGCCTCCTTGGGGAACACGATGTCCTTGAGGGAGGGAACGAACCGCATCTTGCGCCGCTGCGCTGTGTTGCCCTCATTAAGCGCGTCCCACATGAGCTGGAAGTCATGCACCTGCTTCGGGGTCCAGGCCTCCGGCACCTGCGCGATGGCCTCCGGCACGTTGCCGCTGGTGTAGTACTCCAGCTGACTGACCTGACGACGCAACGCGATGTTCACCGTCATGATGATCTGCTCGACCGGCGAGAATCCATAGAGCCGACTAGTCCGAGGATTACGCATCAAGTAGATCAGTTGGTCACTGCTCAGGTCGTTGGCCATGATGCCGTGCAGCACTTGCTGATATGCCACTTCCGGCGGGATAGGGGTGCGCCCACCCGCGTCGATCTTCCGCGTGATGGTCGCCGCGTCGAGGAGCTCCAGGGCATGGACCTTACCTCCGCGCGTCAGCAGCGGGTAGATCGCCACGGCGTCGATGACCAGCAGGTCCTCCACGAACATAGAGAGCCAGTCGTCCCAACTGTGCTCGCGGTCCGGACGCTCGAAGAAGTCAGTAATCTCGGTTATCTGGTCCTTGTACTTGTCCGCACTGACCTTAGGATCACTAGGCACGATCTCCCACTCGTAGGACTTAATCTGATCCTTCCGCGTCTCGAGGACGATTCGTAGCAAGTCGTACCCGTCCGCGAGCCCGCGCATGAGCGCGAAGGGGTTCGTCTCCGTGTTCCTAGGCTGGACTCGTAGATTGACGCCGACCGGGTAATCGAGCTGTCGGCCCTCCGTCTTCTCCTGGGCCACTGGCGCGATGGGTTGCATGGGGCCGAACCACGCCTCCGGCCCGGCGCCGGTGATCATGTACTTCACGCCCTGCGCCACGCGAGCTATGAGCGACGGCTCGATGTTCATACCCATGGATTCACGTGCGGCCATTATGCGGCTTTCCTCTCAGTCATCTGCTGCTTCATGTATTCCACGAGGCCCATCGTCTTGTCGCGGACCCGCGCCCAGTTCACGTACTGCGTAGTGGCGTCGGTCTCATCGTCGTGCGGCACGCCCGGGAACGCCGAGAGCTCAGACAGATAAATTTCGATCTCCGGGTCGTGGTACTTCGACTCCGTGTACGCCGGGTCAGGTAGCCACACGTTACCGGCCTCCTGAGTAGGCTGCATGGCATACGCCCGCGCCACCTTGCCGCCGTCCGGATTGATGGCGATGATGCCCTCGACCTCGCTGCTCATAGTCTCGATGACGGCCGACCCGTTAGCTTTGTCCTCCACCAGCACCGCAATCGCGTCGGGGAACAGTGCCTTCATGCTAGCGACGGCCTTGCACGTAGCGCTGAACCCCAGGTGCTCCTTGACTCGCTTGAGGAGGTAGTGATCTGCGCCCTTACGCGCCCAGGCTTGAATCGCGACGAAGTCAGAACTCTCCAGTCCCTTGAAGGTACAATCCACGGAGATCACCGTCTCGTCGCACTCGGGTAGCTCCTTGTAGTACTGCCAGGCGCCACGCTTGAAGATGATGCCCCCTCGCGGCTCAGGGTTCTGCTGCAGCTGAGCATTGACGTGGTAGCTGCCCAACGTCTTCTCCATGTCCTTGGCCGTGGCCTCGCTGATCCGCTCGGGGTGCAGCAGCTCACCGGGGGTCGTTCGTGGGTCTTGGAACCCCAGCGACGTAGTCTTGCGCAGCGCGGGGTCGTAGCGGAACGGTAGGACGAGGTGCTCCCACCCTGACTCGTTGGCTAGGCAGTACCCGGTGAGGTCGTTGGCATTGACCCGTTGGTGAACGAGGATGGTAACGTCCGTCTCCGGATCGTTGGAACGCGTCGCCATGGTGCCTTTCCACCACTCAATGCTGGTGGAAAGGGCCAAGGCACTGTCCGCCTCCTTGGAGGAAACCGGGTCATCGATGATCTTCACGTTACCACCGAACCCCGTCGCCGCGCCGTCCGTCGAAGTCACCACGCGAGTGCCTCGTTTGTCGTTCTCGTAGAACGTCTTTACGTTCTGGTCGGAGGTCATGGTGAATGAATCACCAAAAGCTGCCTGGTACCGATCATCCTCGATGATGCGCCTGGAGTCCACCGCGTCCCGAGTGGCTACGCTCTTAGCATAGGACGCAGTCAGGAATTGCGTGCTTGGTAGATCGACCCACATCCACGCGGGGAACGCCTGACTGATCAAGGACGACTTCAGGTGGCGGAACGGGATGTTGATTATGAGCTTCTTGATCTGGCCGAGCTTGACGGCTTCAAGGTGCTCGCACACAGCAAGAATGTGCCAATTCTCCTTGTACGGAGTAGCGGGCTGCAGCACGGGCCACGCGTAGTACTTGAAGAAGGAGTGCAGGCGACGCTTGGACATCTCACGTTGGATGTCTCCGACGATGCGTGGATTGCGGAGGAAGTCCGGGGTGGGCTTACCCATTTCCCTAGATTCCCCTCAAGTCCCTATCCAGCCTTCGAATAGTTCCCTTGACAGTTCCATCACTTTTATCCTTGGCCTTGGAAATGCGCTCAATAATGTTCACAGCATTGTTGTCAGTTGCGCTGAGTTTTGCAGCATCCACCAAGGAAGATTTCTCTTCGTCAGTTGCCGAAGGAAATTGTCGCGTTACTTCCGTGGAAATTACCCTAGCTGTTCGTTCTTCCGCCTTCTGGCTGCCGCCCCCGCCTGTATGTTGATTCCCGTGGAACTCATGGCCGGGGGTGTCACCCTTCCATAGAGGTGTCATGTTCTTACCTAACTTCTGAGCCTGCTTGACCAACTCAACCACTCTTTTATCTTCCATGAACTTTCTCCGCTAAAGTTAAAGCTGCTGCGAGGTCCGCCTCGCTCAGCCGGCTGAGGTCCGCCGGAACGTTCTGGGTCTGCACCGGGCCACTGCCGTCACCCCCCACGAGGCCGAGCTTGTCGCCGTACTTCTTGGGTTTGAGCTTACCCATCAACCACTTCCGGGTCTCGATTCGTATCTTACGGTGCTCCGTCATATCAGACATCTTGACCTCGATGCCGCGTGGGCTCTTCGTGACTGTCTCTCCGAGCTCCGGAGTGTCCGCGATGCTGAGCATTTCCTCACCAAGATAATCGGCCTGATCCGATTTCGCGCGCGCGTATTTTGAATCGAGTGCTTCGTCCTCGCCACACCATTTTCTTATAGCCGTATATGTCGGTAGTGGAAGTCCTTCGTACCCTTCATACAGTATTGTGACAATGCTCAGGGAAGTCGACGACAGACGAAGACAGACGTAGTCCATGACTTTCTCACGGTCCCAACTTTGCTTGCCCAACATAAGGGGGTGGTTGGGAACTTTGTCCCGAGGAACCTTCACCGAAGTCTTAATCGTCTTCGCCTTGTAGTACTCTGACTTCTGCTCCGCTGCGTACTTCGCTTTGTTCTCCGCGCTCTTCGCGTAGTTTGTAGGTTTCCCAGTCTTCGAGACCAGTGGCTTAGCAGGTGGTGACGACGCCCCCTTGGCACTGACTTTCTTCTTGGCGGGGAGCTTCGCTGCTGAGGACATACCACCTCCGATGTTTGGCTGCCGAAGCATACCGCGTTCGCCCCAGCCTAGGTGGCGGTCAAATAAACGGTTTCACCTCCCCAATTCTCAGCTTTGGCCGAGCAGGCATCCGCTATTGGCGGACATTTACTGAAACAGTTTCACTAATTTCTCAGCAAAATAAAAATGTGAAACTTGGGTGAAAATGCTTAACCATGCGGCTTTGCAAAGCATTAGTTTCAGAGTTTCATAGTTTCAGATAGTATATAATATATAAAGAAGGGGGGAGGGGGGGTGATTTATAAAAGGTTTGGCGACGATGAAACCGCGTTTTAACGCAACCTCTGAAACTGGCTGTTTTAATCAAGAACCGAGCTGCCAGAGGCTTTGCCGCAGTCACTAGGCATTTTTAACAAAGCCGGGTAAGCTAAGCCCCGCTAGCCATCCAAGGGCGGAGGCGCCAAGTCTCCTCGTACTTACCCTGCTCAAATCTCCTCCGAGAACTTTCCTAGGGGTTAAAGAACGGCCCAGTTGAAGCGGATACGCCCCGACTTCAATGCCCACGGATTGGCAGCACCGCGCCGACGCGTACCGCGGTAATTGACAGGCGAGAAGGTAACCTTGTCCGCTGAAGAGACTTTAGGAAAGTGAATGACAGCCTTAACGATCGTCCAAGTTCGCGCCGCGATGTTAAAGAAGCTCGCGGAAAGCCTGTTAAAAGAATCCACCATCAAGTTACTTCGGTTTAAGCCTTACGCTGAGCGGGAAAGCCTCAGCTTGAAGTTACCCGCCGCCGCCGCTGGATTCACCATTCCTTACTTCTCCGTAGATGGAAAGTTAAGCTCATTCTTCCGGTATCGCTACGTCGAGGATACACGCAAGGGATTCGCGTTGCTTACCGGCCAAAAACCACTTCGGTATGGGCAGCCCGCCAATACTTTGAATGAGGTTTACTTTCCCCCTTGCTTCCAGTGGCGGGGATATCTAGCCTCGGACGGCCCTATTGTGATCACGGAAGGGGAGTTGAAGGCTGCCTGCGCCACGCAGCAGGGAATCCCCACGATTGGACTTGGGGGTGTTTGGTGCTTCATGTCCAGTAAGAAGAACCTTCCCTTGCTGCCTCAGCTGGAGGCCATCAAGTGGAAAGATCGCCTGGTGATCATCTGCTACGACAGCGACGCCGTTACAAACCCTGACGTCATACGCGCGGAAGGCGCGTTGGCGCGGCAATTGTTAGACCGCGGAGCTAAGATCAACATTGCACGCATCCCAATTAACGGTACTAGTAAAGTAGGGCTAGATGATTACTTAGCAGCGCACGGTGCGGAGGAATTCCGGAAGAAAGTGCTGG
>ERZ1292642.847-Hain-H14-01um-R1-847-length-15709-cov-17_pt1 | contig 15709 bp, 24 predicted proteins | sample MGYA00564403_ERZ1292642 | MGnify/ENA primary metagenome ERZ1292642 (study PRJEB36523, sample SAMEA6512643) | groundwater metagenome | collected 2019-01-09 | study: AquaDiva: Metagenomics assemblies of 32 groundwater samples | reverse complement strand
TGGCGGGAAGCTGCCTACCGCGGCGGAGATAGACCGCATGACGGCAGATGCTATGAGAGGGCGCTAGGGACTAGTTGTGTTACCCCTAATGGTTCAGGACAAGGAGTGAGGCCACGGTGAACTTCGTCATGGCAACGAGCACACAGAGCAATCATGTTGCCGAGAACATAGTCTCCTTGTGCGATAACGCGGTGAACGTGCGAGCGCATACGGGCATAACCGCAAAGCTGGCAAGGTTGCTGCGCTACCCAAATGCGACTAACAGAATCAATATGTTTACCACCTCTGCTTTTAGTAACTCTCATTCGTTCGTAATGAATCGCACACAGACCCTTCGCCATGTGTTTGTTGGTACAGCCCTCAATAGTGCACACCTTTTGACTCGCAACCACTTGGCGTCTCTCTGTGTGGCAGTCCCAGCATCGTGGGCTTTGGGAGTGGCGAGTCAGCAACTTTCCACAGTCCACACATACCTTCGGTTGGGGGGCGCGACATTCCTTGCATCGGTCAAGCAGTGGATTCGTATAACGGTTCATGGGCTTTCCACACGATATGCAGACTCGCACTGGTTGTCTACCGCGATTCTTCCAACACTCTCTACATTGCAGGGTCGCCTTGCCGTACAGGGGCAGTTGTTTTCCACAGGTTCGGCAGTTCCTGGACTGGACACGGAAACACGCACGGCATATCTGAGTGTTCGACCCGTGAGAAGTCAGTTCAGTTCCGCATATTCCGCATCTCTTAACAAGCCTGGTGTTTTGCATGGCGTCATCTCCTATTTCCTCTTTACACCAGCCTACCACACTTATGACATAAAGTCAAGGGGTTAGCAATAGATAAGGAAGGTGTATTTTGCCAAACGTGACCGCGACCACCGCAGACCTTTTTTTCTCCGAAATTTGGAGTCCAGAATTGAACAGGGCAGTAGAGTTCAAGCTCGTAATAATGGCCCTATTTGCCGACTGGACAGGGCGCATGAAGGGGGAAGGGGACGTGTTCCACCTGCCCAACCGCCACAACCTGACGGCAAACACCAAGTCGGCTGGCACAGATGCGACCCCAGAGGCCATCACCGAGACTCAGCAGAACTTCACAGTCTCTACGCATCAGATAGTGGCGCAAGAGATAGAGGACTTTGCTGAGGTGATGTCCAAGTACGACATACGCAACGAGTACACCCTGGCAGCGGCCTATGCCCTGGGACGCGCTCAGGACGTGGCTGCGGCTGCTCTACTGGACGACAACACCACGCAGACAGTGGGCACTCTCAACGTAGAGATGACCGACGACAACTTCATCCGCGCATGGCAGTACCTTCAGGACAGCTCAGGGATGCCTCCCTATAAGGGCGTGGTGAGTCCTGCTTGTTGGGGCGGACTGTTGAAGATTGAGAAGTTCACCCAGCAGCTTTACAACGGCGACACCCAGGGCAGGGCTGTGCATGATGCTCAAATCGGGCGTATCTATCAGGCAACCATGCACGTATCCAACCTCACAGTGGGCACTGCGCCCTCTTCCAGTGGCAGCATGTGGGCGGGTGACCACTTCTTCAAGATTATCAAGAAGGCTCCCAAGCAGGACGCTTGGTTCTCCCCCCTTGCCAAATCCTGGGTGGTAGCCACCGACCAAATCTTTGGCGCTTACGAGAAGCAAGAGGCTGACGAGGCCGCGGCTGTCACGACTGATAACCTGCTCCACAGCGTGCGTTTGCAGAGCCTGAAATAAAGTACGTTGTCAGTAATGCCATGAATGCACCAACGCTCCTACTCCGACCAGCACGGGACAAGAAGGCTTACCGCCTGAAGTGCCGTTTTAAGATTGAGGCATATCCATATCCCGACAGGCTAGAGCGGGCGAAGGTGCGTATGGCTGAGAGGTTCGTGGAGGACATGCACAAGCAGGGCTGGGAGTATGCGGAGCAGTTCGGCTTCAAGATGAAGGGGCCGTTCCCGATGGTGGAAACCATGATCTTGCGGCGTCCACGACAGCATAGCGCCAAGGAGATGCTGGCGGGAGTCTTGGCGGGCAATCCCTACAGGGATGAAGGCGTGGACTATGCAAAGCCCGTGCTTGCCCTGGATATGCAGGAATACTGGGAATACGAGTTGTGCGCCACCTTTTCACGCATGGAAATCTTAACAGAGTACCCAGATGCTCACGAAGAAGAGAAAGGATAAGACATGGTAGGAGTGCTGTCGGAAGACATCGCATCTGACGTAGGACGGCGTATTCAGCCAACCTACGGGTACTACAAGCAGGCCAACGGGTGGATTACCGTCTCTACCATAACCTTGCTGGAGAAGGCGAACTACACGTCACGGGGGTGGCGGTGTCTAGAGCAGTACGGGGCCTTTGACATGACGCCCTATGTGGCAAACCACCCCTTTGAGGCGCTATTCATGTTTGGGGGTGCTCACGAGATGCCTGCCGAGCAGGTGTTACAGACGGGGCTTTACATGAATCCGCCATTAGTGCCCAGGTGCAGGCAGCACATAACCCAGTTCCACCGCGGCCACACCAGGGCTTGCTGGGCAGGAGCGCAGCCCGTGGAGTTTCCCCAGATGGCCGAACTCCCCCCAGTGCGCGTGGGGCCTTTCCCTTGTGAGTTCTGTCCACGTGAGTTGCCCACCAGAGAGGGAAGGGCACAGCATCAGAGCGTAGCTCATCAAGAGGAACTGAGCAGCCTGCGGACAGGGCAGAGCCTTGCAGCAGCCCTACAAACCAACGCCAAGCCAGCCAGGAGGGCAAGGAAACAGAAGGCTAACTAGCCTTAAGGGTCACGCCGAGTGCGTGGATTCCCTAGAAAGGACAGCAAATGCCTATAGCACGACGGGTAGCCAGTGATTTGATGTTCTCTAGCGCGCTGAGGCGCGTTATGGGGCAGAGTAGGTTGTATCCCTTTATTGAACGCCACTCCCTGGATGTGGTGCAGATGCTCCCTGGGGGCGACGAGTTCATAGGGGACACGCTTCGCACCGACATTTATACAGTCGCCAACGGAGGTGGGGCGGGTGCTGCCTCCCCCGTTATCACAGCCAACACCCTGAACGGTGTCTGTGACTTCGTGACAGGGACGGCGAACGACTCCACCGCCTCCTCTGAGTTGAGCACGGGGTTAGCCTTCCGAGGCGACAGAGGGTGCACTATGGTGGCCTGCTTCACCCTAGACATCATAACGGGTGTTAAGGCTGAGGTAGGTTTCACCGACGTTGCCACCGACCCTGGCGCGGTAGCGACCAAGTCCACGCCCACATTCACGGCTACCGACTGTGCTCTGTGGTGTCTCGATACCAACGACAATGGCAACTGGGAGGGGCTGGCTGCCAACAACGGAAGCACCGCTCCAATGGCTACCGTTGAAACCTTCAATGGGCTAACTCTAGCGCCCGTTGCTACAACCTACGAATGGCTGATGATAGAACTCATCGAGTCTGACAACACGGATAACGAGTGTGCCGTGGAGTTCAGTCGTTTCAATCAGGCGGGATATCTGACACACCGTGCTATTGGCGGTGGTGTAAATCCCCAGGGGCCTAACTCCAACGTCCTGCTCACCCCCTGGATTTACGTTGAAGCCAGGAACGCTACCAGCAAGACATTGAGCCTGGATTATTGGAATGCGTGGCAATATCGAACGGACATACAGGTCTAACCGATGATTAACGAAGAGGCATAGAGGGAGACAGTGCAGAGAATCTTGAATTGGTTTTTTAACGGGCGGTCTGAGATGCCTGGCTACTATGCAGAGCAAGGATACAACCTAGAGAATCTCCGTCTGTACTCCGCAGACGCACCAAGTAAGTCCTGCAAGGTGGACATCAGAAACAATGGAGTGTCTGTCCTGTCGAATTACGCAGAACTTTCTGGTCGGGAAACCCTAGAGGAGTTGGCTGGGAACTTCAAAAGCCCAAGTATAGATGAGGGTTCGGTTATAACCTGCCACATCATTGAGGCAGGTGGGGTAGGAAGTCTGAGCATTCAGTTGGAAATGGACTCACTCAACTAAGAGGAGTCCGAAGTCTAATAGTCCGTCCTGGCGGACACTAAAGATACCAAGGGGAAAGGAAACGAAATGGCAGCCCTGATAAAACTCACAGCGATAACTAGCGGAGATGATGTCTTCGCAAAGGGAACAGAGGGGGGGTCGCTTATAACCATTGAACAGAGGGTCGTCTGGACGGCCAAAGGATATGGTTTTCAGGCGATGTCCACAGCGGCTGTTGCCTCCTTGGTGGTGCGACCCACCACCGTCGCCATAGCGACCCTGCGGAACCAGAGTACCAACAGAAACTTCGTCATTGACGAGGCGTTCGCCCACAACCTTGTGGGCGTTGCCAGCTCCGCATTCTCCCTGTGGCTGTGCTCTCACCCCGTTGGCATGGGTACTATCACCAACGACATTACGGTTCGCAACAGCCTGAATGGTAGAAATGCGGGCGGGTCGGATGCGTTTTTCGACATCGAGGCCACAGTCACCGATAACGGCTGGTTCCCGTGGGGCGTTTCCGACCACACCGTAACCATTACACAACCTGGTGGTGTTGTTATCGCTCCTGTAAACGGCAGGATTATCATCCCGCCGACTGGTGGCATTTCCCTGTCATGTGTAGCGAGCACAACTGGCGTGACTGTTACGTCAGGGTTCAGGTGGTATGAAGTCCCTAGCGCTGAACTATCCAACACCTAGACAACCGAGTTCTACGCATAGGCTTAGGAGAACGAGAGGAGACATCGTCTGATGGACGAAGAAAAAGTCAAACTACGGGCTGAAGTCAATTCATTGCTGGCGCGGGTGGGCCTGCTGGAAAATCGCTCTGCATTTGATGCTCTGGTGTTGCGCGTGGGGCTACTGGAGAATCCCTCTGCATTTGATGCTCTGGTAGCGCGTGTGGGGCTGTTGGAGAATCCTCCTGTGCCCAAGAAAAAGAGCCCGCCAGCCTGGATGATGAAGAAGGAGAGGCAGAAGAAGAAGGCGGTGGGCAGTCCTGTATCGGACACTTCGGCTGTGGACAGCCCCATTTCTCCTTCGGCTGTCAGCATTGAGGCGCAGGCATGACCCTAGCTAGGCCACACGAGTTCCCAGAGAGCCTATTGAACTCAACGGGTTCTGGGCCTGATTTTCCTGGCTCGGGTGGGGACAGGGAGCGGGGCAAGTTCAGGCCATCGGGCACGCCAAGGCTTACCCAAGTGGCTGTGACGGGTGATGATGGACGGCCACTTGTCCGCACCACTGATGAACTGTTGGCAGAACTCCTATTGTGGCAGAAAGCGGAGGTGATAGCACAGACTTGGAACAATGAAGGATTGGCCTACACCCTAGAGGAGCTGATTCACGAGGCAACCCAGATATAATCCCCGCTCTTGAAGGAGGGGGAGAAGGAGAAAGACAATGAACATCCAGATTCAGTTCGGCAACAAGCCGGTGGAGGCGGTAGGGGGAGCTGAAGGTCAGCAACTTGTTGATTCGGTACATGGCAAATACTACCAGGCTAACCAGGAGTATAGCGTGTTCAGCCACGCCCCAACGCCTCTTGGGTTAGCCATCCCCATTTACACTGACACCGCCCTAGCGGGAGCAATGCCCATCTGGAATCCTATAGGCTCTGGTGTCAAAGTGGTACTGGCAAAGGCTCACATCTCACGGGTGAGTGGCACCGCAGCAGTAGTCAACTTTGGACTCTACGCCCGCAACGGTATGGGGTCTGTGATTGGCACAGGGCAGCAGGCCACCGCCTTTGCCGAGACCGTCCCAATCAACGGGCAACTGGGTCTGGTGAACAGCATTGCTGGCACGGGTGGTGGGCCGACATCACGAGTGAAGTCCTCCAGGGCGGGCACAGTGACTGTCACGGCAGGTGTTGCCGCTGAGTTTGTGGAGGCCCTGGGCGGTTCTGGCATTGAGGCTAATGCCACGACCAACGGCATCAGCCTTATCAACCACGACTTTGATGGGCGCATTGAGGTGTACCCTGGCACAATGGTCTGGGTGGCCTCGGTGCTGGCGTCTGTGGCCCTCTACATGACCCAGCTAAGCTGGTACGAAATAAGTCTGTAAACTGAAACAACTGAATAATCTTCACGCCGTCCATATGGGCGGTGCGGGCATAGCCCGCGTGAAGGAGCATCTTGAGTATCTTCAAGGACATTCTTAACACGCTGCGCACGGGCGCAGTTGTGACCAGTCCTGTCTACTACACTCAGGTCACGGGTGTTCCTGGCATAGGCACGGCGGTAGCATACACGGCAGGGGAAGCCTTCGGCACGATAATAACCTTTGATGTGCCGAAGCAGGGGACGATTGCCAACGTGGTCTTTCTGGACTACGACGATGAGGGCATCAACAAAGACCTGGTGCTCTTTAATGGACACTTCACTCATACCGCCGACAACGCTGCTATGGCTATCTCTAGTGGGGACTTGCGTAAGGCGATAGGGGTAGCCTACATCAACAGTTGGTCTGACCTAGCCGCCAACCGAATCGGTCAAGCCTTCCCTGCCCTGTCCTACAAAGCACCCCAGGGGAAGCTATTTGCCCAACTAGTAACAAGGGGCGCAGACAACATAGCGGCGGGGGCACTCCCAGACATATTCTTGGTGGTCGTGTAGTATGAGTATGGAACATGGGGGCCTGCCAAGGGTAATGACTCCGCCGTGGGTTATCACGTCTTCCGTTCAGACCTGGACCGCGGCTCAGACGTTCAACTCTAGCATGCTGCTTGTCCGTAATCCTGCTGATACCTTCTCCTACACCATCGCGGGCGGTGCCATACTTGCTGACCGTACTCTGTCCCTGCCCGTGCTGACGGGTGCGGATACCGTGGCGGTGTTGGGCGTGACCCAAACGTTCACAGGACAGAAGACCTTCAACTCCACCTATACGTTAATAAACATACTCAGCTTTCCAACCGACATAGCGCCAACGGGTTCGGTAGATGAGGCTAGGCTAGCGGGTGCAGACTTTGCCGCGGGCGACCGCAGGCTTTACATAGGATCCGAACTGGGCAGCAACATCATCATTGGCAATAACCAGTTACGTGTGGGTCTCGCGGGCACTGGCACGGGCAGTTACGTAATGGAGGGAGCTACGTCAGGGGTCGTTACTCTCACTGTAGCTGCTGTGGCGGGAACGTGGACAATGACCTTGCCCGCTGCGGTAGGTGCTGCTGGTCAACAGCTTACTGATGCTGGTGGCAATGGTGCCACCTCTTGGGCCGCAGCCTCCCTTGGAGCCTGGAAGCATGACTTGGGTATCCTAGACCCAGAGGAAGCGCTGATGGCAGTTGTCAAGGCTCCCACCCACCGCTTCACGTACGACCCCGATGTGATGCCCCCAGGCCAATGGGCACCACCAGACGAAATGGCGGGCGTGTTTGCTGAGGAAGCGCCGTGGGCCATGCACGGCAAAAGGGACGGACTACGCTCTGGGATAGCCTTTAGTCAAATCAATTCGTTTGGTTATGCCAGAGCCGCGATTGAGGCTCTTTATGACCGCACAACGAGGCTGGAGCGCCGGCTAATAAAAGCAGGTTTAACACTGGAGGACTGAATGGCACTTATTAAAGCAGACCACATCCTAGAGAACGTCCAGTTCACCTTTGATGCTGCGGGGAACGTCATTGACGTGCTGATTCAGGTCACCTACGTTGTGCTGGACGACGTGACAGGGGTGGAGGAAACCCGTGTCCGCAAGACCGTGAGCGTTTTAAGCAGCCTGCCCCCTGAGATAAGCAGGATTGCCTCTAATACCTTTGGGAGAAGGGTGACGGAGCTGGCAAAACAGGCCTAAGTGGGCAGTGAACCGACAACAGAGACGCCTTGTAACGCGTAAGGAGGGGATATTGTGACCACTGACAATGAGGTAGTGCTGCCACAAAAGGCACAGGATAGGCTCAAAGGGTATATAGCCCAGAGGCAACAGATGCAGGCCGGTATCAACCAGTATTTCCTGGGTGTCATGGATAGCCTGGGGCTAGAGGGACAGTGGGACTTAGATCCCGACCGCATGGTGGCGGTTAAGATAGAGCAACCCGTAAAGGGCTAACCCTATGGCACCTGTACCATTCAGCACACTCAGGCAGCGTGTCTCTGAGACCATCACCCACCTGTACTACAGTGGTACGAACACAGGAACGTCCTCCTCTGCCGTTACGGATGCCAACCTTGCTCTTTATGATGCCACGCGGCTCAAAGGGCTGTGGGTACTGATAACATCGGGCAACCGAGATGGACAGGCCAGGCAGATAGCATCGGTAACAGGCAGTACAGCGACTCTCTACTCCGCCCTATCGGGTGCTCTCGCCAACGGCGATACCTTCGAGATTCTGGCCGAGGAGCCAGCCTTAATGGAGGATGCCATCCACCGAGGCATACGGGACTCGTGGCCTACCCAGACGAGGCGTGGTCTGCGGGGACTATTCCGAGCGGTGACGGAGCATATCGTGGTGGACAACCTGCTGGACAACCCCTTTTTTAACGAAAGCGAGTCCACAGGGGCTATCACAGCATTTGCTAGTTACGACTCCACTGTGGAGAACACCACACTGGTCACTGATGCGGGTCATGGGCTGTCCACTGGGGACATCATCACCATATCGGGGACAACCAACTACAACGGCTTGTGGGAGATAGTTGTGGTCTCCACCAGCACCTTCTGGATACGCACCCCGTTCATAGCCGACGACGCTACGGGCACGTGGGTTGAGGGAGACGTGTCACAGGAGGGCACGGCTTCGGGTTGGACGGCTACATCGGGCACGTGGACTTTCCCATCTGATCCAAGAGGCATTAGTGGGGCAAACGGCAGGAAGGTAGCGAGAGCTGCTGGTGCAGCTACGCTCACCCAGGACATCTTCTTGAAGCTGAATATCCACGATGCCACAGACAAGACCTTGCACGTGCGGGGTTCGCTACTATCGGCAACGGCCAGCATTGGGCGTCTGAGGGTGAGCTTCGACGGGGGTAGCACCTTCGCAGCCAGCACTTCTTACCACGCTGGTGGGGGCGATTGGGAGGGCTTCAACACTCACCAGATTGATGTTGCTATCCCTAGTGGAGCGACCACAGCCACCATCTACTGTGACGTGGCCTCTGGGGGCAATGCCCGCTTCCGCCTTGTGGTGGCCTGGGTAGACCCCGTTACCGAATACCCCATGCCTGTGATTCTACGGGGTCGAGGTATCAACAAATTGGACTACCAGGTCTATGGGGATAAGCCAGAGGGCGCGTACGTGCCCGTTAATGGCAGGCGACCCTATGCTGGCGCTCTGCTCCGGCTGCATGGCGTGGCACGGCTGTCCGTGCCCACAGTCGAGACGGGTGCGATAGAAGTTGATGACTCTGATGCCGAGCTAATCATTCGCATAGCAGCCAGTCATCTCTATCGCTCTTTGAAGGATATACCTACGGCTGAGTATTGGGAGGGAAAAGCAGACGAGGCCAGAATGCAATATGGGCACTTATTCCCATCAGCCGATGAACACACATGGTGGAGTCTTTCCGACGACCGCACGACTCTCTACCTGGGCAGGTAAACATGGGCTACAGACGCTTTCCCGCAGACTTCATGGAGTCCACCACCGATCTGACCTTTGCCCTGGTGGTGCTAGATGCAATCGAACCCTACACCTATGGCGGGGGCTATGTGACAGTCGCTAAACCTCCTGCTGGCCCCTTCATGGATACTTTCTTGGAGAGTGCCTTGGATGAAGCGGTGCGAGCCATCGTGCGACAGGGCGATAAGGCGTTCCCCAGAGACAAGGCCAGGATAAGGGCGGAATACCAGTCAAAGCCGAAAGCGGACACGGGAGTGGGTCGTGTCCTGGGGGACATGGCTAGACAGAAGAATCAAGCCGACAGGGAACCGCGCAGATGACCACTCAATCCAAGCCCGCCATAGTCTACATAGCGGGCCAGCGCTATGCCGTGCGTCCCGACCGCGATGGCAACCACCTCCACCAGTTCTACCGCACACGGCTCTCCGAAGCGCAGAGGCTGGTTGGCGTACAGCGCAGAGTGGATGACACTAGCGTCAACCGCTATCCCGCGTCGTCCTTCCCTTGGGGCCTCGGCTGGTCACGTATCAAGCGTGAGATAGGCCGAGGCGTGGGTGGCCTACTGGACTCCACCTGCTGGACAGCCCTGGGGCCTGTGACCCTGGGCAAGTTACAGGAAGTGCAGAGCCATGCTGCACCTGCCGACCATCTCAGGAAGGTTGTCAACTTCAAGAGCGACCTGTGGGGAGCTTTTGAGCAAGACTTTGATGCAAATGCACTCGAATGCACCTGTGTCACCAAGTTTGGAGCAAGCACCGACACCTGGGTAGCGGTGGATGCGCCCCTGTTCAACGCTTCCACTGAAGGGGGCCAAACACAAGCTACCTCCATTACCGTGAGCCATACTGTTCAATCCACCTATGCCAACCGAATCGTAATTGCTTTTGTCTATCAATTTAATGGCGGAGATATACAGGCAGCGAACAGTGTCACATATGCTGGGGTAGCAATGACCCAACTAGGCGGTGTTACTAGTGGTGATTTAGACTCTAGAGTCTCTCTCTGGTATCTAGTTGCTCCTACCACTGGAGCCAATAACTGCGTGGCTTCCTGTCCTGTTGGAGGAACACCCTATTTCAAGATGCACGTTGCAGATTACTATTTTGTAAACCAAACCACACCCTTCGGCACGGCTCAGACAGGAACAGGAACGGCTACAAGTACCACTGTTACGGCTGTCACGACTACGGCTGGCGATTTAGTGATTGGGGGAGTGCAACACGTAGCTAATGAGGCTACTGCCCCAGGAACAGGTCTCTTTGAGCGTAATGATACTGCTGCTGCTTCTTCTGGGAGTGCTGAATACAGTGAAGGTCGAGCAACGGGTGCCTCCACAACCTGGGCTGCCTCATGGGTAACCAACTCCGTCTACGTTGCCGTTGCAGCCCCTCTCCTGGCTGCGGGCTTTGTGGCTGCACCTGAAAGCGAAGTGGCCTTTGGGCAACGCATCTTCGATATGGTGGCTCATAAGGCATCTCTGTTTATCCTTGGCAACGGCCCCCCGACAGGGGAGGTGATATACAAGGTCTTATCGAGCACTGATGGTGACGCCTGGGTAGATGCCTCTGGTACGGGGTTTCCCGACAACACGGGCACGAACCGCTATCTCACCACCACCATCACTCGGCGCAACAACTTTGATGACGATATGGGCAGGCTACTGTCCTTTGGCAACGTCCTGCTGGCAGCCATTCGCCGCCATCCTAGTAGCACGGATGGAGCAACGTCGACTGACATACAGGTCTGGTCTTCTACTGATAGCGGTTCCAACTGGGCCTTAGAGGTGAGTATCCCTTCTGCCGATGGCCCCAAGGCCCTGGTAGACTGGCTGACCATTGGTGGGGTACGCAGCCCTGTTCTGGTGATTCCCGATGGCATCTACTCGATAGATACTTCTGCCGACACCTTTTCGCTCATCTACGCCTTGGACGGAGACCCCAACACGGGTAGATGGGCAGAGGTGGGCAACGATGGTTCCCTGTACGTGGGCCTGGGAAGTGGCTCGATTCTGCGCCTCACCATTCGAGAGGCCGATAACCTGGATGTGATGGTCATAGGGCCTCCTGGGGACGGCCTGGTGACGGCTAGACAGGGGCGGGCCAACTACATCCTCAAAACGCCCTCTGAGTGGCTCCTGGTGGCCTATGGAGGCCATGCAGCATCCCGCAACGCCTCCATCTTTATGATAGACACCTCCGTTATCCTCACCGACCCTGAGACGGGCAAGCGGTTCATGCCCTGGCATCACCTGTACCAGGATGCCACGGCCAACCTGGACATTGTGGCCCTGGCCTACTCCACGGAGGATGATGGCACGGCTCGCCTCCACCTTGCCGTGGAGGGGGCTGCTGCCTCCGTCAACTCCCATATCGAGGAGCCGTTTGTGAACCCGAAACAGTCCACCACTGTGAAGTATCAGGCCACCAGCATCCTGCGGTTGCCCGTAGATGACCTGGGAGACCCCAACCTCAACGCCATGATACTACAGGCATACGTGGCTGCCGACGACCTGACGGCTGGTTCTGGTGGTTCTGGTGGTGCAACTGACGAGTTCATAACTCTGCGCTATGGCCTTAATGGAGCGTCAGACACCACCGTCTCTAGGGGTGATTTTCTGTCTGGACAACTATCCCTGACATTTCGGGCCAGCGGTTCCATCACCGCCTTCGCTGATGCGGGGGCTGGGATGGTGACTGTGACCAGTTCTGCTCATGGTCTAGTGGAGGGTGACTCTGTGACCATCTCTGGAACCACCAGCTACAACGGCACGTTCACCATCTCAAACGTCGCCACAAACACCTTCGATATACGCGACACCTGGGTTGCTGACGATGCTACTGGAACTTGGGGATGTCTAAAGGGCATTGCAGCGAGAACCATAGGTATAAACCTGCTCTTTGACCGAGGTTCCACGAATACCAACAGGCCGTTGATGGACGAGTTTGAGCTACAGGCGCAGAACGTCTATGTGGACAAGCTGGCATGGCAGATGACGATTGATATAGAGGAGACAAAGAAACTTGTCCCTCCCAACATCGTAGAGGACACACCCATTCAGGAGACCATCATTGCCAATCTTGAGGCACTGGCCGAGCTTACGACTCTAAGTCCATTCCAGCCAGCCGAGAACGCGTCGGTGATTTATGTCCGCAGCCCTAACGACCAGCCTCCTGTCTGGAACCTACGGATTGTGGAGTCGGACGAACGCAACAAGGGTTTTAGAACAGGGACTTGCGTTTTAACCGTGGAAGTCGGTATTTAATGCACCTTAACGACTTGGCGATAAAGACGATTCCCGTTGTTTTTACAAATACGGCAACGGCGGCTTGTGCGATAGTAAATGGTGTTTGCTTCATCATAGGGATGTCCTTGGGGGCAGTGGGTAGTTTTAGCTTGTTGAGCTATTTTACTAACTCCCCTCAGCACATTCTCTCTCCGTGTTACTGCTTCAAGGTGGTCTGGGTTCACACATGGAGGATTGCGGCACAGGTGGTCTGGCACAAGCCCAAGTGGAATGTTCCCGTGCATGAGTTCATACGAAAAACGATGTGCTGGATACAATTGTCCATTGATTCTGAGCCTTCCATATCCATCACGTTGGGAACCAGTCCATATCCAACAAGGTGTTCCATTAAACAGAGGGCCGTCTTTCGTGACACGAAGCCAAAAACGCTCCCTTGTAGACATATTCTGTGCTCCTTGTGGCATAATTGCACCAATGACCCCATTGCGGCGGAGACGATTATTATGCAACGCACAAAGGCCATTGCCATAATGAACATTAGAGCAGCCTTGGACACTACATCCGTAACGATGGCTTCGTATCGGTGGCTCCATTGGCTTACCAAGAGACCAACGTCTCCAATGAGCACTACATAATCCACGAGCGCGAAGAGGACGTGTACAATTCATGATAGTGCATGTAGAGGGCATAGCAGATATATCGTATCATCTGTATCGAGATAGCACAATAGAGGCTGGGCTGTAGAAGGAGGATGATATGCCACACAAGGGAACAGGCAGCAAGCCGTACAAGTCCACGCCCCAGCATCAAAAGCCCAAGCGCAAGCCTATGCCACCAGCGAAGAAGAGGGGAGGGAAGTAGCCACGTCAGGAGAGAAGTACCGCCGAGTCACGGTTTACTGGGATGATGCCTTCCGCAACAGTGGGCAACAATACAAAGTAGACTACGAGAAGGACTTGTTGAGAAGATGGCCGATGGAGACCATCGGTTGGCTTGTAGCAGAGGACAAAGAGCGTGTCGGACTTGTCCAAGAATTGGACAAGGATGGAGACACCAGAGCTTCCCACAGCATTCCCCGCAAGATGATAACCCGTATCGAGTATCTGGAACCAGTGGAGAAGCCCGTAAAGGCCAGGGCCAAGAAGTGACCACCCTCCGCCGTCTCATCAAATACAGGCGAGCACTAGGCGCACTCCTGGCCCTGGTGGAAGAGGCTACTCAGTCCACCAAGGATGGGAAGCTAACATATACCGAGCGGGCCAAACTCTTCACACGCTTCTGGGATATAATGGATGCTGCCCAGATGCGGCGCAGGAAGTAATGAACGAGCCTGCTAGGGGCTGTGTGGTATAATGCGGGAGTATCGGCTAAGTCTAAGCCAAGAGGAGTATGCCGTGGCAAATGAGAAGCCCAAGGAAGAGACCAAGGAAGAGCAAGTACTGCCTCTAACCTCGGAGGAGTTTGGGAGTGCCCTGGCAGACCTAATCGAGCGAGCCAGGGCGGCTGGAATGCGTCCGCTCCAAATCATGGCCGCAACCTACATGAAACAGAGTATAGCTATGGTTGATGGGCTGCTGGCTGCTCTGGAAGGGGGCGGCAAGGAGAAAGGCGCCGGGAAGAAGAAGGCCCCATGAATGAGTCCGTCCAGGTCATTCGAGATGTGGTCATCATCTTGTCTCTCGTCATTATAACGGTCATGGTGGTGCTCATGGGCAGGGTAGTCCTGGCCCTGGCTCGGCGGGCAGAGGACTTGCAGGCGATTATTGTTGACATGGTGACTGGGGTGATGAATCCTCTCAAGGGCGTGCTGCACGCATTGGCTCGCAAGGGAAGGACATAATGGGTTGGCTGGTCGGCTACGTGATAGCAAGCATGGTCGGCGCATTCATCGTTGTGCGCATCTTTGAATATCTGGTCGCAGGATTAGCTGGCGGCGTTGTCGGCACTGCTAAGCTCGGCCTCTTTGTTGGCGCTTGGACGGCAATCACGGTGGGTTCAGGGATGCATGGTTTCACAAGTCGTATCCGAGCTTTGAGAAAGGGCATCGGCTCAAGGAACATGCCGTGAAGCAGGCAACTTGTCACCCTGAACGGGCACACCACTCTAAGGGGTTATGCAAAGTTTGCGCCTCGGCGGCATGGTGGGCGGCCCATCCAGACTATTCCCGAGCCTGGCATGCGGCTCACCCAGACTATTGGGGCGCACGGTATGCAGGCCGTGAGGAGTATTATCGAACTCGGTATGCAGCCAACAAGGGAAGGATTGCCATCCAGCAGCAAGCCTACAGGCTCGCCAACAGAGAGAAAGAGGCAGCAACAAGACGAACTTGGTGTGCGGCCAATCCAGAGAGGCAGCTCGGCTATAATAGGCTGCGTCGAGCAAGGAAATTCGGAGCGATTGGCTCTATCACATCAGACCAATGGGCAAGTATAAAAGCGACATACGCATGGCGATGCGCCTATTGCGGGAAGATGCCAGCCTTGCTGACTCAAGACCACGTCATCCCTCTGGCGCTGGGTGGTTCACATACACCCGCCAATATCGTTCCTGCATGTCTCTCCTGCAATTCCAGGAAGGGCAATAGACCACCAACAAGATTACCCTCAAAACGGTTACTTTTGTAAAGGCATTAAAGTGGTGCAAAAATCGGTGAAAGGAAGGTTTCCCATGAACGAGTGGATACTAGGCGGACTCATAGCTGTTGGCACGATAGTAGTACTGGGGGGTGGTGGTTGGGTTGTTAATGCCCTCCGTGGCGGGAAGAAGCCTCACCAGCCATAGGTGAACGCGAAGACCACTTCGCGCCTCGAAGCAATCCAGAAACATCTCAGGGGAGTGAAAAGGCGACTCCTCTGGGTCTTCCTTGCATTTGGGGTAGGCGCGAGTCTGACATGGTACTTCCGCACGGAGGTCA
>ERZ1292642.845-Hain-H14-01um-R1-845-length-15761-cov-5_pt1 | contig 15761 bp, 12 predicted proteins | sample MGYA00564403_ERZ1292642 | MGnify/ENA primary metagenome ERZ1292642 (study PRJEB36523, sample SAMEA6512643) | groundwater metagenome | collected 2019-01-09 | study: AquaDiva: Metagenomics assemblies of 32 groundwater samples | reverse complement strand
TGCCCGTACAGAAGGGAGGCGCCCCGGGCAGGGACTCACTGAGCACCCGGCTGAATGCGCTCGGGGCCCTCAGGGACAAGCACATCCCCATGACCTACCTCCGTGCCTCCGTAGAGCAGCGGCGGGAGTTGGTCCGCGGCCTGTGGGACTCCGACGGCTACCGGCAGACCGGGGGATGCGATGAGATCACCCTCTGCTGCAAGCCGCTCGCTGACGGCGTCGCCGAGCTCCTCCGCTCCCTCGGCCTGCCCGTCCGTGTCCGGGAGAGTGACAGCAAGATCAACGGGCGGGTGGTCGGCCGCCGGTGGCGCATCGCTGCCCGGTTCGACTTCAACCCCTACCGCCTGCCCCGCTACGACTGGCAGCCCTCCGGCCGTCAGGCGTCACGTCACACCCAGCGGACCATCACGGACATCAGGCGCGTTCCGGACCAGCCGACGCAGTGCATCGAGGTCGACTCACCCTCACACCTGTTCCTGGCCGGTGAGTCCATGGTGCCTACCCACAACAGCGCCCTGGCGGCGATCACCGCGCTGTGGTTCGCCACGACCCGTGAGGCCGCCGGTATCGACTGGAAGGTGCTCTGCACCGCGTCTGCCTGGCGGCACCTCTCGGTGTACCTCTTCCCGGAGATCCACAAGTGGGCGCGGCATATCCACTGGGACGCCCTCGGGCGGCGCCCCTTCTCTGAGCGCCACGAACTCCTCACCCTCAACCTCAAGCTGGTCCACGGCGCGGCGACGCCGGTCGCCTCGAACAAGGCCGAGCTCATCGAGGGCGCGCACGCGGACAGCCTGCTGTACCTCATCGATGAGGCGAAGATCGTCCCCGAGGCGACGTGGGACGCGGTCGAGGGAGCGTTCTCCGGCGGCGGGAATGAGGGACTCCCCGAGGCCTTCGTACTCGCGATCAGTACGCCGGGCCCGCCGTCCGGCCGCTTCTACGACATCCACTCACGCAAGCCGGGCCTTGAGGACTGGCACGTACGCCACGTCACCCTCGCCGACGCGATCGCCGCGGGCCGCATCAACGAGGGGTGGGCGGACCAGCGAGCGCGACAGTGGGGCCGCGACTCCGCGATGTTCGCCAACCGCGTGCTCGGCGAGTTCCACGCCTCGGACGAGGACAGCGTGATCCCCCTCGCCTGGGTCGAAGCCGCGGTCGAGCGCTGGCATGAATGGGACCAGGCCGGACGGCCGCCCATCGAGGGGCGCCGCTACACCGGCGTCGACGTCGCGCGCGCCGGCAGCGACAGCACGGTCTTCGCCCACCGCGTCGGCCTCGCCATCACCGCCCTGGAGATCCACGCCCGTGAGGACACGATGCAGACGACGGCGCGGGTGCAGGCGGTGACGGGCGCGGGGGAGGACGAGGAGACGGTAGCCGCGGCCCCGATCGTCGATTCCATGGGCGTGGGCGGCGGCGTCGTCGACCGGCTACGTGAGCTCGCCGTGCCCGTCCTCGCCTACACCGGCGCGGCCCGCACGCTGGTGCGCACCCGCGACGGCGAATGGGGGTTCACGAACACCCGGAGCGCCGCGTACTGGCGTGTCCGTGAGCTTCTCGACCCGGCGTTCAACGCCACGCTCATGCTGCCGCCCGACGAACTCCTCCTCGCGGACCTCACGGCCCCGACATGGTCCGTCACGACCGGGGTACCGCCGAAGATCCAGGTAGAGCCGAAGGACTCCGTCGTCGCCCGCCTCGGCCGGAGCCCGGACCGTGGAGACGCCGTCGCCATGGCTATGTGGGCGGACCACCTCGGGGCAGGCTCACTTCAGGTACCGGTCGGGCGAGTAGGGAGCAGCAAGGCGGCGAGCCGGTACAGACGCAGCATCGCCAGCAGCCCCGGCACCGGCAGCAGCGGACGGTGAACCGCTAGCTGCTGCTGTCCTTCACACCCCACCTACGGATACAGGAGCGTCAGCTACTGGTGGTGTGGCTTGAGTCGACATTGCAGATCCACATGGTGCCGTTGCCGTCCGGTAGGGGCCGCATCTCACCCGGACATCCGTACACGATGCAGGGCATTCAGCCCGCCCCCTTCAGTGACTAACTGTGGATTGTGTGCCTGCACTCCGGGTTCGCGCACGTCCACCGGACGAGCGGGCCGTCCAGCTCGGCGACGAGTACGGAGCCGCACTGAGTCGGGCAGAGCGTAGTCGGCTGTCGCCCCATCCCCTGGATAGGGGCGTAGTACTGCTGCTGTTGCTGTGCCATGGCGGGGAGTATAGGTGCCTGGGGCTCGGCGCGGACCGCGCGAATGGGCCGTACAGGAGGCGGGCCCGGTGTGTTCAGCCGCCCTCGGCCGGGCTGGCGCGAGGCATCCGCTGGCCTGGGTCAGGCACCTTCGGCACGCAGGTCCTCGGCCGGGACGAAGCACACGTCATCGACGAGGAAGTCAGGGCCGGGCCCGTAGATGATGAGCGCGAGGCCGCCGTCCGCAGTCCCGACTTCGACGACGTTGTATGCGTGCTTGGGGTCCCGTAATGGTTCGGCCATAGCGGTGACGGTAAGCAGCTGTGCGCGGGGCGGGGTAGAGGCGCAGAGGGGTTCCGTGAGGGGCGCACCAGGGCGCAGGGGCGGTGAAGGCGGCCAGGCCGCCCCCGGGCCGGGGGCTCCCGCGCGGACGGCTTGGCCGGTCGGCGAGGGGCGCGCCCGGCTCGTGCGGACGCCGGTGGCCGCGGGGCATGTCGGCCCGCGCCGTCCCGGTGATGCGGCGGCGTAGCCACCGGCGTCCTCCCGGCATCCGGAGACTTGCTCAAGGTCCCCGAGTCTCCCTGTGGTCATCGCTGCCCTTAGGGAGCGGCGAAAGGTAGCAGATGCGTGCGCACTAGCGCATAGCAGCCGTCTTCCTTAACCGCGTCGATGACACCCACGCCGAACGTCACCATTCGAGCCCCGTCAACGTTCGGCCAGCCGACCGCTTTGAAGTACTCCTCGGCTTCACCGACCACGCTCTGGTAGCGAGGTCCGGGCCGTGCGTGGTGACCAGTCGCTCCCACCTGCCCCCGTCGTCCGGGGGCGGCAGGACTGCACACACGGTGGTGGCCGTCATGCGCGGGAGGCTAGCGGCCTAGCGCGGAACGCGGTGAATGCGCGTGCGGCGTGAAGTCGCCCCCGGCCGGGGTGATTGACTGCCGTAAGGGGTAGAACCGGTGCGGCGATTGGAGAGACGCATGGCAGTGGACGGCCCGGCGACGGGGCTAGAGCCCGGCATTTCCTGGACGGGCGGTCAGATCGAGAAGCAGGCCGACGGGAGCCTGCGTATCCCCCTGACCCAAGTGGACGCCGACGGCGTCGCTCGCCCCGCCCATGTCGTACTGGGGCCCGACCGTGCCGCCGTTTTCCATGCGCAGATCGATCGTCTACTCACGGAAGGGTGGGCTATGACCGAACAGGCCCGCCTGAGCAGGCAGCAAGGCGAGATCTTTCCGGTAGGCGGCTTCTAGGCCGTCAGAGCTGAAGGAGTACCCGTGAAGGCGCGAAAACGCGAGATCATCCGCCCCTGGTACAACGCCTCGTCCAAGAATGACGGCTCATGCGTCGATGCGCAGATGTACGACGATGGCTCAGTGGACGTGCGTCACTCCAAGCATCCGGGCGGCGGCGTGCTCACCTACGACGCTGACGAGTGGGACGCCTTCGTCGCGGGCGCCAAGGCGGGGAAGTTCGACCGCCCCGGCGCCTGACTGCTCCACCCCGTAACCATGGAGGGCCCCGGCCGAGCCGGGGCCCTCCCGCGCGCTCCAGCCGCATAGCTCTCGTGTGGCGCCACGCCCGGTGGCTTGCCCAAGGCCTCCGGGGGAGTCCCCGCGCGACAGCCCGAAGCCTGGGGAGCACCGAGAGGTGGCAGACCTAGCCAGATCGGTGCACGCACGCCCCAAGCGGAGATCAAGGCCGTCGGACGGAGATCGATCTCAGCGCACGATTTCCGGCCAAGGTCCTATAGTGGCCGCCCGCTTCAAGCAAGATCTCCCGAAAAGGGCGGACATGATCGGTCTCACAGAGCTCGCCCTGCTCGCCGTAGCTGGCTACCGGGCAACCCAACTTGTGGTCCATGACACGATCCTCGACGCCCCCCGGAGCGTCGTCTTCAACTGGCACTCCCGCAACATGGAGTCCACGGCCCGCACCGCCGCGATCACCCTGATCACCTGTGTGTACTGCATGGGCTGGTGGCTGACCGGCATCCTCCTTGCTATCTGGCTCCTCGTGACCGGCCAGTGGCATCACGACCCGCTCGCCGTGCACGCCGTCGAGTGGCTCGCCGTCGCCGGAGCCGCCGTGCTCCTCAACCGGGCTGACGACACCCTCGGACGGCTCGCCCCATGACGCGCCCCGCTCCGCGCCGGGCACTCACCGCCGCGGCCTCCCGGTACATCGACCGCCGCGTGTCCCGCACCGCGGGCACGGTCGACCAGTCATGGCAGGCCCGCGCCTGGGCCATGTACAAATCCGTTCCTGAGGTCCGCTTCGCCGGTATGTACATCGCCAACGCCATGTCCGGCGCCACCCTCTATGCCGCCCGCCGCGCCGATGACGGCACGATCATGGCCGCCCCTGACAGCCACCGCGCCACACAGATCGTCTCCCAGATCGCGGGCGGCCCCGACGGCCAGTCGAAGCTCCTCGGCGCATTCGGCAAACACCTCACCGTGCCCGGCGAGGGCTGGATCGTCGTACGCCCCAACGCGAAGGTACTCAGCCCCGACAGCCCCGAGGACGGCCACGACTGGCGCGTCCTCTCCACCCGCGAGGTACGCCCCCAGTCCAACAAGCTGCAAGTCGAGATCGACGGCGAAGCCTATGACATCCCCGCCGGAGACCCCGAAGGGCTCGACCCCGACTCGCCCGTCGCGATCCGCGTGTGGGAGCCCGACCCCGAGCACTCCATCGAGGCCGACAGCCCCGTCCGCTCCGCCCTCGACCTCCTCGAGGAACTTCAGCTCCTCAACGCCGCCGTCAAGGCGATCGCCCGCTCACGGCTCACCGGCCGCGGCATCCTCCTGGTCCCCAAGGGAACGCACTTCCCGACGCTCCCAGGCCAGGGCGACAGCGAAGACGACCTCATCGAGGTCCTCATGACGGTCGCCGAGACCGCCATCCGCGAGCCCGACAGCGCCGCCGCCACGGTCCCGATCATCTGGGAAGTCCCCGCCCAGGCCATCGCCGACTACAAACTCATCACCTTCGAGACGACCTTCGACGAGCTCGCGCTGAAGCTGCGCGAGGAGGCGGTACGGCGCTTCGCCACGGGCCTGGAGATGCCCGCCGAGATCCTCCTCGGCCTCGGCGACGTCAACCACTGGGGCGTCTGGGGCCTCACCGCCGAAGCCATCCGCCTCGGCGTCGAACCCAAACTCGCCACCGTCGCGTACGCGCTCACCCAGCAGTGGCTGCGCCCCATCCTCGAATCCGAGGGCATCGAGGACTGGCACCGGTGGCTCGTCTGGTACGACACCGCCCCGCTGCGCGTACGCACCAACCGCTCCGAGACCGCCCTCCAGGCCTACGACCGCGGCGTCATCAGCGCCAAGGCGCTGCGCCGCGAGACCGGCTTCGACGACTCCGACGCCCCCACCGGCGACGACCAGACCCAGGACCCGGACGACCGGCCGGACGACGACGCCGACGACGCCGACACGGACCTCCCGGTCGATGAGACACAGGCCGAGCCCCGCACACTCCCCGCCGCCGCCCACTCCGGCGCCACCGAAGGCCTCCTCGCAGCCACCGACGGCCTGATCTGGAGCGCCCTCTCATCGGCAGGGGACAAACTCCAGCGCACCCCCCTCTGCCCGCGCTCCGAACGCGCCGCCGCCCGCGAGGTACCCAGCGCCGCCCTCCACACGCGCGTCAAGGACGAGCCGGGCCAGGTCGAGCAATACCGCCTCCTCGACGGCGCATGGTCCCGCGTCCCCGAGATCGCCGTCCGCTACGGCCTTGACGCCGACTGCCTGACCTCCTCACTCGACTCCTACACACGCGAGCTCATCGCTGCCGGCGTCCCCCACGGCTACGACCTCGTCCCGGCCGTCGTCACGTCCTGCCTGGTGACCGCGGCATGAACGGCCAGGCGGGGAGAGCGACCGGGCCCATCACCATGACCGTCAACCCCGGCGAAGCACACGAGGACTGGTGCCCCGCCTGCAAGGCCTACACCCGCCTCACCGGCCGCGTAGCGCTCCTCACCCCCGAGGGCGTCTCCACCGTCGGCACCTGGTCATGGTGCGAGATCTGCGACGACCCGACGGACCAGGAGAGGCACCGTGGCCGACCCCGAAGCTAAGCAGCCGCCCCGCGAGCACCAGGCGCCGCCCGGCCACTCCCGCGCCGGGCACCGCGTGCACGGCTGGTGCTCCCGCTGCCCCGGCCGCGAGGTGTGGGAGGAACTCCTCGCATGGCGGCTGCGGGACAACGAAGTCGCCGACGACTACAGCGGCATCCCGGACAGGGCGCCGTACCCGAGCAGGGAGGCCGACCATGGCTGAAGTTCCCGTTCTCCTCGACCAGGCCGAAGAGGACGTCACCGCCGTCGTCTCGGACGTCCTCGCCGAGGTCGCCGCCGAGTTCGCCGACAACCTCGCGGCCGCCACCGAGCTCGTCGCCGCCCGCTTCTCCGTCTCCCGCATCGCGGGCATGTTCACCAGCCGCCTGCCCCGCATCGTCCGCAGCCTCCTCGGCGTCGCGGAGCAGGCCGCCGAGAACACCGCCGCATCACTCGACGCCGACCTCCCCGACGGGTGGGACGACCTCCCCGCCCGGTATGACGACGGCCGCCCCCTGCCCGCGCCGATGTCCGAGTACGTCGACATCACCGAGCACCTCCTCCGCGCCGTCGGCGAGCGACTGGCCGCCGTCGCCCGCGAGGAACTCGCCACCGGAGTCGACGCGGGCGAGGACATGGAGCAGCTCCGCGCCCGCCTGCGCGCCGCCTTCGCCCGGGAAGGCTCCGAGCTCGGCGACATGCGCGAGGAACGCGTAGCGCGCACCGAAGCAGGCCGCGCCTGGAACACCGCCACCCTCGCCGCCGCCCGCGCCCTCCAAGGACCGGACCGGCCCCTCGTGAAGCAGTGGATCACCCGCCGCGACACCCGCGTCCGTGAGGACCACGACGACGCGAACGGTCAACTGCGCCTCCTCGACGAGCCGTTCACCATCGGCCCCGCCGAGATGAGCGCCCCGCACGACCCGACGGCCCCCGCCAGCCAGGTCGTCAACTGCTTCCCGGGCGACACCCTCGTGCAGGCGCCGTCAGGCGTCCGGCGCATCTACCGGCGTTGGTACGAGGGCCCGCTGATCGAGGTCCACACGAAGGACGGCGGCAAGCTGGCCGGAACCCCGAACCACCCTCTCCTCACAGACGCCGGGTGGAAGCCCTTGCAGGGCGTTGAGTTGGGTGACCAACTCGTCGGCACACCGCGCGGCGTACGGGTGGGCACGGGTGATCCAGACGTAGAGCACGGACCAGCCAGCCTCGCCGAGCTCTACCGTGCGGCGCACGAGGCGGGCGTGGCGTCCGGGGTGGTACGCGGCGGAGTGGACTTCCACGGCGACATTGCCGACGGCGATGTCGAGGTTGTAGGTCTTCACGGCGACCTGCGTACGGACTTCGAACCCGCGGCTCTGCAGGGCCGCGATGACGTGGTCCTCAGGCTCCCACGCGGCGGACTTGGTGATCTCACGGGTGGCGGCAATCGCCGACGCCCGCAGGAGACCGGCAGGCGTACGCGAGCCGCCGTCAACAGCCGTGCGGCGGGCCTGGTTCGCGGAGGCAGCCAGCGCAGCGCGCTCCTCGAACGTGAGGCGCTGCATGCGGAGCCGGTTAGCCTCACTGCCGGTCCTGATTGTCACGCCAGCATCGAGCAGGCGTTTGCGGATGGCCGTGCGGCTCACGTCGAAGGCGCGGGACAGGGCGAGCTCGGACTCTCCGGCGTCGTATCGGCGCACGATCTCCTGGTCGTCGACGTTGGCGCGGGGGTGCGTTCCGGCGAGCTTGACAGCCTCGGCCGCGGTACGGATCTCCACCCCGGCCTTGTCCAGGGCGCGGCGGACGCGGCCGATGCTGCACTGGTTGATCCGGGCAAGGTCCGTGATGGTCTCGCCGACCGCGTAGCGCTGCACGAGGTCCGGGACATCCAGCGGCGCTGGTTCAGTGGACACGTCTACAACCTCGAAACCGGAGAGGGTTGGTACACCGCCAATGATATCGCCTCTCACAACTGCCGGTGTGTCCTTGCCGTATCGCCCTCGACAGCCGCCGCATCCTTGCAATCTAAAGACTCGTCACCGACCGCGATTTCATATGCAAGGCCGACGCCCCCAGGCCCTTACGATGCGCTACGCGCCCGCCTCGTCGCGGACCTCGGCGACGCCGCGGCGGCCGCTGGGATTGCCAACGTCGCGGCCTGGGACCGCCACCCGGCGCGGGAGGCAGGAGCGCCCACCCCGGGCAGCTACAGCCTGGCGTGGGACTCCCGCCCGCTCAACGTCCTTGCCGCAGACGCATCCGGCACCCCCCGCACCGGCGCGATGATCGCGCTCCTCCCGACCGACGCCGACGCCGACCGCCTCGCCCTTGAGGGCGGCGAGGAAGCCGGTGAACTCCACCTCACCCTCTGGTACCTCGGCGACGGAGCGGACTGGGATGAGGACCAGCGCCGCGAGCTCATCGCCGGACTCAGGTCGGCTGCCGCATCCCTCCCCGGCCCGTTCACCGCGCGCGCTTTCGGCGTCAATCACTGGAACCCGGGCAGCGAGAGCCCATCGTGGGTGTGGGCCGTCGGCGACGAACGCGACGCACCCGAGGACACCCCGACCCTCCAGGAGGTCCACAGCAAGGCCACCTCGGCCCTGGAAGACACCCACAGTCACCCCGACTTCCCCGCACCCCACTCACCCTGGAGCCCCCACGTCTGCGCCGCCTATAGCGCCGACACCTGGCCGCTGGAAGAGATGGTCGAGCGGGTCGGCCCGATCACCTTCGACCGCATGCGCGTCGCCTTCGCTGGCGTGCACACCGACATTCCGCTCGGGCCCGCCAAGGAGGACGACATGCCCGAAGAGACCACCGCAGCCGCAGCCGCCGCCCCCGCGCTCATCGAGGAGCCAACGGTGACACGGGCCTGGAGCACCCCAGGAGATACGGCCCTCGCGTTCGAGGACATGGAGACCGGCGACGGCCGCCTGTTCACAGCGGGCGCCCTCTACTGGGACGGGCCCGGCCCATGGCCGCTCCAGTACGCGGACGAGATGCTCATGGGCCATGAAGGCGCCGAGCTCGCCGGGGGAATCGAGACGATCTCACGCGAGGGGCAGCGCATCCCCGCAAGCGGCGTGCTCTACCTCACCCGGCCGGCAGGCCTCGACGCCGTCACGCTCCTGGAGCAGGAAGCCCCCCTCGGCGTCTCCGTCGACCTCGACGACGTCGACCTCGAGTTCGTCGACCGCACCCTTGACCCCGAGGATGAGGACTGGCTCTTCGCGTCCGCCCGCCTCCCGCAGGCGAGCGTGCTGCGCATGGCCGACGGCTCGATCCTCCTCTCCGCAGCAACCACCCCGTCCTGGACCGCATCCGGCAGCACCTTCACTCGCTCCCGCTACGACGTGCAGCTCATCACCGACGCGTCCGGCACCCTCACCGCATCCGCGATCACCAAGGCATTCGCCGGTACCGGCACCCTCACCGCGGCGGCAGGGGACGCCGATGACCCCGAAGCCGGGATCGTCGTCCACGCGCAGAAGAGCGGAGACTTCCTGTGCCGGATCACCCGCGCCCGCCTGCGCGGCGCAACCCTCGTCGCGATGCCCGCCTACGCGGGGGCCCGCATCGTCCTCGACTCCCTGAGCGAAGAAGCCTCCGCCGCACCGGCCGCGATCGTCGCCGCGACCGGTACGACGCGTGACCGGGTCATCACCTACGTACGCACGTCCCCGGCGGCCGTGAGCGCCCGTGACGTCGCCAAGGCCCTCGGCATCGCGATGACGACGGCCCGCACCCACCTCAACGCGGCCACCGCGGACGAGCGGATCGTCAAGCTCGCCCCCGGCCTCTTCGCAGGCCCGACCACCCTCCCTGAAGGCGCCGAGGTCACCGCGGCAATGTCCGGCGACCTCGACCTTCCGGTCCACGAGGACCCCGAACACCCCTGGGACGGCGACGCCGCCCGCACCCGCGTCCTTGAATGGGCCACCGGCGACGACGGCACCGTTGACGCGGACAAGCTCGGCGCGGCGTTCCTCTACCGCGATGAGGACGCCGACCCGGCGACCGTCGGCGCGTACAAGCTCGGGTTCGCCGACGTCTTCGACGACGAGCTGCGCATCGTCGCCCAGGCCGTCTACTCGATCGCCTCGGTCCTTGAGGGCGGCATGGGCGGCGTCTACATCCCCGCGGATGAGGAAGACGCCCTGCGCTCCCGCGTAGAGACCCTCTACGGCCGCCTCGCGGAGGCGTACGACGACCCCTCGATCACCCCGCCGTGGGGGGATGAGGAGGACATGAGCGCATCCGGTGAACGGGCGCTGATCGCCTCCGCGTGGACGGCCCTCTCCGACATGCCGCCGATGCCCGCGGCCTGGTTCCGCGAGCCGACAGCTGAGGAGCTCCCGCCCGGCTCGGGCGGCGTCCACTACCGGGCGGGCCGCGTGTACGGGTGGGTCGCCCAGGCCGGGGAGCCGCATGCCGGTTACCCGGGCCGCAAGCTCACTATCGAGAGCCTCGGGAAGATCGACCTCAGCCACTTCCTGCGCGCCCGGTTCGCCCTCGATGACGGCAGCCAGGCCCGCGTCGGCGCGTTCACCATGAACGCCCCGCACAACCGGGACGGCGCCGAGTGCGAGGACGCGGCCTGCCAGTTCGATGACTCGCGCACCGTCGCCGGGATCGTCACGGTCGGCATGAGCAAGGGCGGCATGTGGTTCTCCGGCGCGGCCGCTCCCTGGCTCGCCGAGTGGGACCGGCAGGTGTTCCAGGCCTGCCAGCCGTCGTATCACCTCAAGCAGGGCAAGAAGGGGTGGCAGCTGCGCGCCGTCCTCTCCGTGCCGGTGCCCGGCCACTCCTCGCCGCTCGTCGCTACCGCCGTCGCCGAGCGCTCGAACCTCGCCCTCGCCGCCTCCGCCGCCGTCGCCGCTACCCCGGACACCGCGTCCGGACACGGCAAGGACAGCCCGGTCAAGGTGTCCGGGGCTCTGGCCGTCACCCGGGCCGACCGGCCCGGACACGGTCCGGACACCGCATCCGGACACGGTCCGGCCGTCGATGTCGACGCCCTCACCGCCGCCCTCCTCGACGGCCCCTTCATCGAGCGGATCGCGTCCGCCGTCGTCGACCTGGAGGCCGCCCGCCGCGCGGAAATCGACGCGCTCGCGGCATCCATTGCCCCCACTGCGCAAGAGATCACCGCGAGTGCCGCACCGAAGGGAGACCGCTGATGCCGTGCGGATGCAAGGGCCAGGCCGCGCAAGGACGGCCCACTTATCAAGTGGTCGCGACCAGCGGGAAAGTGGTCTTCACCTCGCCGAGCAAGCCGACCGCGGAAGCGGTAGGGCGCCGCTACCCGAACAGCGAGGTGCGCACCGTCGACGCCAAGAAGCCCGTCCCGGTGAACAAGAGCACCACCTGACCAGGTAGCTTCCCGGCGTCGCGGCGCTGTCACATGGCATGCTGTGTGACAGCGCCGCTGGTTTTGGGCCGGGCTACTCAGTGATCGATCGCTGGAGCAGCCCACCCATGGACGAATTCTCGATTCCCGAGGACGTCACGTCCCTCGATGACGAGCAGCTCTCCCACGCACTTGACGGCGCCCGCGCCGCCTTTGCCGCGCTGTCCGCCGAGTCCACCGTCACCGACACGACGATGGGCACGCTCCGCGCCCTGTCCACGTGTGTCGAGGACATCCGCACCGAGCAGGCCGCGCGCGTCGCCGCTGCGACCGCCGCCGCCGAGGAGATCGAGCAGCTCGCCGCCCGCGTACGCGGCGACGACCCGGCCGCCGCCTCCGTCCACAGCGACGACCCGGCCGCCGCCCCCGCCGAGGGCGCGCCGGCAGAGCCTGTCACGGCCGCCGACACCACCCCCGCCCCGGCCGCGCCCGCCCCCTCTGCGGAGGTCGTACCGGCCGCTACGGCCGCAGCGCTCGCCCGCCCCGCCCTCAACCTCGCCGGTGTGCGACGTGCCCAGCCGCGCGTCCTGCCCGAGCCGCCCGCGCCGACGACGCACATCACCGCGGCGGTTGACGTCCCGGGCTACAGCCCCGGCTCACCGCTAGAGTTCGGGCAGATCACCGCAGGGATCATCAGCCGCGCCAACAGCCTCAAGACGGCCGGTGGCGGCGTCGGCCAGGTGATCAGCTACCGGCACCCGTACCAGCACGACCTGATCGTCACCGATTCCAGCAGCGCGCCCGAGGGCACCACGGTGTCGATGCGCGCGGCCGACCAGCGGCGCCTGCCCGAGCGGGACCTCATCGCGTCCGGCGGCTGGTGTGCGCCGAGCGAGACGGTCTACGAGCTGACCGACACCGCGTGCCCCGACATGCTGTGGGACGCCCCCGAGATCCAGCTGGCCCGCGGCGGCCTGCGCTACTTCCGGCCCCTGTCGCTCGACGTCGGCGCGATCACCTGGGTCCACACCGAGGCCGACGACATCGCCGGAGCAACGAAGCCCTGCTTCACGATCCCCTGCCCGGCACCCGTCGAGGTCCGCTGCGACGCCGTCGGCGTGTGTCTCGAAGCAGGCATCCTGACGCAGCGCCACTTCCCAGAACTCGTCTCCTGGTACCTGCGCAACGCCATGATCGCGCACGAGATCCGGCTCCGTACGGTCCTGTTCGCCGCCGCCGTCGCCTCCGCGACCCCGGTCGCCATCGCCGCCACGTTCGGCGCCCTCGCCCCGGTCTTCGCCGCCGTCGCCTTGCAGAGCGCGGACATGATCGAGCGGCACTCCCTCTGTGAGTCGACCGCCATCGAGGTGGTCTTCCCCTGGTGGTCGCGCAACCTTTTCCTCGCCGACCTGGCCCGCCGCAACGGCGTCAGCGTCGATGAGGTCACCACCGCCCAGGTCCAGGACCTGTTCACCCCGCTCGGCGTCCGCATCCAGTGGGCCCGCAACCTCGCCCCCGCCGTCCCCACCGACATCGGCGGCCCCGTCCCAGCCGTCGACTGGCCGGCCACCGTGTCGTTCCTGATGTACCCGAGCGGCAGCCTCCAGATCGGACGCGGCGAAGAGGTCAACCTGGGGGTAGTCCATGATTCAACTAAGTTCGTTACGAACGACTACACGGCCCTTTTCAGTGAGGAATGTGTGGCGCTCGTCAACCGGTCCGTCGACACCCGGTACGTAACTGTCCCGGTGTGCCCGAGCGGAGAGACCGGGGCCCAAACGTTGATGACGTGCCCCGGAGCGTGACCTCGCCTCTCACAAACGCGCGGCGGCCCGTGTACCTGACACCGGGCCCGCCGTGTCCCACCTGAGGAGGTGAGGTAGTGCTGAACGTCCTACGCGACGTGCGCCCAGGTTCGACACTGGACGACGTCCCGGATCGCCTGAGGCTTGACGCCGAACTCGGCGGCCAGCTCGGCCACGTTGCTGTCGTGCTGATTGGTACCGGGGATGTACCGGGCCCGGATGTCCTGCACCTTGACGGGGTCCAGTCGCGACCGGGCGTTCGCCAGTCCGCGAGCGCCTCGCCCCTTGGCGTCCCGATCGGCGCTGTTCTCCGCCGGTGTGCCCTCCCACAGGTGAGTGGGCTCGACGCACGGCGGATTGTCGCAGGTGTGGCAGGCGTGCGTGCCGGGCTTCATCGGTCGCCCCAGGGCATGCGCGACGAGAAGCCGTGTGACCGCCTGGTTGCCCTTGACGCCCTTGATGGTGGTCGTCGCGTAGCCGCCCTGGTTCGGGCAGAAGACTCCTGTGCTGTCGCGGCAGCCGGTAACAGGATCAGGCTCGATGGCCATGACGAGGGCCACCAGGTCCTCGACAGTCCGGGCGTAGCGGTACCGGCGGGCGGTCGGATCAGCGCCCTCGTTCCTGCGGGTCCAGGCGTAGCAATCGACGCACCAGCCAAGGTGAGTAGCCGCCGCTGCGCACCACTCGACCTTGCACGTCCTGCCCTTGTTCTCCTGGTGGAACGGTCGGGCCGCGGGGTCGTTGCCTCGTTGCGTGCGCTGGTAGCAGCGGTCGCAGAGCGGGGAGTCACCGACGCGCGAGGATCGTCCGCACTCGGGCGTCGTGCACGTCGGCTGAGTGGCGTTGTTGCGGCGGCGCCACTGGTAGCAGTACTTGATGTGCGCGCCGCCCTTGAGCCGGTTGTCCGGCTCGGGGGGCTTGTTACAGACCGCGCACATGCTCGTGCTGGCGGTCTCTGGGGATGCCGTAGCCTCGGCCATGGCCGGACTCCTTCTCACTCAAGGGGTGTCGGTCGGGCTCGGCGGTGTCTTCAGCACCGTCGGGCCACTCACCAGGTACAACGCGCGGCGATCATGTCCGGTTCCTGCCTGGTAGAGGTGATCTGAAGTGCCGTCAGCAGGCCTTCGCAGTCGTGTAGAGGCAATTCCCGGGGTGCCGCTCCCGCATGGCATCCTCTCCGGCTGCGCTGAAGTGATCGACGTCACCGACCCGCACGAACTCCTCGGTACCGACTGGCAGGACGGCTCGTGCGCCGACGCCCACTCATGGACCTGGTGCGACGATCCGCCGCCGGACCCCGCCCCGGAGAAGGAGTTCACGCGCCCGAAAACCTGTACCGCCGCGCCCGTCACGGTCTATACCGGGGTGCAGTGCAACCCCGTCGGCCGCACCTACCAGGAGGCCGTAGAGCATGCCCGTGAGGCGCTGCGCATGGGGGAGCAGCGGGCCCTGGAAGCGTGGGTGCAGTCCGAGCTTCTCTGCCCCCTCGCCTCGGTCCCCGGCAACGACCTCACCCCGGCAGCGGGGGCGGTCAACATCGCCCAGGGCGTCGCCGCCCTTGAGGGCTGGCTCGGAGAGCACTACGGCGGCGTCGGAGTCCTCCACGTCCCTGCTGGCGCCGCGGCCCTCCTCGGCTGCTGCAACGTCGTCCACCTCGACGGCGGCAGCGCCCGCACCCTCATGGGCAACTGCGTGATCATGGGGAGTGGCTACGGCATCAACGTCGGCCCGCCCGGCTGCCTCCCCGCCGAAGCCGGAGAGGCCTGGCTGTACATCACCGGCCCGATCCGCGTACGCCGCGAGGGCGTCTTCACCGTCCCGGAGGAGGACGCCGAGTCCGTGAGGATCGCGACCAACGACAGGTTCGTCTTGGCAGAGAGGGGCTTTGTAGTCGAACTTGCCTGCTGCCAGGCAGCCGCCATCCGAATCGAAGTGTGCCCGTGAGTGAGTTCATCGACGTCCAGCCTGCCGCCGACCAGCGGCAGGCCTTCGCGCGCTGGGCCGTCGCCCAGACCCCGAAGATCCGCACCGTGAGTCAGGACAGCTTCGCCGTCCCCGCGGACCTCTTCGACCTCGCCCCGGAAGAGGTCCTCACCGGCGCCCTCGTCGATGGGCGCCCCTACATCTCCCTTGACGAGGGCCTCCCCGACTACGCGCACCCGGAGGCGGAAGGGACCCCCGGGGAACCTCTGCCCGAGCTCCCGCCCGAGGCGTACGGCCCGGACTCGGTGCCGCTGGACTTCGCCCCCCTCGACGACGCCCCCGGTTATGAGGACAGCGACCCAAGCGACCGAAGCGGCGACGATAACCAGGCGGATGAGGGCGGCTTCCCCTGCGGCCTGTGTGACCG
>ERZ1292642.840-Hain-H14-01um-R1-840-length-15811-cov-4_pt1 | contig 15811 bp, 23 predicted proteins | sample MGYA00564403_ERZ1292642 | MGnify/ENA primary metagenome ERZ1292642 (study PRJEB36523, sample SAMEA6512643) | groundwater metagenome | collected 2019-01-09 | study: AquaDiva: Metagenomics assemblies of 32 groundwater samples | reverse complement strand
AAAAGGGATCTAGAGGCCAACTCCATCTCGCGCCAAGCATGGCAGGATTCCTTTAAAAGCTTCAGATTGGCTTCACAGACTGTCTTTTCCAAAGTTTCGCTGTCGTAGGTCATAATTTCATTATCTAAGCCTATAAGTGAATCTTGAGCGCGTAGACATAGCTTGTATGGGCCTGTTGCTATGCGTTCGGGCAGTTTGGAGTTTTCAAAGAAGTTAATAGCTTGGGCAATGCCGTTTTCATCATCTTGGTTAAAGTTCCAAGTGAATAGAGTTATCCAGCTATTACCGTTATTCATTACTCCCTTAAAGGGGATTAATAGTTCTACACTTGATGTCTTGTACTTCATAAAATTACCACCTCTATTATTTGCTGGCTTAAATTCTCATTAAATTTATCTTCGTTCTTGAATTCAAAATTAGAGTTAGTGGTAATGTTAACGCTGCTTATGTTTTTCGTAGAGCAGCCATCATGCTCATATATGGATACATTAAAATCTGGGCCTGTTTTACCCATAACTTGCTGTAAAACTTTAATCAAAGTAATGATATTCATACTTCACCTCTTGCCATAGTAGATAATACACTTCTATACTACCCGTCAACCATTTATTTAAAATAATCAGCGCCTTGATTTACTCTCTTTATATATATGCGATAGCATTGGCCATTGGTGTCGCATTGTATCTGTGATTCATTGACTATTACTTCACCGAATAGGATGAGCATGACAGTAATGCCGATGATAAAGCCAATGAATATATTGAATGCTGTATCTTTAAGAATGTCTTTCATTTGATTATTCACTGACATGATTTCATTTCCTTATATTTATCGACAATCTCATCCATGGAAACTAAAACGCCATCGAAGTATTTATCTAGCATCATTACGTGTGGCTCGCCCCCACGATAGATAAAATCATCACTAATTATATCGCCGCTCTTATAAAAGAATTCTAAAGCTTCATCAATTAAAGAATTATGCTCATCCATTTCATTTTCAGTCACTTCGTTAGTCCATTAATTAATTCGGCAAGGAATACATTACCAGCGTTATTGCCTACGATTTTATTTAACCTATCCCTAAGAATAAAAACAATATTTCCCATTCTATCACTCATCATTCTTCTCTGTGAGAATTCGGGAAGCTTTGATATTGAATTAATAAGGCTAGTAATTGACGCTAGTGATTCTTCTAACTCTTTTGCGCTGCTTATTGCATTTGCTTTTAGTTCTAACGCTTGCAAGGTTTCCTGGCATTGTTGAATATTCATTTAGTTAACTCTCATAGGCATAAGTAAGCCTTTATTTCCTGAAACAGTTACAACAATAGCAGTTGTATGGTCTCCATAAAAATCAAGCTTTGCTAGTGTTTGCTTATTGTTTTCGCGCATAGATTTAAGTAATTCAACTAAGTATTCTGGATTAAAGCCAATAGTAAAAACAGGATTACCTTTTGGCGTTACTTCTTCTATATTGGGGAAACTGATATCAGTAAGTAAATCAAACGATACTGTTGCGCTATTTCCAATTATCTTAATTTCTTTATCGTGTATCTCGACAAGTGTTTTATAGTGTTCCTTTGCTTTGATTTTTAAAGCGTAAAGGCATGCCTCTTTAGGAATATTAATAACTCCCATAGTTCCATATTCCTTTGTATATTCTTCGCCTAGGTTTACTTCACTTGCATAGTGACCAGTAGTTGCGCGGCCAATGCCTGTTAATAAGTCAAAGTTTACTCCGCATAAATTAGGCCTATAATCATCATTGCTTGCAGAATGAACTAGCTTAAATATTGGTAGCATTACGTTTAGTGGTATTTGTTTAATGTCACTCATATATTCATTTCCTTTCTTCTTTGTCGTTTAATAGTTCCTGCTCTACCGCATAAATCTTATCGACTAAACGCATTAGCAAACTTGTTTCGTGCTCTGCTTGTTCATTAGTTCTTATCTCGTCTCGGCAAACGTAGCGCACTAATGCTTCATGCAATGTTTTTAGTTCTGTTAGTGAGAATTCATGTAGTTTCATATATGTGATTAAGCCTTTCTTAATAGTTTAAATGCAATGTTAGACATATTTACAATGGGTAAGATTATGTATTTATCTTGGTTTTCTATTAGTAGTTGGTTTTCGTATGTTGTTTTTATTAGCATTGCTCATACCTTTCAAGAATAGTTCTAAGCGAACGGATAAGATTATTATTATTATTCCCTCTTTCAAAAAACACATTTCCGCATTCGTCTTGTGCTTGACCGCCTATTGGTTTAATTTCCAAAAATATTGCACCCTTTTCGCCTTGCCATGGGCCATGATAATTAACGTCTACAATTCTAAAACAACCATTGCCAGCGGATAGAATAGTATTATGATCAAAGCCAAGACATTCTTTCATCTTGGCCATTCGTTGTTGATATTTTAGTTTCATATATGTGATTAAGCCTTTCTTAATAGTTCTAGTTTACTCATCTTTTATTGCTCCATTGAATAGCGAAGCCTTTTGACTTGGCTAGTGTTTCGTAATTGTTTAGTATGTTTGACGCTTTGAATTCTACAGCGTGGATATTGTCTACCCATACGCTAAGTTTATCGCGCCCATAGTCTATGCTCATGCTTTGCGCGTTACTTACTCGCTTAGCAAATTGCCTTAGTATCTCTGACTTATCTTGTATTAGTGTTTTCATATGATTACCCTTTAAATTAAAAGCCTTCCTTGGCTTGTTGTGTTTTATGCTGTTACGGCATCGGCAATGCGTGCCCAGTCTTTGCGTGGTAGTTCAATGATTTGACCTGCGGCGCGTTCCATCTCGATGCTTGTCTCATAGTCGAATTCATCGCCTTGAGCGGCGCGAGTAAAGGAATTGACTAAACCCCATTGAGTTAGTCCAGCTCCTTCATTGCCACTAGCAAGAGCAGCTAGAATGCTGTTTTTCTTATTTTCACCAGTCAAGCCAGTAGCGCGCATGGTTAGCTCTACGACTTCAGGTAAATCAAAGTTTTTAATAGGCATTTCTGCGGCTAGTCTCAACCTATCAACCTGCTTTTCAAAGTTTTCTGTTTTAAGAGAAGCTAAAACGATATCTTTTACTTGCATCCAAAAAGCAGCATCGCTAATTTCCTTGGTCTTATCGGATAATATTTCAAAAACATCATTTTCAGACTGCGATCGGCCTACGTGATACTTGCGAATAGCAGTGTTAGATATCATGCCATTGGAACACACTAGCCTATAGATTAATGGTTCAACGCGCACCGATCCTGCACCTACGTCACTAGTTGATATGGTCAATCCATACTGTACAGCATCGCCCTTTTTCACTTCAGTGATTAACTTAGGAGATAGAAGCTTAATGAATAAACGCTTATCGGTTATTTCGCTGCTAACGACTTCTAAGCCTTGATCGGAAGCAACGGGAAGAATAGTTTCTAGCATATCGTAACTATCTAAGATTCTATACTTAGAGCTAAGTAAACCGCGCACGTTACCGTCAAGCGTGCGAATCATGCGCGAATCATTACTGCTGCGCTCTAAACCATGGTTAATGTTTTTAACAGCTAGGCTAGGATTCTCGGTCTTAATACGATCAAAGTATTGCTTAGGAATATCGGTAAACGTAGCCAATTGACCGCTAGACCAATTAGTTAAACCTAAAGTATTAGTGTGACCATTAACGAATTCCAAAGCAACGCTTTCCCTTGGCTTTTCTCCATCATTGTCAAACTTCACAACAGCCTTAAGCTTCTCTACTGGCACAACATAATCTTTAGCTGTTTCTTTGATTCGTGTTAGTTCTTGAGCTAGTTGTACTAATGTCTTTCCTGTTTTCATATTTCACCATTTCTATTGATAAGCGTTATTTCTCAAGGCTGCATGCTTATCGGTTACACCTTGATAACTACCATTAAGGAAGTGATACACTTCTATACCACTAGATAATCAAATACAAGGGCATCTTTACTTTTCTTTAACCAAGCATTAGAAGTAAGGAATGCAATCAATTAAGCAAGCACTAACCTATGCCTATTTAATAGTCTTCATCATCATAAGAAAATGCTTCATGGCTAAAACGCTACTACCTAAATCAATAGCAAAAGAACACGTAACCATGAAACAGCAGCGCGTGATAACAATCACAACAAAGCACGTAATCATTAAGACATGGAATCAGTCAACAATAGGCATCGTCAAAGACTTGGCATATCGAATGAACCATTGCGTTATCCATTGCATCAAGTCTCTATTACCTTAGCATTCTACTCATGCCCTTAATTGCTACTGCCATGCGTAAGCATTGTCACTGTGTACAAAAAGACACACCTAGTTTTGTATCACTAACCTTACAATATTGAGCCGATTAATCAAATTGGCAAAATGTCAAACCACGCTAGCGCCATTACAAATCATGATATGCGATAGGATAAGAGAAATGTGTTAGAAACCCTCTCCTCTCCCTCTCTCTCCTTATGTGTATTCCCGCGCTGAATGCTAGTGATTACGCATGGTTAGGTGTATGTGTTGCGTATTGCTACAGTTAAAGTGTTGGTTTAAGTGCTGCGGTACACCATTGTACTACTACGTGTAGCATCATGCTACATTGACTACGTGCGTATACGATCTTGCTGCTTTACTCAACTACTACCAATGTGTTGCATTATGCGACAGTCTATCCTTGGCCACATGCAGCAGGCCCCCACACATGCGCTTTCACCATTGTTGTATATGTCTATACCCATCCCTACTATTTTCATAATTTTCCGTTCTCTGCGTATCCTACTAGTTTCGTCAACTGATGACTTACCAGCTTGATTTGTCCTAGTGCTTGAGTGATCTCTTAGTTGTTCGTTAATAACTGACGCGCTCCGTTTCACTAGCTTGTCTGGCTCATCAAGGACTGTGCAAGCTTTGTGCTTGCTTGTCCTCGCTTCGCGGGTTTTCAGTAATCGGGAACCTTTCTTAATAAAGACTGACTACAGGGATCAACTGATCGCTGATTCTTTATTCCTATGCAGGTGATGTGTAAAGTAGTGCAAGGCTGAGGCCATGAAGGCCGACAAGCCGATCAGGATGAGATTGCCATACTTTACCGTCACACGAGACGACCTAAAGGGAGTCTGAATCTGTGTGCTTAGTGTTGAGCGGAGCGAGACAGTCTGAAAGACCCGAGCAATCCTTAGATTGCGAAGGCTAGCGTTATCTGTCCAATAAACTCAAGTTTTGTTTGGATTTACAGAAACTATCCGAATTATGATTTTTAGAAGAAGGCTCTTGATTGCCTACAAGCTTCTAAGTTTTTCTAGGTATGGCGTCCTAGCTCCGATTAATTAGTTAGTCACCAGACGGAGTGTTCAATTCCGTTGGAAGGTGACAGGGGAGAATACCCTCGGTGTTCTAAAGGATTTTATTCCTCTAGTCTCTGCCTTTGCCCATGCGATGCTATCGCTAATTAATCTAGATTCCCACGCCTTGTTTTTTTGCTATTACGTGGAACCTAAAGTTTCTACTTTCTTCTTGATTTTAATTTCTCTTAGTGAGAACTTAAGAACAAAGAGTAGATGCTTTAATCGTGCCATAGATTAATTATTCTAAGCAAATGGTTTTTTTATGGCACGTATCTTTTTGTTAAACATTTAATCCTTTGCTTTAGCTAAAAGATACTTCTTTAATTTACTGAAGCACTGTTCCATACTTAAATAGTAGGGAGTTATGATCCTTACATACATCTAGTGCAAACTAACGAGTAACCCGCACGAGATTGGCTGGGGATGGGACATACAGGAACTTGAACCAGCCTTCTATAACAACTCAGTAACAACTACCGCCCCTGCTGCTGATCCTCCAGTTCTTGATCCGTATATTTCTCCCTGCCATACAGGTATAGGACATACCCAGTACCCGCTAGCAGGTATTGTAAACGCCACTGTTGTAGAAGTGTTCCCTGGTTGACCAAGAGTTATATAAACAATGCTCCCTGGTATGTTGTATAGAAATAGACCTATTCTATTTGAGTTCTTTCCAACTATCTTCTGAGGACTATTCCCCGATGAAATAACTGGGCTGGTAGTAATTAAACAAACATCCGAATAGTCTTCTGCGTATGCCATTTTGTAACTCCTTATTGTAGTATGCCATTTTGTAACTCCTTATTGTGGTGATTGATACAGCGCGGTATAATTAACTTATGTGGCTAAGATTGGCTATGTTTATTTTCTGTTTAAATACGGCCTGTAATATCGCCTGTTTATACGAAGGCCATAAGAGTGGCGTAGCAAGAAAGGTCGGCTCTAAAGTCATTTGTGACTGCATAACACCCATTCCCTTAGACATTCTCCTGCTTCCTAAAACTCAATTCCTTAGAAATGAAGTACCCGATCAAATCAAGCCACAGTCTAGTTCGTCACAATCCTATAGCTTCTCTTTCGACTAGATGCGAAAATAAGGTATGGCTAGGCTCGCAACACGCTTTAAAGGAAAGCTTATTTACCTCTGGCTTCCAGACAGCGAACACCCCGTAAAAGCCAAATGCCTCGGTCTAACCACCGAAGCAGGTGAAGCTTGCTATCTCATCCAATACGAAGACGGATTAAAAGAAACTGTGTTCGTTAACTCAGTCCTTCGCATTGTTAGTGCTGAAAAAATAGAAAAAGCCGCGCAAGTTTATGACCTAGCTCAACGCAGAGCAGAAATAAAGATTGTTAACTAATCAAATTACCTTCAAAATTAAAGAATGCATCATGGCCCAAAGGTTCTTGTACTCGACATTGAGACATTGCCGCTGGAAGCTTTCATTTGGTCTCCATGGAACCAGGACGTTCCTAAGAACCAAATTAAAAAAGACTGGTCTGTCATCTCATGGGCTGCCAAATGGCTAGATGAGAAAAAAGTATTCCAAGAAGATTCTAGAAAACAAAAAGACCTTCGCAATGATAAAAAACTCCTAAAGGGAATCTGGAAACTAATCGATGAAGCCGACATCATCATCTCTCAAAACGGCGTCTCCTTTGATATTAAAAAACTAAACGCTCGCTTTGAAATTAACGGCTTTAAACCACCCTCCAGCTTTAAAAACATAGACACTAAACTCATGGCATCTTCCATCTTCGGCTTCACTTACAACTCCCTAGAATACCTCTCGGAGAAACTTAATAAGAAATACAAAAAACTAAAACATAAAAAATTCCCTGGCTTTGAACTATGGAACGAATGCATGAAAGGAAACCAAAAAGCCTGGAAAGAAATGGCCAAATACAATATCCATGACGTTCTTGCCACAGAAGAACTTTACAAAACTCTAATCAAGTGGAATCCTAATGCTATTAACTTTAATGTATACTCCGACTTGTTACAAAATAAGTGCATCTGCGGTAACTCTGATTTTTACAGCAGAGGATTCAGATACACCGCATCTGGAAAATTCAACAGATACATTTGTAAAAAATGCGGCAAGGAAAATAGAGGACAAATTAACCTTTTAAGCCCTGAAAAGAAAAAGGCTCTCAGAATAAAATAATGGCCCAGCGAGTATTAACAGAACGCAGAGATAAAAAAGGCGAAATCGTCGGCTGGAACTTTAACCCCACCGTTAAAATGCGCATGTGGTGCATCTACAGAATTAAACCAGAATTTAAGGGCATGTCTGACGACGCCGTCGCTAGAAATCTTGGAATGACTGAATCTCCAGTAAAATACTGGAATAGAAACTACAAAGAACATTTCATCGAATGGTATCAAGGCGAACTAGACAGAAATAAAGCTCCAATTAAAGAAATGCTTTTAGCCGTTGGTAAAGAAATGGCCATGCGAGAAGACGGTTTTCAATATTGGCGCGAGCTTAGCAGGAGTTACGGCGTAATATCACCAGAGGTAATCGAACAGAGAGTTTCCATAGGAAGAATGGTAGAAAAACTTGACGAGCTTTCAGAAGAAGAACTCACAGAAAGACAGAACAAGCTATTAAAGAAAATACAGCTACTTGATTCTGGACAAACAGAAGCAGAAGTCATAGAAGAAACAGAAGAAAAAGATAATAAAGTAGAGGGTTTTTTTAATGGAAATATGGAAGCCGATACCGGAATTTGAAGGATACGAAGCATCTTCTTTGGGAAATGTTAGATCGGTTGACCGAGAATTTAAGATGTCTACAAAAATTATAAAAGGCGAGTTCTTTAAAAAAAGAAAGGGCCAAAAACTAAAAGTAGGACTAAGCAAAGTTGGTTACTTCCACACATCTTTTGGACGCGGAAAAACATATCGAATTCATAGAGCAGTCTGGTCTGCATTTAACGGTTATTGGCCAGATCCAATTATGAAGATAAACCATATTAACGGAATCAAAACAGACAACAGGATAGAAAACCTTGAGCTAGTGACACACAAAGAAAATGTAGTTCATGGCATTAGAACAGGGTTAAGAAAAAGAGTAAAAAATAATCGCGTCGATACAATAATGCTTTCCGAACAAGACATAAAAACTATTAGGCTATTTTTTCACGACAAAGACAGGTCTCCTATAAATTTTATTATTGCAAAAGTATTTGGCGTTACTCAAAGAACAATAAGAGATATTGGAAGAAAAAGATCCCATAAATGGCTCCTTACATAAAATCAAAAAGATGGGCAACGCCTGAAAGGATCAGGCTTCTTGAGCTTTTAGCAGGTGGAGATATAGACGCTCAGGCAATAGAAATAGCTATTTGCAAAAAAGATCCTTGGTATTTTCTTGTTAATCACGTAAACACTGAAAACTCACATGCAGAAATTAATCCCTTTCAACCATTTCCCGATAAACCTCACTTATTTTACCTAACTAGACTCTGGGAAACAGAACGAAGGATGATCGTTCCTAAGTCTCGTCAAATGTCCGTAACCTGGCTATTCTGCGCTCTCTACTTATGGGAGTCTATGTTCTTCCCTTCAAGACTAACAGTGTTCTCTAGTAAGACAGAAAAAGATGCAATTCATTTAATTCAGAGAACTAAATTTATGCACGAAAGATTGCCAAAATTTATAAGAGAAATGACGCCTTGTATAGCGCTACAAACGGAGTTGAAATTCAAAAACAGATCAACTATACATGGCATACCAGCAGGAGCGGATCAGGTAAGGGGATTAACATTATCTGGAGTTTTTGTCGACGAAGGAGCTTTTCAAGATCAAATGAAACCAATGTTAGCAGCAGCAATACCAACACTAGGTAAATCAGGAAGAATAACTCTCGTTTCATCGGCAAGCCCAAGTTTTTTTCAAATGCTTATGGAAGACCAAGAATGAGTAAAAAAGCAAAAATAATTGATATTAACGAAAAAACAATAAAGAAATGTAAGATTTGCGGTAAAGAAGATGTCGCATATTTTTTTAAATTAAGTGAATGGTGGAGAAATGGAACTCACTTTCGACAAAAAATATTTAAAGATAGTCGCGGAAGATGGTGGTACGGAAAGAGATGCCATTCTTGCACGATGAAGAAAATTAGAGAAAAAAGAGGCACAAAACCTAGAGTTGAATCATCACATCCAATGATAGTTGCCGCAGTAAGAAGAGAACTTTTAGCTGCTGAAAAATTTAAGAGATTAGGATTTAAAGTAGATATTGGTCATGGAGCAGGACCAGACCTTTACTGTGATATTGGTAGTTTTTCTTGGACAGTAGAAGTTAAACACGCAAAACATCTATTTGGAATATGGTACGTTGAGAGAATTAGAGAATCAAGAAAATCAGATGACTTGGTCGCAATAGTTCTTCCAGATGACAGAGTTTACATAGATTCTATGTCTGTTCATCTTTCTAAATGCACCAAAAAAGGCGGTAGAACTATTCGTGATCTTGATGCCATTTTTAAAGAATAATAAATCTCATTGACCTTGATTAACGCTGATTGCTACCATTAACATTAGTGAGTCTTGTAATCCATGGCGCTTACAATGACTCCTGGTTGGTTAGACTAATAATTTAAGGATATGTGGCCACCTATCAGCCAACCGATAGATCCACTCCAGATTTGGAAGTATCAATGGATCAAAAACAACTCTTGCAACTAATGGCCATGAAAAGAGCAAACGAAAATAACGAAATGCTTGGAGCGCTTGGAGGCGGAGCCGCAATTGGAGCAGGTGGATCTGCATTAGTCGGAGCCGGAGGAGTTGCTCCTTTGGCTGGGGCCGCAGGAATGCTTTATCCTTCTTCCATTGGAGAAGAAGACTTTTCACAAAACGCAAGAATGGGAAACGTAGAACTTCCTAGAGAAATGAAACAAAATCCCTACGATCCTCAAGGTGGGCCAATGATGATTGACGGGCTAACCCAATCAGCCGCTCAACCTCCTTATAAATCCAATAAAGCTATGCTTAACAAGATCGTGCAAGATCGTATTAAGCAACAAATGGAACAAGAAGACGATGGATTTAAAGATAGAGCAGCAGCAGCAGCGGCCTATCACTTCGCTTATCCACAAGGAACAAAAGGCCCAGTTAAAGCAAGCATTTACGATGTAAAATGACCGAGCTTCCAGAACACTTTCGCCTTAACATTCAAGAGCCAAAGGGAGCCTCAAGTGATGGTTTAATAAAACCTCCTTACGGCATGAAATCATGGAGGAATTTTAAAAATGGGTACACTGTTGCTGCTTGTCATTTTTCTGCTGATCCAGAAAAGAACAGCCTGGAATGGTTTAAAGAAGAAACGAAAAACCTCAGAGACGATCAAGTACGACAAGAGTATCTTTTAGACTTCACCTCTCGCGCAGGACAGAAAGCATTTCCCTACCTAGAAATGGACAAACCTCGCTGGGTTAAGGAAACAAAATACCCAATCCCACAGAATCACGTAATTATAGCAGGTCTAGACTTTGGCGGAACCAATCCAACGGCTATTAATTTTTTTGAAATAAATGAACGAGGAAAGTTCCACTGCTTTTGGGAATTCTACAAGCCATCTTCTCCTGGAGAAATAGCAAGAGTTTTAAAAAACCATCCCCTATGGCCAAGAGTCATGAAGGTGGTAGCAGATCCTAGTATTTTTAATAAGAACCAACACCACAAGGATCACCACGAAGTCATAAAGTCGATTGGCGAGATGCTAGAAGACCTTGGCATCTACAACATCGAAAGAGGAGTCAATGATCGCATAGCAGGACTCCAGCGTGTAAAGCACATGCTTCGCCATTCTGAGTACAATCCAAACTTAGAACCTTGGCTTACCTTTGATCCAACTTGCGTAAGCATTTGGAAAGAATTAATCGGCCTCACTTATCCAGAACTTTCTCCAGAACAACTCGTTAACAAGAACCCAGAAGAAGACGTGGTGAAGAAGAATGATCATCAATATGATGCGATGCGTTATGCCCTCATGAGTTGGAAAGTACCTTCAGAGTTTAGCAAAACATATACCACAGACGTTAATGCTTTTAAGAACATAGAAGAAGAGTTTGACGAAAGAGCGCGATTACTTGAACATGGAGATATATGGTAAAAAGCCCAAGAACTTGGATTGACCGTTATGAACGCTCCAAGAAAGCCCAACTAAAGGTTAAAGAAGAAGCCCTATTATATAGGAAGTCCTATGCTGGCGAAAACATAGATAAAAATGGAAAACGAAAAGTCTATGAAGATCGCATGGATGTTAACTTCATCTACTCCTACATAGAAATTATCTCTTCCTCTCTATTTTCTGGAAACCCCAAGATAACCGTTAAGCCAAAAGGCCCACAGTTTTTACAATCAGCAGAAAACCAAGAAGAGAATATCAACTATTGGGCAAAAGAACTTGGCGCTGCTCAAGAATTTAAAGACTCCATACATGATGCTTTCTTTGGTTATTCCGCTATTGAAGTAGGCTGGGACTACCAAACAGAAATCAGAGAAGAGGAAGTTCCTGGTCAACTTATTATGAATCCAGACGGAACTCCTGGAATGACACCTCCTCAAAAGGTTCAAAAAGAATACATTAAAAAGGATCAGCCTTTTATTAAGTGGAGAAATCCCTTTGATATATTTTTAGACGTTGATGTTCCAAGGCGAAAAGACGGTCGTTACATGATCGTAAGAGACATAGTTACATTTGATTATGTAATGAACATGAGCAAGATTCCAGAAGAGATGAAGGCAAAGATTAAGCCTACCCTTCGCCCAGAAGACATCAAAGACGATTATGATTTTTCTAGTAAGGTGGAAAAGGACAGACAGTCCGAAAAGGAATGGGTGGAATTGTTATGGATTTGGTGCAGAGAGACTGAAAAACGCTACCTAATGACTCCATCCATTCCTGGGGAATATCTTTTAGAAGAAGAGTGGCCATATCACATTGAGTTTGAAGACGATCCGTTTCCAGTAACTATCCTTGATGGAAAGACCGACATTAACTCTCCTTATTCTTTCTCTGAAATTAGACCTATTTGGGCACATATCCAGGAGCGAAACAGAGTAAGGGGAACCGCTCTTGTTCACATGAAGCGCTCTATTCCTAAATACATAGGAACTAAAGCTAATACCCGCGCTCAAATGTCTAAGCTAATGAACGCTCGCTCTGATGAATACACAGAGGTTAATAATCCAGACGCTATTAGGCTTGCTCCAGTAGCAGAGCTTCCCATTGAGCTATACAAGTGGGACGAAGTTTTAAAGAACGATATCTTAAACGTATCTAGCTTATTTGAATTTCAAAATGATTCTATCGCTAACACTGCAACGGAAGCTTCTCTAATTGAAGGAAGATCGTCGGTAAGAAAGAGAAAGCGCACGCAGGAAATAGAAAAGTTTGTCGTAGCTGTACTAGCTAAGGTTGGAATGCTTTGCCAGCAATTCCAAGATCAAGCTGTTGCAGTAGAAATCACTCAGGATAATAACACTGATTGGCTAATGCTTTCCAAAGAACAGATCGAAGGGGAATTTCGTTACGAGATGGAACCTGGAATCATGGAATACAAAAACGAAGCCTTACGCAAGCAGCAGATTCTAAAGTTCTCAGAACTTATGCAGGGTAATCCTAATGTTAACCAGCGGAAACTCGCAGAGTCTCTTGCCAAAGTATTTGACCTTAAAGCAGAAGATATCTTGCTTCCTCCAGATCAAGTTCCAGTACCAAGCAGCGAACCTAAGATTGGAATTAAAGATTTAGACCTAATGACTATTCCAGATCCTTCTGTTCAGTCGGCTATCGTACAGGCAGCCCTGCAACAAAACGATGTACAGATGCAGCAGCCTCAACCAGGCGCTCCTCCTCAATTAGATATGATGGGCGGTCAGGACATGCCTCAAGACATAGAACCTATGGGTGGGAAAGTTCCACTTCCTCCAGTTCTAGGACAGCAAGAGGTACAGGGCGCATCCATGGAGAATACTAACTACCTATGATTATGATGCTCTGGTGCAAAAAGTGCGAAGAAAAGAACGGCTGGCTAGCATCTAAACAAAAGCACGAAGTCTCTGCTAGAAAAGACGTATTGGATACAAGATGCTTAGAATGTGGAAACGAGAGAGTTGTTTTCCCAGAAGATGAATGCTTTAAAAATCCCGTAGTTATTAGAAACACCAGCACTAAGATACAAAACAAGTACCCTATGTATAACTCCTCAACAGGACAGGTATTTGATTCCTATTCAGCAGAGAAATCCTTTGCTAAGAAAAACGGCCTAGAAGGCGTTTAATCCTTTACTATTATTAATTCTTAAGAAATCCTTAAACTGTTTAGTTGCTTAACAATTGTGTTATGCAGCATAATAAATAAAGGAGATATTAATGGATCTACAAGATGAAACGCAAGACACCATCCTTTTCCAAGGGCAGGAAATTAAGGCTCTCGACGCAAGCGATCAGCCTACTGCAACAGAAAGTGATGATTCTAGCTCTACAGAGGCGACTCCAAGGGAAGCATCTAAAACCAAAGAAGCTAACGACCAAGTAAACGTGGAAAACTCAAAGCCACCTATGGACTGGGAAAAGTCCTATAAGGAGCTTGAGAAAAAATACACCAAAGACAGTCAACGGCGATCTTATCTCGAAAAACAGTACCAAGAACTCGTACCTAAATATCAGCAATACGAACAGTACATGACTAAAATTAGTCAGGATCAGGAAGCTTTGCAATATTTGCAGAATCGTTGGAACCGCCAACCGCAAGTAGACCCAAGCATCCAGAATGATCCACTTTATCAATACCTAAAGCCAATCACTGAGGAAGTTCAGAATTTACGGCAGTTTAAGACTGAGTTTGAACAGCGACAGGCACACCAGCAAGCAGAAGCTACCTTAGACAAGGAAATTGGCATTGCCCAATCCGAGTATGAGAAAGTTTTTGGAAATAAACCTACAAATGAAGACATCGTTGCAGTTTATGATTGGATGGCCCAACACGGTCACTTCAATGGTAAGGCAGCTATTCGTGATTTGTATTTTGATAAAGCAGCAGAGAACAGGGCACAAAAAGCTCTGGAAAGCCAAACGGTTAAGAAGAACATGGGAACTACGAAAGTAACGAACATGAATTCTAGCTCTGCAAAGCCTAATGTAAATAAGTCCATGAGTTTTCGTGAAGCCTATTTAGCGTCCAAAGAGGAGCTTGGTGCATAACCTCAATTTCTTTTAGGAGAGAAAAATGGCTGTACCATATACAAGTTTAGTATCATCCACAATCAAGAAGTATAAAAAGGGCTTCGTGGATCAGATCATTGCAGACAACTTTTTGTTAGCTGCTATGATTGGTAAAAACCTTGCACCAGAAATTTTCAAGCGTGAGATGCGAGAAGGCGACGATGAGTTTGCCGACGGTCTTAAGTTTGAGAATGGTGGGGAAAAGATATTCTTCCCAGTAATGTATGCAAAGAATGCTACCGTTGCCGGTTACACTGGTTACGATCTATTGGATCTAACACATGCTGAGCGCTTCACTGCTGCTGAGTATAGTTGGGCTTCCATTGCAGGATCAGTAAACCTTGACAAAGAAACCATTGATAAAAACTATGGCGATGACGTAAAACTCTTCGACTATACCAAAGGTCAATTAGATAACCTTAAAGCTTCCATGCAGGAGTTTGTAAATAACTCTTTGTGGGACTCTAAGGCATCTACTACCAAGTTAACGATTGGTCTTTTGGATATGGTTAAGGAAACTCCGGCAACAGATCCAACGTATGGAAACATCGGTGGAATCTCTGCTAACCAAAATGCTTGGTGGAAGAATCAACACACAGATCATGCATCTGCTGCGTTTGGTACTGACCCAACAGGAAGTGGACAAACTAACCTTCGCACATTGCTTCGTGCTTGCCAATTTGGTCAAGAACACGCTCATGTTATCTGTGCTGGTGAGATTGCCTATGACCGCTTAGAGCGATCAATGGTAAATCAAATCAGATACCAAGGTAAGTCTGAGCAAAAGCTAGCGCAAGCTGGTTTTGAAGCCTTCCAGTTTAAAGGAATCCCTGTTGTTTTAGAAAAGTATATTGATACTGCTAGAACTGCGGCTTCTTTAACTGGTTCTGGATTCTATGCCCTTAACTTCAACTTCTTAAAACTTCACGCAATGAAGCATAAGTTTTTCGAATTCTCTGATGTTAAAGAGCCTACAAACCAAGACACAATGGTAATCCATAACATTGCGCGTATGCAGCTATGCACCAACGGTCGAAGATACCAAGGTGTAATGGGCGGAGTAATCGCATCTTAATTAATCGGCACCCTTGGTCTTGACCTTGGGTGTTTTGGTCGATTTGGATTTGGTCTTTGTCTTCTTTGGCATTTTTGAAGGTGTTAAATGAAAAAGAGTCTTTACTATTTTGTGATTTCATTCAGAATAATCTGGGCCTTGATAAGATTGACCGTGC
>ERZ1292642.838-Hain-H14-01um-R1-838-length-15856-cov-6_pt1 | contig 15856 bp, 31 predicted proteins | sample MGYA00564403_ERZ1292642 | MGnify/ENA primary metagenome ERZ1292642 (study PRJEB36523, sample SAMEA6512643) | groundwater metagenome | collected 2019-01-09 | study: AquaDiva: Metagenomics assemblies of 32 groundwater samples | reverse complement strand
CCGCTGCCTCTGCCGATGCCGCTGCCTCTGCCGATGCCTCTGCCGATGCCGCCGCCGATGCCTCTGCCGATGCCGATGCCTACTCTGCCGCTGCCGATGCCGCTGCCGATGCCGCTGCCGCTGCCACAATAATCGGCGGGCAGATATTGGCTTTGCGTAGGCGGCTCAACGGCCTCCCACGATGTCACGGGCAGGATCCCGTGTTCTTGCAGCCAATCAACCACGGGCGGATTGGCTTGGCCTGTGCTGTACGCTTCCGCCAGCAACGTGACGAAATCCGGGTCTTGGTATGGATCTTCGCTCATGCCTTCGCCTTCGTCTTCTCGATCTCTTTTTCGGTGCAGCGCAAGCAAAACAGCTTGCCGCCGATTCTGTGGAAGATGTCGCCGACGTGAGGCACGCCGTCCGCGAACTGGCCATACTCGTCGAAGTCGTCGAACTTGTCCGCGAGCCAGTCTTTCACTTGATATTCGTGGATAAATCGCGGCCCGAAGCGGCAGTCGCACTCATCGCAGTACACGCCGTAGCTGTTTGGCTTGATCATGCTCGCACCCGATGGGTTGGGTCAGCTTCACTTATCGGCCGGCCGTCGAACGTGACGGCGGTTGCTATGCCGCTCAGTTGGTCAACGCTGTACTCGATTTCATGCTCACAGCCGGCGTAGCGAAACATTTCAAGCGCCTGCGCTCCGAGCCCAGCGCGGACCCCGGCCTCGTAGAAAGACTCCTTGCTGCCGTGGATGTAGACTTTTATTTTCATGCTCGCACTCCCATAGTCGTTTTCTCTTCGACCAGCAGCCCGTCGGCGACAAGCTCCTGCTTGAGGCCCCGCGCCAGCGCGTCAAGCGTCTTCTGGGCAGGCTCGATAAGCTCGATTCGCTTGTGCTCGCAGACCCAGAGCAGGAAGGCTTTGCGGTCCGTTACCGTCGCCGTCCATTGCCGCCGGGTTGTCACGCCCTCGATCTTCGTCGGAGCGGCTGGCGGGATAACCGGAGTCACGACGGATGCGGCTTGGTCTTCCTTGGCTTCCGCTTTCGCCGCTGCTGATGACGCCTTGCGCTCTGCGGCTGCGGCCTCTTCCAGTAGCTTCGCTCGCTTGGCTTCGTTGGCAGTGGCCTCGGCCTTGCGCCTCGCCTCTTCTGACTTGCGCCGCGCCTCTTCCTCGATGGCTCTTTGTTTGACAGCCGCTTGCTCGGCTTTCTCACGCTCCTTGCGGGACGCTTCCGCCGCCGCCGCGTTGAGCCTGTCGGCTTCCGCTTTCGACTTGACAAGCTCGGCCTCCTCCCACGCGAGCGCCTTCTTCTTGTCGATTCCCTCGGATTCGGCAAGCGGTTCCGCAACGAGTTTTTTGCGCGACAAGAGCAGCTTCCATAGCCTGTGCGCCTGCTCAATCGGCGGGTCGAAAAACGCATCCGCAACTTTTAGTTCGCGCTTGGTTTGCTTGCAGTGCTCCAGCGTCGCGCGGTGCTTCTCAGGCGAATTGATTACGTTCGCCGCGGACCATTGCACGCAAGCGGCAACGGATGCCTTGAGTTCTTCGGGCGCTTCGATCATGGCAAGGTCTTGGCTCATAGGTCCTCTCAGTTTTGCAGTTCGCGGGCGATTGTCTGGGCCAGTCGGTTCATTTCGGCCACGCGGCCAATGATGTCGGCGAGCGTTTCGTTGGCGACGGATTCCACTCCTTCGCGGACCGCTCGGCCAGCGGCGAGAGTGACGTTGTTCAGGGAATGGCCTAACTCGCGAATCATTTCGAGTCTTTTGACCAAACGAACGCGGCTGGAGTAGGTCATCGAGGCAAGGTCCATCATTGCTCCTTTAGCAGCTTGTTTTCCGCGGCGAAACCAAACACCGACAACAGGGCAAGAAACTGTTGCTCGGCGCGTCTAAGGTCGGCCCGTTCCATCCATCGGCAATGATAGGCCCCACACTCAAGCAGCTCCACTATCCCAGCTCGATGCGGCGTTCGGCCGTCTTCGGCAAGGAGCAATCCGTAACCCCCAATTTGCAAAATGGACTGCTTGTACCAGCCGTTTTTTAGATCCACGAGGATCAGCTTGCCGCCCTTGGCAAACACCCGGTCAACCGTACCGGCAAACTGGTATTTCTTGCTCGCGAGCCGCCGCTCGTTCATCGCGATCTCGCCGCCGAAGTCGGACCTGAATTTCTTCCAGGCTTCCAGCCGTGGGGCAATCTCAGGATCAACGCTCGCCTCGTCCAGCGTGCCACGGTCGTACAGTTCGCAGGCGCGATGGACCGCTGTGCCGCGCTGGAGATAGTAGTCGTCCATTGGGCGCATTGGCAGGATCGCTTGGATCGCTTGCGTCACCGAAGGGACTGCTCTTCCATCCAGTTTGTACGTGTGCGAGTCTTCAAAAAACTCAAGCACGGAAGCTCCTCAAAATTCGTCGCATAAGCAGCCGCCCATGCGACCGCACGATGTTGCCATTGATGATGATCTGTTCGCCGAGTTTTCGAAACAAAATTAAGATGGCACGCCTCCTTGAGACACCATATCCATCGCCGATTTTAATCGGCGAATGATGTAATGGTTTTTGATTTCTTCGGCCGTCAGACCAGTGGCCTCCAGAGCCGCGCGAGCGTATGCGATCGCCGTGTCGCAAGCCGACAGCAGTATGTTCTGCTCGCACAAAAGACGTTTAGCCTCTTCCTTGTAGCTCATGATTCCCCTTTGACTGATTCGCCCCGGTTCCACCGGCAGGATTCGCCCGTCAGGCGTGTAGCGCCGCGTCGAATTCAAGCGCCATGGCTATTTCCTTTTCGGCTGCAATCGGGCTTGTGGCCCCACAATTCGAGATTTAGATCAGCAGCCTTCTTGCGCCCGAGTTGGAGGCCGTTGCGAATCCAAATCGATACCTCTCTGGCGATTGTTTTTGGCGGCGCGCTGCCCGCCATGGCGCAAACGATGCCTTCGCAGTGCGGGCATCGCGCGACGTAATCGAGAGGTCGCGTCAGCATCAGAATTGGACCTCCATAGTCGGATCGGGCGCCGCGGGGATCGGTGCAGGCGCTTCGTCCGGCACTTCCTCGATCGACCATTCCACCGGCTCGGCCCTAATCTCCAGCAGACGCTCGACCTGATCCAGCACCGTCAGCGCCTCGGTGGCTGGGAGGCGGTCGAGTGTTGCGGCGATTCCTAGCGCGAGCGCCGCCCTTTGCTCGGCCATTGCCAGCGCCTCCCTTTTGGCTTCCAGGTACGCAGTGACTTCCGCCACGCGAGCCGCTCGCAGAGCTTCGTCGCCGATCTCTTTATGGTCATTCTCGGCCTCCTCACGGATGCACTTGCCGCCGCAGTACGCGCCAGGCCTTTTTTGGCCGCCCACCTCGATCTTCCATCCGACATCGACCTGAGTGTAGCAATTGCTCCCAGCGCAGAAGCGGCTCGGATGTTGCCTGTGTCCCGGCGTTGCAGTCGCAATGCCGGCAACGGTTTTCCATCTCAGCATGGTGTGGTTCTCCTTTGCGGCCCAGCGGCTATCTTGCAAGCCGACGCGCCCTGGTTTCGGTTGCCGGTTCGCTCTCGGGAGCGGCCAGAGCCAACCGCTGGCGAAGATCGTCCAGCGTCATGGCCGGCACCATCGCCTCCGACGTTGCCAGCGTCTGCATCGCATCGCCGACGCCGGCCATGAATGCGTTGCGGGCCATCGTGCGGACCCAGCTGAAAGGATTGAGCATGTGTAGTCTCCTTTGAAAAAGAATCCCGGCCCCGAACCGTGTACACGGAAATCACGGATCGAGCTTACGCGCCCGAAACGAAGGCGGCCGGGAAGTTTTGTTAGCCGACAGGTGCGCTGTCGGAATGTCGATCGTTCACGTTGACGACCTTGACCTTGGTGTCTTCAATGTCGAGGTCGCGAAAGCGATCGGCGATTTCGTTGCGGTAGATCGAGATGCCGTCAGGGGCCTCGAATCCGAGCCGAACTCTGTCGCCCTCAATCTTCACCAAGGTTACAGTCACGTTGTCGCCGATGTGGACTTTCTCTCCGACTCGCCTGGTTAACACGAGCATTTCAGACTCCCTTTCTTGCGTGTTTTGTTTTTCCGTCGATCGTCAGCTTCAGCGCGGCGGCGGTTTCACTATGGTCAGCGCCATCTTCAGCCGCACAACCATAGAGTGCCTCTCGATCTCGTCAGCCGATTGCCCGGCGGCTTCGAGCGCGGCGAGGGCGAACGCGAGCGCCGAGTGACAGGCATCTAGCAAGATGTTTCGCTCGCCAAGTACCCGGTGAAACTCTTTCTTCCAGAGCACTGGCCGTCTCCTTTTAATTCGTTCGCCCCGGTTCCACCGGCATCTCGTGAGAAGCCCGCCTCGTGCGGGAGCGAGTGTGTTGCCGGGCTTACTTGAACCCGGCGGAAGCAGCCAATTCTGACGCTTAGGCAAGCGACAACTTTTAACGCAAAGCTACCCAGCGGCGTGTATTGCGGGAGACGCGCAGCCCCGCCCCTTTAACGTCGAGGAGACGCCGGTTTGTGACTCGCCGGAGATGCTCGCAGATGTCGCGTGAGCAGCCGCCCTCGGCTGTTTCTCTCTTTCCCCGCCAGCCTCGCGACTGGCGGCATCTCCGGCGAGTCAGAGCGAAGCCGGGAATCGGACCCGCAAGGCGGTCGCCACTGAAGGGACTCACCCCGTCACCAGACGCTTCGCGGAGTTTCACTTTCGGCGGCGGGCCGGCTTGCCCCACATCTCGGCCTCAATCTCGCCCAGCTTTTCGCCAACGGAAAACGAGTCACCGCCGCCGATTCGGATCGAATCGAAGCCGTTGCGCTGGGCGTAAAAGCACGCCTCGTGCAAGGCCGACTTCGGGCCGAATCCGCTAAACGAATCGGTCCGCGAGCCCCCTGCCCGGTAACACACCGGGCCCAGCCGAGTTTGCTTTGTATTGCCGGGCTTACTCGAGCCCGGCGGCGGTCAAGATTCCTCTCTTATGCACACCAGCGCCGATCGCAGATGCGCAACCACGGAATCGAGCCGCGCAAACAGGTTGCCGCCAAAATATGGCCTAGTCTTCTCGGCCAGCCGTCTCGCCCTCTTCGCGTGGGTTAGCGCTGATTGGCAGCGGCGGCCGGTCTCCTGGATGATCTTGACGACCTCTTTTTCAGCGACGGTTAGTTTCATGTTCGGCCCCCAAAAAACTCGCGCGGAGATGGCGATTTGCGACTCGCCCGAGATGATGTTCTCTCGGCAAGCCGAGCGCCACGGCCTCGCGGTCCGCAGCATCTCAGGCGAGTCAAAGCGAAGCCGGGAATCGAACCCGCAAGGCGGCCACACTGAAGAGGCTCACCCCGTCACCAAACGCTTCGCTGGGACGCCCCGCCGCCGCCCCTGGTTCGCCGGGCCGCGTGCTGTCGCTGACAGCGATCCATCAGGCTCAGGCTCGACTGAGTTGCCGGCGGTCCGGCCTGATGTGTCGATCTACCGCGATCGGCGTGCCTCGATCCGATCAAGCCGGCATTCGCCCATCCATACGAGCGTGAAAAACATGGCGGCAATCAGATTGGCTATACCAGCCCAGAGGCCGAGGCCGACCAGGATGGAAGCGATGACCGCGTTTCCGATCGCGAGCACAAGTGTCAGCTTCATTTCGTTTCTCCGTGTTTCGTGTTCCCTTACAAAATCAATTGTAGAATCGGGAATCTGGAAAGCAAGTATTTTTCCGAAAAGAAAGCAAAGTTTTTCCCAGAGCGTTTTCGGAATCGCCATCAAATCCAATAAATAAATGAGTAGTTTGCCGAAAAGGAAGCCTGAAACTATTTCGGAATTTTCCGAGAAAGCTCCATTGCCGCAAGGTCGTCAAGCCGAATTTTCAGCTCGCGGGCGAGCAGAACCGCGAACCGGAAGGACATCCCGCCCCGCCGGCCGGCCTCAAGATCGTAGATGCGCGACGGGTGGATTCCCACGGCGGCGGCAAGCTCGGTCACGCTTAGCCCCTGGGCCTCGCGGCGGAAACGGATCAGCGTGGATAGAGTCATGCGCTCAGCCTACCTCACGGCGGGCCGAGCGTCAAGGAAAAATACTACGGGTCAAGTGGCCCGCGCTTCATCGCCGGAAGCGCGAGGCCGTCCGCGAAACCGCGCAGGACTTGGGCTTGCTCCACTTCGGTGAGCACCGCGTCGAAGTACCTGCCCTCCAGATAGTCGCGCGGGTGCGCGTAGCGCTTGCGCCCGGCCATTCGGCCGGAGATGTACAGTTCTCGCTCGCGCACGCTCATCTTTCGCGGCCGTCCGCGCCCCGGCCGCACTGGTGTCGCCACCCGCAACCAGCGAGCAATCCACCGCTCTACCTGGCGGGTTGCAGTCTTCCCGTCGGCCGCGAGCCGCGCGAGGAAGGCCGCGCAAAGCTCGGCGTCGATCTGCATGTGCAGGCCGATCGTTCCGGCGGCTTGCTTGCTCATGGGGTCCCTTTCGCGCGCTCGGCTATTTTTGATACCATCTCGGCCTCGGCCAGCGTCGCTCCGTCCAGAGGACGGCCAGTTCCGACTGCAAATCCAGGAATTCAAAGTCGGGATTGTTGATCGCGATGTACATCTTCGTTCTCCGTTCAACATAAGTGGTATCGCGCATTCCCGTACAAGATTCAAGTCGAATCGGAAAATAATGTGTGGAATTATCAAAATAGTTTTTTCCGGGCGCGGGGGCTTGACGTTTCGCCCGCCGCGCGGGAAGATGACGGGGCAGTGTCGTTCAGCCGGCTGGCAAGCCGCAAGGCCCCAGCCGGCACGATCCTGCTTCTCTGAATCGAACGACACTGCATCCGGTCGGTTCAGACCACAATCAAAGACTCAGGTAGCTCTATGGGTTCCAAGCGAATCCCGATGAATTGCTATTCGCTGCGCAAAGCCTCATTGCGCGAACTTGGAAGGACCTTCGCGAAGGCACTTTGCACCGCTATCCAAACTGCATCGTTTGCAGGGGGCCAGCCTCGTACCATTTCTGGAACGGCGTCAGTAACCGAAAGGACGGCGAAACATGACGAAGCTTGAGCAAGCCGCGCTGACGACAACGCCGCTACCAGCCGCGATAGTCGAGGACATTTACACCGGCGCACAACTTGGCATGGTAGCGCAAATACGCGGGCTCTGCGAAAGTCACGAGCGCCTGCGGGCCGAACTGCTGGGAGCGGAGAAGATCATCGCAGAATTAAGGGCCGAGAAAGGAACTGCGGACTTGGACCAACGATTTTTCTAACAGTCACTTCAGGCGCGGCATGGGCAACAGTTTGCTTTGATCGTGCTCGGCAACGATCATTTTTTCCGCATGTGCGGCAACCATAGCCTGAAGCATCAAATCGTCACTCAGCAAGTCGATCAGCGCCGCGATGATGAGGTCGTCCACGTCGTTCGGCGTTATTTTGGCGGCCTTGGCAGCAAGCTGGAGGGCGGTCTGAAGGAAGTGGCGCAGTCTCGGATTCATTTCGGTTCCTTGGGTTCGACGATCAGCGTTGGCGGGTCGCACGCCTCGGAAACCGGATTGCGACAGAGCGGGCAGCGAACATCCCAGCCGTCTGGCGTGATGCCGCAAGCGGCAACCTGCCCGGACCATTTGCAGGCCACGCAAGCAACGATCATTTCCGGCGTGTAGGTTGGCATCAGCGGGACCCCGCAAGAGTGGCTAACGTCACTTGCCGCCGGGCAGTCGGCAGCAAGCGGCGACCGCCGCTTTGATCGCGTCGGACTTCGGCACGGCTCTCCACTCACGGACGAACAGCAATTTCCCGCCCGATGGTGCCGCGAGGATCAGCCGCGGAGTCTTGTCGCCGAACACCTCGTCAGCATCGCAAACACGAGCGCCAGAGTCCTTACACCCGTGCTGGCAATCGAAGCCGCCGACGTGGATCAGCAGCGGCGCGCCGTCCTTAATGGCCATCGCGTAGGCTGCGGAGTAGTCGGGCCTGGTTTGCTTCACCGCCTGTTGTTTGCCCAGCGCCAGCGATAGCTCCAGAGCGGCGCGGGCTTGAGCATCCTCTTTCGGGCCGGCCTGAGTGCCGGTCGCGAGAAATAGAGTCGCCAGAATGGTAAGCGATGCACTTTTCATGATCCTCCTCCAGCGGACAAAAGTGAAGGCCGGCCTGTTCCAAGATGGTGCGGCAAGCCGCGAGTCTGGTCAATCATCCGGCCAATCGGAGTGAGATGAATCGAACATCTCGCGGTCGGGTTATGGGCCCGTCCAACGCACCAGCGTTCCACTCCGATAGTCAGCATCGTGCGCTGCCGACGTTTTCGCCCCGTTCCAATTTGCGGTCTTGAATCTCAGTGCGCACGCAATTTGATTTCCGTCAACCGCTCTCCGGAAACCGATACCTCTTTTGGCGCTCGGGGCCTTTCGTGTAGAGGATTTTGAGGCCGGTTGCCCGGCGTGTTTCACGGCGCCAGCGCGAATTCGGGCGCGTTCGCCTTTCTCCCATCGTTGTACCTTTTCACCGCCGCGATGTAAAGAGGATTCGCCGGTCCGATGATAAACCAATCGATTTTGCGACGTGGGAAGCCGACGAATCCGGACAGGGCGAACGAGTCGCCAGCGGCCGCAACCGCGTCCATCTCGTTCGCTGTGACCGCGAAGCAGCCCGGTGGCAATTGCACCTTCCCCGCGCGGCCGACGACGGCAATCCAGTTATCGCCGCCGGCCAGATAGTCGCCCCACGAATTGCGGACAACGAAGCACTTACCTTTAGTCGGATGGAGGAACCTACCGGCAACATCCATCGAATGCGCCCACGACCCCCGCCGCGCGCAGAAGCCTTCGATCTGTTTTGAGTCAAAGCCTACTTGGCTCGCGATGCAGCAAGCAAATCCATTGCCGATCGCAATCCACATTTCGTTCGCGTTTTTGACCAACGCGGCCGTCTTGATGGGATGCTTGCGCGCCTCTTCCTCAAGCGCCTTCGGGCAACCGCGCTGGCCGTAGTCGCGGCAACGGCTCACACTGTAGCCGTCGCTCAGATCGACCGATGGATATTTTTGATAGAAAACGACGCCGTATTTTTGAACCCACGCAACGGCCCATGCGTTGATACTGCCGTCGCCGCGAATCTGCCCGCCGCCGATCTGGACCCGCGAACCGCCATAAATTGGCTCGCGAGCCACTTCGGCGCCGGGCCACGTTTCCGGCTCGCCGCCGGCAATCTCCGACAGAATGGTGTCTTGGACGGCGCGGCCAACGCCGTGCGACACGCAGCTGCCGATATCTCCTTGCCGCCAGACGGGAAGCGTCTTTTTCAGAACCTTCAATTCAGCTTCCCAGAAAAACACCGGGTCGTCGGCGTCAACGGCCGCCAACGCTGCCTGAGCAAGTTTGGAGAAGTCTGGGTCTAGCCCGCCCTGGTTCTCCTTGATCGCCGCGAGCGCGGCGCTTCGCTCCGCTTGCGTTGGCTCCACCCACCCAAACCAGCCCGGCGCCTCAGCCTGCACGTAAACCGGCGTCAATGTCTCGACATCGACGTAGACCGGGAACGGCACGGGCTCGACCTTCGTCCCGGTCAATCGCCCGATTACCAAGCCTACCCCGACCATCACGAGCCAGATCGCGACGCGGACGGCGTATTCGCGGAGTCGTTCGGGAAGTCGTTGCCAGAGTTCACGCATGACCTGATCCTCTCATTGGTGATTGAGAAGATCATACCACGTTGGCCGGCTGATCGGCAAGATCGTCGAACATGCCGCGCTGATCGACTTCCGGGTTCTCGATTGCGTGCAGGATGTTTCGCTTGGCCTGCCGGAAGTATGTCGGCTTCAGTTCGATCCCGATTGCCTTCCTGCTGTTGATGATGGCCCCATAAACTTCGCTGCCGACGCCCATGAATGGGGTTAGGACTATCTCGCCTGGGTTGCTCCACATATGCACGCACCGCTCGATCACGTCCAACTGGAGAGGATGAACGTGCTTTTCGTCTTCGTCGTCTTTCGCCGATCGGTGCGGCAGCACTCTGTCGATGCGGATGTCATCCCAGACGGAGGAAGCGTATTGCCGCCAACACCATTGCGAGAAGATGTTCTTTTTCTGATCTCCTTCGTAGCCGCGATAGGCCAGCGCTTCGCTTGGCGGCTCGCGCTCGCCCGCGTACCTGAGCAGTCCGGTTTGATGAATCACCGGAACCTTATTTGCTCCGGCCCTGCGGAACATCAGCAGATAGTCAGCGTTCGCAATGCTCGTCCGTGTCGAGTCTTCGCAGAAAGTTTTGTGGTGGAGAGACTTCATCATGGTTCGGTTTCTGACCATGAGCGGTTCCTTCCAGATTACTCGCCTTCCGCCATAGGCGAAGCCGCGCTTTTCGTACTCTGCGATGATCTTCCCGGGTAGGTCGTACATGGCATCGCAACCAGCGTTGCTCAGCGGAATGTCCATGCAATGGACCGCACTGATGCGGCCCGGTTTCGTTAGCCGGGCTATCTGGTCGACGCAGAATCCGAAGTGCCCGAAGAACTCATCTTTGCTGATGCTGTTGCTCATGTCGCGCTTGTCGCTGCTGTATTGGTACAGGCCAGCGAATGGAGGCGAGTATACGGACAGGTCCACCGATGCGGGCTTGAGGCCCGTCATCGTTTCGACGCAATCGCCGCAGTAAAGCGCGTAGTCGGAAGTGATTTCTTGATCCATTACAGCCATGCCGGAGACTCCATTTTGCTTGTGTAGAGGTCGTCGCTTTTTACGTTTGTCGCATCGTTCATTTCTTGGATCATCGCGGAGAACATGCCGTCGGCCTTCGTTGCCTTCTTGCGCATGTTGGCGACTACGCGAAGCTCGCCTTCCGTGGCCACTACGTCCAGGTCTACGGGGAGCTTTTGGCCGAACCGCCAGCAGCGGCGAACGCTCTGGTAATACTGCTCATAGGAGTGAGAAGCGAATGTTACAACGTGGTTGCAGAACTGCCAGTTCAGGCCCCACGCCCCTATCTTCGGCTTGATGACGATGACGCGAAGCTGTCCGTTCGTGAACGATTCGTACAACTCAATCTTGCGATCATCCGGCGTGCGTCCGGCCACTTGCTGCGCGCCCGGAATGATCTTTTCGAGCAAATCCCCTTCCGCGTTCGTGTGACACCACACCACGGCAGGCCGATCATGGCTCACAAGATCGGCAACGAACCCGCAGCGCTCTTTCAGGGTCCGCTTTCGCTCTTCGCGTTCTTCGGATAGGCCGAACGCGGGCACGTTGAAAAGCCGTCCCGGAGGAGGTTCCTTGATCGTGATGATGTGGTCTTTTTCATTCAGTGGCGGAAGCACGAATCCGTCATTCGCGAATCCAAGATCGGACGGCATCCGGCAAGCTCTGGACCACGAAACAACCCAGCGCCAAAACGACGTGACCGCGTGATGCTTGAGTCGCCACTGGCCGATGGTCTGAGCGACCCTGTAGGCAAGTTTTCGGTAATAGCTCGGATCGTCCGCAATGACCGCTTCAGCTTTGTCCTGTTTTGTCTTCTCGCTTTTTTGACCCTTGTCGTCGAGTTGCTGAAAGAACATGCGAAGCATTTCGCTGTAGGACAGTTCGCCAAGCGCTTCGCTTGACGTGCCGAGTTCGATGTAATCGTTTGGCGCAGCGGTGGCCGTGCAGAGCAAACGGTATTTGATCTTTGCCATGAATCGGGTGATTTGCTTTTGCCGAGCGCCGCTGAAGGACTTCAGAATGCTCGATTCGTCGCACACAACCCCGGCGAAGTTGGAAGATTTGAACTTCTCAAGCTGCTCATAATTCGTGACGACGATGGACGCTTTCGGCAGCGTGCCGTCGCGTGAGCGTTCGGCCTCGATTCCGAATTTTGCGGCCTCTCGAATGGTCTGAGGGCCGACTGCCAACGGCGTCAGAATCAAGATCCGCTTGCGCGTCTTGCGGACAATATTCTCTGCCCAGACAAGTTGCATCGGCGTTTTTCCCAAACCGCAATCCGCGAAGATTGCCGCCCGCCCCTTGCGGATCGCCCACTCTACAAGCGCCTTCTGGAAGTCGAAAAGGAAGTCGGGAATCCAGACTGGATCAAACCCGGACATGCCGCCGATTTGAGACTTTTGGTCAATGAATTCAGCGTAATTCATGCTGCCGCCCGGAAAAATCCGCGCCGTCCCGGCCACTGATTGCTTAGGCCAGAGATGCGCGAGACGGCGCGAAGTTCGATGTTGCGGATGGACGGCCTAAGCAAAAGAGATGGTAGGACAGGAAGGGGCGGGAGTCAAGAAGGAATTATTTCTCCGCCCGCTTGATATTCCCGCACGGGACAACGACGATCTTGCCGTCGATCTCGATCCCGTGGTTGCGTGGCTTGCCACTGCCTACGATCCGCACTACCCCAAAGCGGCCGTGGAATGGCCACAAATGGGCGAACGCCTTGGCGTACCAAAGCTGCACACACTCGCCGGTTTTTGGTCCGAAGATCATTTCTCCGCCCTCTTCGCCAGCAGTTCCGCAAACGAGAAACGTGACGCATTTCAAACGCAAGACGTGACGGGCGCTAAACGCGGGTTCCCGCCTTCTTCGCCAGCAGTTCCGCTTGCGCGGCAATCCGCTCGGCTTGGCCAGCCAACAGCTTTTTTAGCGTTTCGATTTCATCAGCCGCCGCATCCGGCCAGTCGCAACCGTGCTCGTGATAAGGCACGCCGCAACGCTCGCCGGCGGCCTTCTCGCGATTGTCTTGCGCCAACATAGCGCCGCGCAGCATCGCCGCCTCTTGCTCAAGCTCCGCGATTCGAGCGAGCGCCCACGCCGCGGCAGCATGGTCCGGAATGGCTCGCCCCCGCGGATCGGCGGCAATCTCGCGCAAGGCGTCGGCCATTCTGTTTGCCGGCGGCTCAACGGCCGTTCCGCCTTTTGGCCTCTTCAGCTGGCCGTTCGGGATGCCGCTCGGCACGGGCTGGTAACCGGTCGAGCCGACAGCCTTCGAGCGAAGGGGCTCAAACGGCGGCATCACGTCGTCTTTGAATGGGTCGGTCACTTCGACAGTCCCTCCAGAATAAGCCCGATACGCCCGTAGGTTTCGCTCGCCAGCTTGCGCGTTTCGGCGGTCAGTTCCGCGTCCGGGTCGAGGTCTTTGAACGCCTTGGCTACCTCTTCGGAGCACCGCTTGCGCACGTCGGCCAGTACGTCGCCCGGCAAAAGCGCTGCCTTAGCTTCGCGCACTGCCTCGGATAGATGCCAAGCCGTTTGCACTTTGGGCGCCTTCGCCAGCGCCGCAGCTTGCCGGTATACTGCCGCAAGCTGAACCATGTTTGCCGCCTTGTCCGTTGCCGGGTCCGCGGCGAACAGCTTCGCGAGGTCAGCCTTCAGTGGGTCGTCTGGCCTTGGCGGCGGCAGCGGCTCGAAGCCCTCGACAACCAGCACGAAGTCGATCAGGGTCAACTTGCCTGTTTCGTCGAGCGTCGCGGCCAACAGTGTGTAGCGGCCTGCGGGCGCCGTCGCCACGATCAGCCGCCCGCCTTCGTACGCGCGATAATCCACGCCGGGCGGCACTCGCCAGAGGATTTCCTTGCCCTCGATTTTGATCTCGGCCAGCTTGTGCGGCTGGATGCGAACCTCTTTGGGTTCGGCCGCGAGCAAGAAGGGGAGGAGCAGAAATACGATTGAGCGCATGAAAAAACTCCGGCCCGGCCTAGAGTCCGGACCGGAGCGAGCACCATTCGCACATGCACACACCGGCTCTCCTACCGGTGGCAGCGGCTATCGAGCCGCTGCTGCACGCATCTTAGGTTATTCGATGGGCTATGTCAATTCGGCCGGCCAGTGAAAAGCGGCAAGGTCTTCAGCCGACGCAATGCCGGCAAGCTCAGTCGCCATTTGCGCGGGCAGGTCCATGATCGCACGGCGACGATCCCTCATCGTCGCCGCCTCCTGGCCTGCAACTTCCCCGAGCGCTAGGCGAAGTGCGTTCTTGTCCGACGCAAGAAGCTCTTCGCCACGCGCGGCAACCAGGGCAACCAGTGCTGCCTTTGCCGCCTCGATGTCGATAACCACCTCGCCAGACTCCCAGCGCGCGCCGCCGCGCAGATTGACGTATCGCCGCGACGCGTCGCGACGATCGGCCGCGCCACGCTCCCACGGCAGATCAACTGCGGGGGCAAGACCGACGAAGTCATACTCGGCATGCGCGGCTGAAGTCAGCCGGTTCTCCGCGATAATGGCCGCGATAACATCCTCTTTGGTCTGCGCGCCGGTCAAAGCCGCAACCGTTTCGGCGACGTAGTCGTCAATGCGAATTTCGCCGGTAATTCGATGCCGCCATATCATTCGGTCGCTCGCCATTACTGATCTCCAAAGCCGGCAATATCGAGGTCAGTTGCGTCAGCCGACGCAAACGACGATGAATTATTGGAGTAGACGCGGACGCTTCCGGCGGCCTTGGAGCCAAAGCTGCCGACGTACACGGCAACGCCGACATCCGGTTGGCACGCCATCACCGAGCACCAATTCGCCGTCGAAAAATCGGTGGCTATCGTCACGTCACTAATCCCAACTCCCCCGTCCGAGATGCTGGTCACATTGTAGCTTGCCAAAATCGTTTGCGTGCCGCTCAGGTCCATCGAAAGCCAGAACTTCGCAGCGCTCGGGTGATACTGCTGCCGACCTGGAGACGTGTAGGCGGTCGTGGACGAGCCGGCTTCCTGCTCGGCCTGAGTCGCTGCCACCGCCACCGTCTGGTCGCCGGTGTTCGCGCCGGTAATCGAAGCCGTGCCCGTCACCGTCAAATCACCAGTCAGCGCGAACGTCCTGGCGGCGTCGCCGGTCGTGAAAGTGACGATCCGATTCGCGGTCAAATTCGTGCTGTACAACCACTGAAGGGTGTGGCTTTTGTCGGTGTCGTGCCAGAAAAAACCATCATGCGAAAAAGTCTGTGCGGCAGACCAGACGTTCGCGTGAGAGAGATTGATAATTACATCAGGTGTGGTAGTCGGATCGGCGACGGTGAGCGAGGCGTTGCTTGAGCCGACGCTCGCTACCGCTCCAGACCAAGATGGATTTGCGAGCAGCCCGCCCGTCTTGAGGAATTGGCCGACTGTTCCGGGCGACAGCGCTACCCAGTCTGTGCCGTTGTAGTAGATGACCACGCCTTGGGTTGTGCTGATGCCGTCGAGCAGAGTTTGGATGTTCGCCGCCGTTGCCGCTCGCACCGAACCCAAGGCCCTCCACCGTGAGGAAGTGCCGTCGTAGATCAACGTGATCGATTCGTCTGCCGCAAGCACCACATCATAGCCGAACAAGAACCGATTCGCGGCAGAGCTCGAAATACTCTCGTTCTTCAGAGTCGCCGTGAAGCTGCCGACGTTCAGCAGAACGACGATCCGTCCATCCGAACCGCCGGCTAGCCCGGTGATATTCCGGGCGGCGTCGGTCGAAACTCGGATTACGGCTGCGGACATTTACTCAACCTCTGGGATGATTTCCAGTTGGGGCTGCGGATCGAGTTCATTGAGTCGGCGGCTCGCGGCAATCGCTTCCGCGACCGCTTTCGCAGCGTCGGCGCGGGCTTTCTCGATTGCGGCTCTCCGCACGTCTGGATGCGCCGCCATCGCTTCGCACTTCTCTTTCCAGCCGAGCAGCGTCTGCCGCTCAGCAATGAGCCGCTCGATTTCGGCCTGGAGTTTTTCGACGCGCGCCTGCAAGCCTGGAACCTTCGCGGCCTCCGGCTTGAGCATGTCGCGCTCGGCAACCAAAGCATTCACTTTGTCCGCGAAGTCGCGAAGCCATTCGGTGTTCATTCGATCTCCTAAAGTCCGGTTGGATTCCAGTTGTCCGCGTCGCCAGTCAGTGTAGCCGGTGAAATGTCGCCCGGCAGAGCGAACGATCCGGCAGCGCTCGCCACGGTCAATGCCCCATTAGCCGCCAAAGTCGCATCTCCGCTCACCGTCTGCGGGGCAGGC
>ERZ1292642.834-Hain-H14-01um-R1-834-length-15901-cov-12_pt1 | contig 15901 bp, 26 predicted proteins | sample MGYA00564403_ERZ1292642 | MGnify/ENA primary metagenome ERZ1292642 (study PRJEB36523, sample SAMEA6512643) | groundwater metagenome | collected 2019-01-09 | study: AquaDiva: Metagenomics assemblies of 32 groundwater samples | reverse complement strand
AAATAGAAAAGAAAGCCGAGGAGATAAAATGAAAAATCTTATTTGGTTTTGTTTGGGAATTATAACTGGCCGATGGGGTATTCCACTTCTTTTTCATCTTTTTTATCTTGTTATTATTGTTTATCTGTATTTTATAAGATAAAAACAAAGAACTTGACAGGGGGAAAAGAAAGGAGAATATAACCTATGAAAACTTACCGGATTACTGGCAAGATTAAAAACGATATTGTTTTTGATAAAAAGGTATCGGTCTTAAATAAAGCAGATGCCTTTGCGGAGGTTAGGCAGGAGTTATTTAATTTTAATAAGCAGATGGAGATAAATATAGAGGAGGTGAGAGATAGATAATGCCTGATAAGATTTTACCGTTGTATGGAAATAAGGAGAATAGTCAATATGGGCAGACATAAAAAACCGATACCACTACATATACTGCATGGCACATTCAGAGAAGATAGGGTTAATTTGAAGGCTCCCTTGCCCGATATAAACATCCCCGATTGCCCACCTGAACTTGACACTGTCGGTCAGACTGAATGGATAAGGATTACAGCGCACCTATACAGACTAAACATGATTGCAGATATGGATCTTGCCGTTCTTGCCGGTTACTGCCATTGTTTTGAGCAATTTATAAAAACCGCCGAGCAGATTAAAAAAACAGGTTATCTTATCAAATCTCCAACAGGCTATCCAATCATCAATCCGATAATATCTATCAATGCAAGAGCCAGGGGTGATATGCTGGCATTTGCAAAAGAACTGGGACTTACCGTTATCCAACGCTCAAAAATCAAAACAGACAATAATACTAAAGATATTTCACCTATGGAGAAGTTTTTAAAAAAGGAGGGTTCATAATGTCTATCAACTGGTATGGTAAAGGTAACAGGCGATGTCTTATTTGTGGATATAAGGGCCCGATGAAGACATGGCTATCCAATTATTCATTACCCCAGCTTATTGCACTTATAGGACTTTTCTGTTATTTTATCCCAGGCGTGATTTTTATTTTATGGGGCTGGGGTAAATATAAATGTCCTGATTGCGGGGCATTAGGTAAAAACAAAAAATATGATTAACAAAATATCCAAAACCAAATATTATAAATATGCGCAAGATGTATTAAGCGGCAAAGTTCTTGCGTGTAAATGGGTAAAGCTCGCCTGTCAAAGATTTCTTGATGATTTAAAAAATGATAAGTTTTATTTTTCTACTCCAGATGCAAATCATATCATAGATTTTTTTACATTCCTGCGGCATATTAAAGGTCAATGGGCAGGCAACCCGATAATACTTGAACCCTGGGAAGAGTTTATCGTTGCAAACCTTTTTGGTTTTAAATTAGGTAAAGCTAAAAATGCGCCTCGGAGGTTCCGCACTGCTTTTATTTCCGTGGGCCGTAAAAACGGCAAGTCAAGTTTATTATCCGGGATAGGTTTATATTGCGTTTGGGCAGACGGAGAGGCAGGCGCAGAGGTATATTCAGCCGCCACAACCAGAGAGCAGGCCAGATTGATTTTTGATATTGCAAAAGAGATGGTCAGAAAATCCGATCTAAAGAATTACATCTCAATATTCCAATATACACTTGTGATAGAAAGCACAGCCTCAAAGTTTGCGCCGCTATCATCAGATTACAACAGTCTTGATGGATTAAATATATCAGCTGCTCTGGTTGATGAACTTCATGCCCATAAAAACAGAGGGCTCTATGATATATTATTGACAGCTACAGCCGCAAGAAGGCAGCCATTGACTATATCTATAACAACAGCTGGCTATGATAAACACTCTATCTGTTGGGAACAGAACAGACACACGGAGAAGGTTTTAGAACGGAGATATGAGGACGATACGCATTTTGGGATTGTTTACACTCTTGACGAAAAGGACAATTGGGAAGATAGTAATTTATGGATTAAGGCAAACCCGAATTTAAACATATCAGTAAAGCTTGATGATTTACAAGGCAAGGGTAAAAATGCAAAAGAGACGCCCGCTCAATTGAATGCTTTTCTGCGTAAACATTTAAACTTATGGACAGAATCCGTAACAAGATGGATAAGCTCTGATAAATGGGATGTTTGTTCGTTAGATTATACCGAGACCAACCTTAAAGGCAGACTATGCTATGCAGGGCTTGACTTATCTACCACCACCGATATATCTGCCCTTGTCTTACTTTTTCCGCCGATAGAAGAAGATGAAAAATATAAAATCCTTTGCAGGTTTTGGATACCGGCTGATAATATTCAAGATAGAGTTAGAAAAGATAAAGTGACTTATGATGTTTGGGCCAGACAGAAATATATTGTAACAACACCTGGAAATGTGATAGATTACAGCTATATTTTAAAACAGATTGATGATGATGCAAAACAGTTTGATTTACGGGAAATTGCCTTTGACAGATGGGGCTCTACAAAAATAATGAACGACCTCCAAAATATGGGGTTTGAAGAAGAAACAGTCAAACATGCACAAAGGCATTTAATAGATTTCGGGCAGGGGTTCGCATCCATGTCCGCGCCCACAAAAGAACTTGAAAAACTAATCCTATCTAAAAATATAGCACACAATAATAATCCCGTATTGACTTGGATGATAAGCAATGTCGCCATTAAACAAGACCCTGCGGGTAATGTAAAACCCGACAAGGGCGCATCTACATACAGGATTGATGGAGTAGTTGCATTGATAATGGCAGTTGACAGGTCTTCAAGAAATACAAACCTTAATTCCGTTTACGATGAAAGGGAGATGGTGATATTATGAAAATATCTTTTTTGGCGTCTCTAAAACAATCTTCCCCATCCTCAAAGCCTATTAAGTTTGGGGCGGAAGGCGATTCGGAAATAATTTTCGAGGCAGACGCTTCGCAAAAAGAAGAAATAAAAAAACTCATTGGTCAATATGGCGTTGTATTTAAAATAACACTTATCACAAATAATAATAATAAAATTGAGTTAGAGTCTTATGCCCTACAAACCCAAGCATAAATGTAATATTCCACAATGTAATGATTTTGCCTTGACAGGAAATCCATATTGTGTTAAGCATAAAAGAGAAAAGGCAAATTACTATGCCAAAAACCCGTCTAAAGGCTACACATCTAATGAAATCTACGACCATCGCTGGAAAAAACTCCGGTTGCTTATTCTACGCAGAAATCCTTTTTGCGTTGAATGCCTTAAGCATGACCGATATATCACGGCAACAGAAGTTGACCATATAATACCCCATAAAGGGGATAAGACAAACTTCTATGATACGGCAAACTTACAGGGACTTTGCAAATCATGTCATTCCACAAAAACAGGGAGGGAAGTAAATGAGCTACTACATTAAACGGCAAGAACTTAAATTTTTATCCAGTCAAGAAATAGAACTGCCTTGCGATTGTATTATTCTGTCAGTTGGCATTTATAAAGGTGAAATTTGTTTGTATGTTCTCATAAACAGGGACACCTGCTTATCAACATGCAAATACGAAATTTTGATGCCCTTAACTGAGCAGTTATTTTGCGATATGGGAAATTGTATATATCAAGGCTCAATCAATATCAAAAATGTTACAGCGCATATTTTTACAAAGGGAATTGTTCAACAAGTTGACTTAAGGAAATTGGAAGTTGACTTAAAGAAATTGGGAATTACTAAAAAACGAGGCAGACCAAAAAAGAATGCAGATTGAAAATAAAATAATAGATGATAACAACCATTTCGTGACTAAGGGGTATAGTGGTGGAATTGAAGAAGCAGGGGGGTGGAAAAAATGAAAATGGTAGAATTATGGAATAGGAAATGTCCTTCTCTTTCTGATTTTATTGTAAGAAAGATAGAACTTCCTAAAGAAATAACTGCTATAAAAAGAGAGTCTTGCGGCGAATTGCCAGGGGAGGGAGTATTATATCTTGAATTTAAAGAAACTAAAAAAAGTTTTTGGGATTTTTATATTTATAAAAAAACACTTGCACTAATAGAACCTGAATCAGTTTCTCATCAAACTATAATAACTGTTTATGATATTAAATATCTTCCATTATTTAAAGAAATCTGTGGAAGATATGAGAAGGAATATGATGAAGAAATAAAATTGCAATATATGGAATGAAAATATATTATTAGATGCTAAAATTATCTTAACGACAAGAAAGATAAGAGGAGGAATTTATGGCTATAAATTGGCATGGGAAAAGTAACAGAAGAAAAAAGAAATAAAAAAAAGAGGAAAAGATTATCACAACAAGGTCAATAAATATTTTTGGAGGCACTATGAGACAATTCACAATATCCGACAAAACAATAACAGATAATTCCGATAGTTTTGTCATAGCCGAAATAGGCCATAACCACGGCGGTAATATTGAAACCTGCAAAAAGATGTTTAAGATTGCAAAGGAATGCGGGGCCGATGCAGTAAAGCTGCAAAAGAGAGATAATAAAACTCTATTCACAAAGGCTTTTTACAATAAACCATACGAAAATGAAAACAGTTTTGGTAAAACCTATGGAGAACACAGAGAAGCCCTTGAATTTGGCTTCACGGAATATAGAGAACTTCAAGATTATGCAAAGGAACTTGATATTATATTTTTTGCAACAGCCTTTGACATACCCTCCGCTATTTTTTTAAATTATTTAGATATGCCCGCGTATAAGATAGCATCAGGCGATTTAACAAACATCCCGCTTATAAAGTATGTAGCCAAATTAAACAAACCAATGATTATATCAACAGGCGGCGCAACTGTTGAGGATATAGACAGGGTTTATACGATATTTAAAAACTCTATATGCGAATTACCACCCTTTGCCTTTCTGCATTGCGTGGCTACATATCCTAACCACACTAAAGACTTAAATTTATCGTTTATAAAAACAATGAAAGGCAAATATCCCGATATTATAATCGGATATTCAAATCATCACCAGGCAGTATTTACGAATTACATGGCCTATGCTATGGGCGCAAGGATATTTGAAGTCCATTTTACACTTAACAGGGCAAGTAAAGGCACGGATCATGCTTTTTCGCTTGAGCCCAGGGGATTAGAGACACTTTGCACGGATTTGCAAAGAATAAAACAATCAATAGGCACAGGTGTCAAAACAGTTTTAAAGGATGAAGAAGCTGCAATTCAAAAAATGGGTAAAAGTATCTGGCCGACAAGTCCCATTAAAAAAGGTGAAAGACTATCTATCAATTATAACATTGCGTTAAAAACACCGGCAGCAGATGGATTAAAACCTTATAAATTGCATGATATAAACAATACAATAGCAGTATGTGATTTATCAACCGCAAATCCGTTAAAGGAGTGTGATTTTAAATGAGTGAAGTTACAGTTAAAGATATTGTAGAATTTATATCCGAGATGAAGGTTTCGGAAGTGGGAGTTGTGAATAAAGTTAAAATTCAAGATGTAAGAATTTGCAGAGAATGTAAATATGTTGATTTATCAGCCCGCCATCATCCCCATCCGAGATGCGATAATTCTTCAACTCCTTATGATGATTATATTTTAGGGATTAAACATTGTTATATTATAAACGCAAAGGGAGATTGTAAATTTTATGAAAAGGAATAAGTTAAAAAAAGAGAAACCTTTAGCGATTGTAACAGGCGGTGTTAATGGTAATCTGGGGCCGTTATGGGTAAATTTTTTAAGGGAGGCTGGCTATAGGACATGGACTATAGACTTGCCGCAATATGATGTCAGTAATGCTAAAGATATTGAATTCGCAAGGGATAGGTGTCTTGCTATTATGGGGGTGCCGTCAGTCATAATAAATAATGCAGCTATTGACCCAAAACCTGCCGAGGGCGGCGGCGACTTCTGGAATTATGATAAAATTATAGATGTAAATTTAAAAGGCGCAATAAATGTTTGTAAAGAATTTATTCCGCACATGGTTACAAACAGTGGCGGAGTAATAGTAAATATAGGCTCAATCATGGGCAATCTTGGCGCGGACTGGCGCAACTATCAGGCTGGTTTTGATAAGGCCATTGGTTATAACGTCTCCAAATGCGCACTAATACAACTATCCCGGTCAATTTGCACACAATACGGCAGATATAATATCCGGTCTGTAACAATATCTTTCGGCCCTTATGATTCAGGATTGCCGGAAGATTTTAAAACCAAGTTCTTAAAAAATGTCCCGCTTGGCAGGTGTATCAGTAAAGAGTCTTTAAAGGCGACATTACTCTATGCTATATCCTGCCCAGAACTATCAGGTCAGCAAATACTTGTTGATGGAGGGTTAAGTTCATGGTAACAATTTGTAGAAAATGTAAATATTCTAATTTATCACCTTTCTACGAAGCAAGATGTAATAATCCTAAAATTCCTTACGATGATTTTATTATAGGTATTAGATATTGTTGTAACATAAATAAAACAGGAGATTGTAAATTTTATGAGGAGGCAAAATAAAGAGATATGAATTTTATAACCCTCATACCTGCCCGATGCGGTAGTAAAAGAATACCTGATAAAAATATCCACATATTAGGCGGTAAGCCTTTAATGGCTCATACAATAGAGACTGCTATACAGAGCGGATTATTTAAAGATGTTATTGTGTCATCCGATTCGGAAGTCTATCTTGATATTGCAAAAAGCTATGGGGCAAATACTATCTTAACTCCTGCAAATCATACTGTAATCCATCAAGACCACTCTAACGATTTCCCCTGGATAGAACATGCCTTATGCGAACTTAAAAATCAAGGCAAAGAATATGATGCTTTTTGTGTTTTAAGGCCCACAAATCCATTCAGAACAATTGACATGCTAAAGCGGGCAATATTTAAGTTTGAAAAATTATCAGGATTGAATTATTTAAGAACTGATTTTTCCATGCGGGCAGTTGAAAATTGTAAACAACATCCCTGTAAGATGTGGACACTTCATGGCAGTAAGATTATACCTCTTTTTGGCAGCCCTGCAATGAAATTATTTACTCAGCCATATCAACAACTGCCTCCGGTGTTAGCCCAGAATGCAAGCTTGGAAATAGGTTTTACTATGACAGTTTTTGACAGGAAATCTCATACAGAAGATAATATATACCCTTTTTTTACGGAAGGTTTGGAAGGATTTGACATCAATACAATAGATGATTTAAAATATGCCGAATATATAATGAGGGCAAAATGCGAGATGTGATTTGGGGATGGGTGAGACGGGGTATAACAGAAGGCATGATGTTGCCTTGGTGGGCGTTGGTTGTGCGGGTATTACTGCATCCGCTGGATTTTATATTTTGGCGGATGAGTCAGACACGAGGCTATCAGCCCCACAACGATACATGGCTGATATCTGGAGTAGTTTATTCCGATCTTATGATGCATCTTCTTGCGAAATCGCAAGGAGAAATTTACCGAGTAACACGGCAAGGGAATACGGTGACGCTGGAGAAAGTGACTAATGTATAATATCTACATCTTACTTATGATTGCCGTATTCAATACGATTGTTTTTGATTATCAAACAGCGGCTCCATTTATTGCAGGTGTATTTATCGTGATAGCATTGAAGGAATGGAAATAAAAAAGGGAGGTTATAAAAATGAAGACTGAAAAAGTGGCAGGAAGAATTGTAGTATTGACTACAGAAGAGGTGTATGCGTCATTGGCGGCTTTGACGGCAGTGATGGGCAAAGAATTTAATGAAAAATCGGCATATAGAATAGGTAAGCTTCAAAGTAAATTAGAGGCTATCCGGCGACATGAAGATAAGGATAGGCTTGACATATTTAACATATATGGAAAGAATGATGGTAAGGGGAATATCAATATCCCACAACCTGGGCCGGCCCCTGAGCGTGGGCAAGAAGAAACAGATGATGATTGGAATAAGAGGGTTTCAGAACATGTGAATTTGACCGCGGATAACAAGGGCTTTCAGGAAGACATGGCGCAACTGCTTAAGCGTAAGCACACTATCGAGGCGCCACCAATAGATTTGCCAGCAAACCTTACCATTACCCCTGCCGTTAGGATGGCTCTTGCATGGCTTTTGGGCGATGAGGATTTAATATGAAATGTAATTTTGATGTAAATGCAACAACTGATATTGAGAAATACAGATGCTCAACCCTTGAAACGAAAGAGCCTGAAACTCTAAAATGGATACAATCTTTCAAGGATGGGGATTGTTTGTATGATGTAGGCGCGAACATCGGCTTATACAGTCTATATTGCTGCTCTATCAATCCAAATACCGCCGTATATTCTTTTGAGCCCATGATAAGTAATTTTACGAAAATGCTCTGCAATAAAGATATGAATAAATTTGCAAATATGAATTGTATTTATGCCGCTTGCGGTGCAGAGACAAGACTTGCAAGCTTATATGTCCCGAACCAGACATTCTTGCGGCAAGGATTGACTCCAGGGGCATCAGGCTCACAATTAGACAAGGCAGAGGATGAAAGCGGCAATGCCTTCCCTGTTTTGACGGTGCATAATGTTCAATGTTTTACCCTTGATGATTTTATAAATATATTCAAAGCTGAAATTCCTCAACACATAAAAATAGATACAGATGGCAACGAAGGCGATATTTTAAAAGGCTTTACAAAATGGGACTCAGTAAAATCTGTTTTAGTAGAATGGAATAAACAGAAAAACCCTGACCTACTTGTTAATATGGAGGCATTGAAGTTTACATCAGACAACGAATTTAATAAATTAGAAAATCATTCAAGACATCGGCAGCCAGCAGGGATAGAAAATGTAATTTTTACGAGGCCAAATGGATTGTCTTGATGAGTTATTTTTACAGATTAAATCGCTTAGCAATAAGCGTTTTTACGGCCACATCAATTTAAAATTTGAGGCTGGTAACCTCGTGCATTCGGAAATTACCCAAAAACTAAAACCTAATTCAATTATGGTCAGGGATAAGATAAGCATTCTCGCCGACAGCACAAATTCTTAAAATTATTCGGGATAAGTGTGCAATATCTGCCCACACAAAATAATCCTTGACATCTTATTAAAAATATGTAATAAGTTTATAAAGAGTAAGCAAAAGTAAGGGAGAACCCCTGCTTTTATACAATTAAAAACACCACTATACGCTATTGAATAAATCAAGGCGGTAGGGAAAAGACCCCAAAGGTCTTTATCTTTACCGCCTTTTTTATTTGCATACGATGAAAATTATAGACACTGCATTGTCATATATCGGATTACAGCGGAGAGTGGCCGCTGGAGATGATTCCCTCTGGACAGGTCTTTTTAATCAAAACAAAACAGCATCAGGAATAGATATAACCGATGCAAAGGCATTGCAATCATCTGCGGTATATGCCTGCATTCGTGTAATTGCCGAGGCTGTTGCCTCCCTTCCGCTTAATATTTATAAAAAAAATAGTGAAGATAACAGCCGGAAAGTTGCCAACAAACACTATCTATATCCTGTCTTGCATGATGTCCCTAACGAATTTCAGACCTCTTATGAATTCAGAGAAACAATAATGGTTCATTTGCTCATGCGCGGTAATGCGTTCGTGTTTAAAGAGAAAAACGGCGCAGGGCAGATTGTATCACTTATTCCACTTAATCCTACAAGAATGACTGTAAAGCTAAACAGTAACATACCATTTTATGAATATACGCATGAGGATTTATCAAAAAGCTTCTGGACTGATAAAGAAATATGGCACATGAAAGGGTTGTCAGATAATGGAATTATAGGCTTTTCACCTATTAGTTTAATGCGTGAGTCAATCGGGTTATCAATTAAAATGGAAGAGCATGGCGCAAGGCTTTTCTCAAACTATGCAAGGCCCAGCGGGTTACTTTCCACGCCTGGCAAGCTTTCTGAAAATGCAACAAAGCGTTTGAAAGAATCGTGGTATAAAGCTCAAGGCGGAGATAATGTTCATAAAGTGGCGGTTCTTGAAGAAGGTTTAACATGGACAGCAGTTGGTTTCAGTTCAGAGGATAGCCAATTTTTGGAAAGTAGAAGTTTCCAGATAGAAGATATTGCAAGGGCATTTAAGGTCCCGGCTATCCTTATAGGCCATTCCAATAGTGCTTCTACGTTTGCGAGTGTAGAGCAACAAATGATTTCTTTTGTAATGCACACTTTAAGGCCCTGGCTGGTGCGTAAAGAACAATCAATAAACAAAAATCTATTAAACGATAGAGAAAGGAAGGATGGTTTCTTTGCAGAGCATAAAATTGAGGGATTGTTAAGGGGCAATATCCAGTCAAGATATGCAGCCTATGCCATAGGCAGACAGAATGAATGGCTATCTGCTAACGAGATCAGGGAATTTGAAAATCTTAATCCTATTGAAAATGGAGACACATATACAAACCCAATGCTCACACCATCTCCGTCGCAATTAAATATGGGAGAAGGTAAAGAAGGTAAACAAAAAGTATAAATGTTCCACGTGGAACAATATGGTAATAAAGGAGGTCTATAGTGGAAAAACCTATTATAGAGAATAGAACTTATAGTTTTAATATTGAAAAAAGGGATGATGTGTCTCCTATGATTAAAGGCCACGCAGCGGTTTTTGAAGAGCGCACTTCAATACCATTTTGGGGTTTTGATGAAATGGTTGCAAGAAATGCCTTTACAGATACAATCAAACAAGATGATGTCCGTGCCTTGTTCAATCATGATGCAAATTTCGTTCTCGGCAGAAATACATCAAAAACATTAAGGTTAAGCGAAGACAATAAGGGACTTGCGATAGAGATTGATCCGCCTGATACGCAGGTTGCAAGGGATTTAATGCAGTTACTCAAGCGCGGTGATATTTCACAGATGAGTTTTGCTTTTCAGATTGAAAAAGAAAGCTGGGAGAAAGGAGGGGAAGGAAAACCTGATTTAAGGATTTTGGAGCGTGTAAAACTTTTTGATGTTTCTGTTGTAACCTTTCCCGCTTATGAGGGGACCGATGCCGGATTAAGGTCGTATAATCAATGGCTTTCAGAAACAAAACCCAAACAGGGTATTTATAAAGTAAGTCTTTTGAAGAGGCGATTAAATTTAATACAAAGAAAAGGAGGAAAATTAAATGGATAAGATACAAGAATTAAGGCAAAAGAAAAATGAAGCCATAACAAGGATGAGAACCATACTTGATACGGCTGACAAAGAGAAAAGAGAAATATCCGAATCCGAAACCAAAGAGTATGACGGCTTGGAAAAATCTCTTGACGCTTTAGATGTGAATATTACAAGAGAAGAAAGGCTTGTAAAGGAAGAGGCGGAAATGCGGAAGGTGGTTACGCAGGCTCCAAGTCCTGCCCGGACATTCTCCGCGCCGGATAAGAAGGAGTTTAGAAACATAGGCGAGTTTGCATGGGCAATTAAAAACAACCCAAATGAAGAGAGGGTGCAGCAGATGAAGGATGCAACTACAGGTGGGTATGCGATACCTTCACAATTTCTGCCCAGCTTACTATCTGTATCTCCCCAGGAGGCCATAATCAAGCCGAGGGCTGTCAATATACCCGTAGGCAGTCCGCCTGATGCTGAAATCAATCTGCCAGCATTAGACCAGACTGTGGCAAGAAACATGTATGGTGGTATAACAGTGGCACATCAGGGAGAAAGCGACTCTTATACTGAAAGCACGATGCGTATAAGGAATATCACCTTAAAGCCGCATAAGCTCACAGGATATGTAACATTATCTAATGAGTTGATTAACAACTGGGATGCAGCATCGGGAATAGTCCAGACCCAGATGAGACTTGCCATGATAGGCGCATCCGAGACTGATTATTATTCAGGCGATGGTGTGAATAAGGCCCAGGGTATTCTCAATTCACCGGCAAGGATCAATATAACAAGGGCGACTGCCAGTCAGATTTCGTGGGCAGATGTATATGGCATGTATGCAAGATGTAAGCTTTCAGGCGGGAATGCCCCTGTATGGATAGCCTCACAGACCATAATTCCGCAGTTGGTGCAGATTATGGACGCATCCAGTGCCGCAATATGGGCTCCAAGTGCAGCCGAAGGAATACCTGGCTCGCTATATGGCATACCTGTTCTCTTTAATGAAAGAAGCCCGGCATTAGGTTCGGTTGGCGACCTTTCACTTTGCAATCTTGGATATTATCTTATCAAAGATGGTTCTGGCCCGACTTTGGCCGTATCCGAGCATGTCCGGTTTCAGAACGGCGAGGTAGCCTTCAGGCTTGATTGGAGAACAGATGGAGAGAGTTGGTTATCAGAGCCTATCGCACTAGAGGGCTCAACAGCGAATACAATATCGCCGTTTGTAGTTTTGAACTAAAATAAAATAAGAAAGGAGGGAAAATAAATGGGACAGTTAAGCAAGAAATACCGGATATTTAACGAAGTCGGAGTAATATCCTCGGCAAATCAGTTTGACACACTTGGCTATAGCATGGCTGATTGTGATGCCATAACCTTTATTTGCGGATATGGCACAGCAGCCGCCGTGTCAACAGCAATCGTATCTAATGTTACATTGCGTCAAGGTGCGGATAGAGGGTTATCTACCAGCACCACAATCGGAGGCGCAACAGCTACACTGGGGCCGACCACGGCTAATAGCGTTGCAAATGTAAAAAGCGCCATTATTACAATGGGGACGGCATCAACTCTTACAAATACCATTGTGATTAACGGCTTGACATTTACATACGCTACGGTTGCATCTGCAACAGCCTTAAACTTTGGCTCAGGTGAAGGCTCAACAGTTGCAGCAGGTATTGATAATTCTGTAAATAGTTTATCAAGCATAATCAATGCCTCTACCAGGGCGGCATTACAGGGTTTGACTGCTACTACTATATCCACGGCTGCTATAAGGATAGTTGTTGATGATACAGCGTCAACAAGCCTTGCGATTGCATCTACAGCTGATACGCAGTTCGCTATTACACAGGAAAAGCAGCAGGCTATCGTAAGAGTAAAGGCAGAAGATTTAAACAGCACCAGTGCTTATGTCCTGTGCAGGTTATCCACCTGCGCGACATCAGTCCCAGTATCTGTAACAGTTGTAAAGGAATACACAAGGCATCTGCCTCCGTTTGTTATAGGGCAGGATATAGAGGCTACATAAAATAACTATTGAGGCTGTAAGTCCTGTCCGCGATAGCCATAACAGGGACGGACAGGCAAGCCCAATAGAATTTAAAAAAGGAGAGGCGACTTCTTATGAAAAAATTAGCGATAATAGGATGTGCAGATAGTAAAAAATTAGCACCCGTAGAGGATATGAGCTTTGATATTTGGGGTATGAATAATCTATATCCCCAACTACCAAGAGCCAACAAGTGGTTTGAAATCCATCAAATAACATCAGATGGAACGAATTTTTTAAGGCGTAACGAAAGGATTTTCAGAGGACAGGTTGTAAATGATTATCTTAAACAAATGGGTGAATGGGCGCAAAAACAGGCGATCCCTGTATATATGCAGCAGCACTGGGATATCGTGCCGACATCAATTGCATATCCGCTTAAGGATGTTTTACAGGGGTTTGGAAACTATTTTACAAATTCAGTCAGTTATATGATAGCCCTTGCCATGCTGGAAAAATATGAGGAGATACATATATACGGCGTTGATATGGCCGTGGTTGGTAATGATGTTTTAAATCCAGAGGCTAATGAATACAGTTATCAGAGGCCAAGTGTAGAGTTTTTTTTAGGTCTTGCTTTAGGCCGTGGCATCAAAATATATCTGCCTCCTGAATGTGACTTGCTTAAAACTCGCTTTCTGTATGGGTTTGAAGAACAGCAAGAACAGGCATGGAAAAAGAAATGTAAGATGATTATGAATACCATGCGCGAAAAGAGGGCAAAGCTTGAGAACGAAATGCGTATGAAAGAAGCTCAGGTTCAGCAGTATATCGGCGCAGAGCAGGCCCTAAAAGAAACGAACAGAATTTGGGGATAGTATGTTCAGGTATAATTTCAAAGAAAAGAACAGATTTAAGAAATTCCGTAATGTTGAAACTGCAATGATTGACATAGAAGAAGAAGCGGAGGACAGGGATGCTAACTTTAACAAGCGAATCAACAGTCGAACCCGTAAGCGTTGCAGAGTTAAGAACATTTTTAAAAATGGAGTCAACGGATTCCACGACTGAAGATGTTTTACTGGGAAACTATATCACAGTAGCCCGGCAGCTTGCGGAGAATATAACCAAGCGTTCTCTTGTTACTGCTACAAGGCGGGTTGTTATAGATAACTTTCCTAATTCAACTGCTGTTATTGAACTCCCTCGGCCTCCGCTTTCCACTGTTTCAACGAATGTAACAATCACCTATGTCAAAGATAATACGGCAGGTGATACTACAACTGTAGGCACTACTGTATTCACAATTGATTCAGATAGCGAACCCGGCAGGATATACCCAACTTATGGCAATGAATGGCCGGATGATAGTGTCCGGGATGAGCGGAATGCAGTCCGGATAAGCTTTGTAACAGGCTATACAACTGTTGCGCCAGCCCCTGAAGCCATTAAACAATGGATCAAGATTAGGGCGGCAGGTATGTATGAATTCAGGGAGCCTGTTGTTATAGGCGTAAGTATTGAAAATTTACGGAGAGACCATATTGACGGACTGCTTGACCAATATAGGGTTATAACTATATATGATTAGACACGGTTCTTTAAATAAAAGAATTGTGATAGAGACATACACACAGGCGGCTGATAGTTACGGAGAGACTGTAAAGACATGGGTAACTTACTCAACCAAATGGGCATCAGTAGAACCGCTTGCAATGAGAGAACTTATAGCAGCAAAAGAGCAGGCTTCAAAGTTTGAGATTATGTTTAGGATAAAATACATAGCAGGGGTTAAACCAAAGATGAGGATACTTTACAACGGCGATTATTACAATATAGAGGCTGTAATCAATACAAGGAATAAAAACAAAGAACTACAGCTTTTTAGCTCAAGGGTAGAATAAAGGAAGGAATAATGGAACTTACACAATTTGAAATAAAGGGATTAAAAGAGCTCGATGAAGAATTAAAAAACTTGCCGTTAAAATTACAAAAGAAGGCATTTCAGGATGCTATGAAAGAAGGCGCAAGGGTTATTAAAGAGGAAGTCGTAAAGAGAGTTCCAATAAGGGTTAAAGAATGGGAAGGCGCAAATTATGGAAGGCCCCCGGGGACTTTAAAGAGGAAGGGTTTCTCAATTATGAAATCTAAAAAAGGCGCAAAAAATGTTATTGGTTATAATGTAGTCGCAAATAAAAAATATGGCTGGTATGCATGGTGGGTTGAAAAAGGCCATCAAAGAGTATCAAAAAAGAAATTTAAAGGAGAAAGGTATTCATATAAATCTAAATATACAGGTAAAACCAAGTCAAGGCCGGGAAGGGTTTTAGGATTTACGCAGGCAAAACCTTTTGCAGTTCCGGGTTTGAAGGCAGGGGCTGGCAGGGCTATTGAAGCTATAAAAAATACTATTGCAAAATATATCAACGAATACAAACCGGACAATATTCGGAGGTGAGATAATGGAAATTTTATATCCTGTAGATTGTATAACTGAAGCATCCAGATTATCTTTTTGCTTCCGTCTGGATGAGCTACTCCGTATCGAACATAATGCTATGGGTGCAAAGTTGAGGCAGGGGCTTATAACAGATATTGAGTGGAAGACATATCTTAAAAATACATTTGAGCTAAAGAGTAAAGCTATATATGCGGGTATCAATGTTAATAGAGCAATAGCAGAAAAATCTGCTTTTTGGTCTACTGCAAGTATTACAAAGGATGTTAAAGAGGTGGTGGCTCTATAATGGCATATCAAGATTTTACAACTTACATAGAAGTTGACCCTAATAGCCATATCGGGGTTGCGGCTAATGTCTTAACATTGACAGGTATTGCCCGCAACGAAAATGCCTAT
>ERZ1292642.422-Hain-H14-01um-R1-422-length-25010-cov-5_pt1 | contig 15934 bp, 20 predicted proteins | sample MGYA00564403_ERZ1292642 | MGnify/ENA primary metagenome ERZ1292642 (study PRJEB36523, sample SAMEA6512643) | groundwater metagenome | collected 2019-01-09 | study: AquaDiva: Metagenomics assemblies of 32 groundwater samples | reverse complement strand
CAACCTCAACGCCAATCTCTTTGCGGTTGAGGCCACGAGCACTACTGCAGTGAACATGGCCAATGCCGGGCCGGCGATGATCTGGTACACAACATCGGTATCGCGATGCACCGTTACGCGCATCGTTGAATCGATATCGTTGCGATATCTCAGGCGAATCCTGGTTTGATTGCGCCCGATCGCCAAGCCCTGTTTCACGGATTCGGAACGGCTCGGCAGCACATCCTGCACTTTCGCCCAGAACCGCTCGCCAACTACCGGGCTCCCGGCGACGGCTACCAGCGGCACCCATTCGACGATCTCTGTGTTGTAGTCGGCATCGCGCGTTACTGACTTCTGCTCGACGGTGATCTGGCAATCTACTTCGCCCGCGCTCATGCTGAAAACTCCACTGGCTCGGCGCTTGTGGCAATGGCCAGGCTGTCAGCCTCGCCATCGGTAGCGACCGACTCACTCATGCGCCCGCAGGCCAAGCAGCGCAGGAACCATTTCAAATCACGCTTCGGGTGATCGAAATGCTCAAGCTGCGTTTCGCCGCCGCAAGGGCATGCCGGCCTCATTTTTTTAGATCCTTGCAGAATGCGAAGGCGCCGATGCTGTCGCGGCCGGCATCGGTTTCGTGCGTGCTTTGCTCCAGCAGCCGGAAGCCATACAGAGATGCCCAGTTGATGAAGCCTTGCGAGGTCCAATAAAATAGATGCTCACCTGGGCGGTAGTGCTTTGAGGAACGAATGTCGCGCAGGTCGGCGAACACTGGCACGGAGACGAACAAAAACGACCCTTTGCGAATCTCGCGCAACGGCCTGCTTGGATCTTCCATGTGTTCGATCGAATCCCATAGCGCCACCGCATCGAATACGGAAAGATCTTCGGCGTACACGCCATCAGCGCGCAATTGTTTGACGGCATCAGGGATCACATCGAATCCGCACGCGTCGAATCCCCATGATGCCGCAGCGCGCACGAACGCGCCTGAGCCGGCGCCGACATCCAGCACGCTTGCGCCGTCTGGCAAGTGCCGCATCAATAGCGCGCACCTGCCGGCGTTGACGGCTTTCGCGATCGGCGAGTCTTCGTATGCCAGGCATTTGGCCAAGTAGTCGGCGTCATATGGCACGCGCCCGGCGGACATGTCGCGCTGATAAGCGACGCCATTGGATTCGCACAGCATCAAGTCAGCATCCTGTGCCGCGCTGCATGCGGCGATAAACTTATCCACGCTGCAAATCCTTACGCTCCCAATAGGCGAAGCAGTCGTAATCCGCCCAAGTAATCTCATCTTTTGGCAATGAGTTCGCGAGATTAAAAACCGGGGCCTGTATCGCCCATGCCTCATGTAGCAAAACCCGCCCGCATCGCTCGACAAGCAAAAAATCGCTTTCAGTATCGTGGGTGTGGTCCCCATCCATATACGCAAAATCGAAATCAAGCTGATTGATAATCACAGCCTTTTCCTCGTTGTTCGCAACATCGAAAAACCGGATGTTTTCGATGCCAAGAAATTCAACAATCTGATGTTTGAGCAACGACGCCGGATCGTTGTCGACGCTGACGCAAACGACGCGCTCGAAATACTGCGACAGCAGCACCGCCGTGATGCCGTGATACGTCCCGATTTCCAAACACGTCTTGCCGCCGGCGCCGATGCGCTTCAAAAACGCCTCGAATTCCATGCAGGCGCTCGATCTGGCGAAAGCGCGCTTGCCGAAGTGATCCAGTATTTTGCTCATCAGCGGCGACGAAAAAGGCCCGGTCAATACCGGGCCATTTAGGGTGTCTGGACTATCGACTGGGAAGTGCGTTTCTCTCATGTTTTTTCCTGTGGTTTTCCGTTAAATCCGACGCACGCAAACGACCAATAAAGATCTCTCTCGCCATGCAAAACATCGACAAAACCGAGATCGCGCAACATCTGCGCTGTGTCGGCTGGTCGGAATGTGTGAAGGTGCTTTCGGCAGTGCTGCGGGCGCCAATAGCTCATATCGGGGTGCGGCAAATAAAGGAACAGCACGCCACCGGGTTTGATGCGCGTCTTCCAGTGATCGATCGCGGCCACTGGATTCGCCAAGTGCTCAAGGCAGTGACTGGAAAAAACGAAATCGTATTCGCCTTCCGGCAGGGCTTCTGCGCTGCCGCCATTCGTCAACTCGACCGGCTCGGCCCAAGGAAGCGGCCATTTGCCGGCACCGACATCCAGGCCGCGCCCTTCGCAAAAATGCGCGGCAGTCGCTGCAATGTGCGCCGATGCATTTCCGCGCTTCAAATAGCCTGGAAATATTTGGCCGTCGTATTCAAAAATCTCTGTCATAAAATGTATCACTCCCAAACAATTTCAGTTCCTGCTTCGTCGGCCAGTTCGCGAATTATTACTGCCTCGGCGAAATAATCGTGCGGACCTTCTCCGCGCAGCCCTGGCGGCATCGTATCGGCCGCCCAATCGGGGAGTCTAAACGCCATCGCCGGGTACGATTTGATGTAGAACGGAAGCGCTGCCGGGTCGTAGTATTTCGAACCGGTGACGCCATCGCGCAAAATGCTCATCCCGATCACGATCAGGCGCCGTGGCTTCAGGCACTGTATTGCGCCGGCGGCAGCAGCAAATCCGCGAGTGAACTTCAGTGCCCTATCTGCGCTGCCCGGCTTGGCCCCATGAGCTGCGGCTTTTGCGAACCATTGCTCGTGATTTAAGACATCGACTCGAACGCCATCTGCATCCCGCGCGGTATTTTTATGCGAGTACAAGAACCATGCCTTACTCGGCCGTTTTTTCGCCTCATTGGCATAGTCCAACGCTGATACCAATCCGTAGTCGTACCGTGATCCATATCGGTCAACAGGCTGCCAATCGTGGTTCCACATCCGCACAACAGGATATCGGTCAATGTCCGCGCCGGACATGGTTGATGGGCCTGGCCCTGATCCGATCACAACGACCGCGTCAATCCGCTTCACGATCCGACTCCGCCTTCACCCATGCCTCGCGCGGCGTCAGTCCGCGGTAATCAAAGCCCGGCTTCGGCCCTCTGAATCCTGGATGCTCGGTGTCGTGATACATGCCGACCAGACTGTAGCGCGTGCGAGTGCTGGTGTTCTGCCCGGACCGATGAAACAGCCGACCATCGAACAACAAGAGGTCGCCCACCTGCATCTCGATCGCGCGCTGTTCGTACTGGTCAACCACGTCCTGATCGACGATGATCTGCGTCGCGCGGCCCGGCTGATCGATCCAGGATTGCTTCGGCACGCCGGCGCGGTGGCTTCCGACACATACCTCAATCGTCCCGTTTTCGCGCGTCGATGGCTCGAAGAACGGCGCCCATGTCTGCACGAATCGACTGTCCGGAATCGTGTAGAAAACCTCCTGATGCCAGCCGTATGCGCGCCGATCATCATGCGGCGGCGCGACCAAGCATCGGTTCGTGAAGCAGTACAACGGGCCGCTGCCTGGCATCAGCCGGCTTACTGCTGTCGATATTCTCTGGTTGCTGACAATCCGCAGGAAGCTGGCGAGTTGCGAGCAGACGTCGTATTGCTCGGCTGGATCGAAGCCGCGCTTTTGCAGTTGTCGGAATTCACTCTCAAAGCAAAAAAGATCGGAGTGCGGCAATAAGCTTCGCAAGATTACGAACCCGTCGCGGTCGAATTCTTCGCTCGCAACACCCATACGCCGATTAAAGCTCATGAATGTCACGCCAGCATCTCCTGCAGTTTCTTGTCGAATGTCAGCGGATACTTCCCTGCGTTCGCCTTCAACCACGCCAACTCCAGTTCCGGCCGGTGCCCGATCGGATCGGCCGGATCGCCTGGCCGCCATACCTCATTGACGTTGTGCAGACCGCTTTTGAATCCATCGAACCCGGTCAAAAAAACGCTTTTTGGCTCGCAATCCAGGACGTCCAAAATCGCCGCAAATCCAGTCGTCGGTATGCGCCCGTCGAGCAACGCAACCTTGCGGAGAAACCGCGCGTCATCCGGAATAAATGTGACGCAAAACCACCATTTCGCGCGCTGGCGATAGATGTACTGAAAATCAACGCCGTTCATTTTCTTATTCCGCTCGTGCCACTTCGACGACAGTGGTTTGCTGTTAGGGCACTTGCAGATGCAAAGCTTTACGCCCTCGCGCTTGAGGTCAACAGATTCCTTGCGGATCGATCCACCAAAAAACGAATAATGCACTGTGACGCGATGCCCGGTTATATCGTTTATGCAGCGAAAATTATTCACACGAACAACAATATCGTGTGAATCAATGAACCCTGGTGAATTCTCTAGAATGCTTGGCCCGCTCCCAACAATGGCGACAGATTTCCCCCCAAAGAAGCTTCGGACAAAATCCCAATTCACAAACTGAACTGTCATAAGACTCTCGCTCTCCGTGCACGGTGATCTGACATGCCGCGACCAATCGCCTTCTCAACGAGAGAGCAATACCAATCACGGTATTTGTTGTCGATGAATGCCGGACCGCCTACCAATTGCCTGACCTGCGCGGCGGATAAGATTACAATTTGCTTAGCCATGCTGCGTTCCTCCTGTGAACGTGATGCGGTTAGAGGCCGCCCAGTGTTGCAAGCACTTGGCGGCTTCGCTATTTTCCATAAACTCATACTATATCAAGCAATAGTCTCTCGACAGCGCCGATTAATTCCTGATCCGCGCAGTCATCAATCACCGCGCGCGAGGTCCGACGGTGAAGTATTTTTTTCGGCGTGATGCTTTTCACGTATGGCGTACCTGAATTCAATCCGCGCCGGGACCACACGAATAGACCGGGCCGCGCGAATGATTCGGCCAGCGGTACCGCGCAAGAAACGTAACCGAGAAATCCGGATGCAATCGACGCCAAGTCGAGCAATTGGCATACCGTCGTGCGGTTTGTCATGTCGATATCAATGCTACGAAACTCGAATAGCGCCGCGCCGGAACCGATTTGCACGATTGTCGCGCGATCGCCGATCAAGTCGATCGCGCGCTGAATTTTTCGGCAGTCAGGCAGCAACTCGGCGCCAAACCCATCTGTGCGGCCCATCGGCGCGCGCGGCAACTGCACCAGAATCACCGGCTTGCCGGTCTCCATGACAAGAGCCGCCAGTGCTTCGTCTTCCAGCTTCCAATCCAGTCGAAAATCCACCGGCTCAGTAATGCCGGCCGCTTGGCAGCAGTCCTCGAACTGGTTCGTTTCCGTCAGCGTCTTGCGCTGGCTGTAGTGTGCGAGGTAGCCGATACCGGCGCGCGTGAATGGCGCAATCGTCACGCTGTCGCCTAGCGGCTTGAACACATCCGGCCAGGCTGTGCAAACCTTGAGCCGTTCGCCGCAGCGCACGATATGGCGCGCGACGGCCTGAACGTACAGCGCGTCGCCTAGCCCCATGCCGCCTCGAATAGATTTCACAGTTCGCACTCCAATTCACTGCGGCGAAAGCATGTCAATGCCGTGCGGCGACTCGCATTAACGACCTCAACATCTTTTGTCCGAGCATATTTTGCCAGCATCGCGAACTGCCGCGGCCATGTGCCGATCGATCCGGCATTGTTCAGTCCCTTCGGATGATCGCCGTGAAAATGCGCCTCTCCGTTCTGACCAAGACTCGCGTCATAACCGAGCATCACAACCTTCGCGGCACCGCCGGATATCGCCAGAGAAACAGCGCAGGCGCCGGAATTGTGGAATGGCTTGAACCATGCCTCGCCGAATATCGTTTCAGCACCGTAGTTCGCGGCAACCTGCGAAACGCTAAATCGACGGCCGCGAAAGTCGGCCTCGACTTGGTCGCGATACCGCTTCCACCACTTGGCGTCGTGGGCGTAAAGTGCATCGGCCCAGGGGCAAAGCTGGAATGTCGTGTTTGTCACCACCACAGGATGGCCGGCAGCGCGCACAATCTCGCAATCGGCAGGTATGAGGCTTGGGCCGCTGGCAATGCACACCGCAGTGCGCCCGTCCCACTGCGGCCGCTCAAGCATCAAGCGCATCCTGCAAATTCATTTTTGGAAAACTGTCGATTGCTGACTCGGGACTTGCATTGATAACTAGCACGCCTGCTGCTTGTATCGATTCGCGTGCGGCTGACATTGCTTGTCGGTACAAGGGGTACGCAGCATTTGGTGTTGGGCGTTGGTGCGACCCAAACCAGTGACTCCTTCCGTCTTCGGCTGGCTGTCCATCGCACCCCAACAAAATCACTCGTTTAGCACCAGCAAGAACGGCCATATTCAACGACTGAAAAAGGCTATTCCGGCCTGTCACCAGCGCCTGCGGATCGAGCGACAAACCGACGCCGTGCTCCGGATGGGTTTTGTTCCGCAGCATATGGACTGCTTCGTCTGTCACGTTGCCGCTGCTGCTTTGTATCGTGCATTTCTGGCCTGCAAATGCAGCCCATTTCTGGCATACCCGCATCGCACTCAGACCGAGCGCGGGAATTGCGATGCCGTCGGTATGCCAGCGGTGCCAATGCGCATCAGCGGCATGCGATACATCAGCCCATGGAGCAAGCAGATAGGCGTCGTTGATGGCGATTGTGCGCACCTGGCCGGCGACGTGCGCGACACGAACAATTTCAACCTGGTCTTGCGTGAGACTTGGGCCGCCGCCAATCAGGACGGCGGTTGCACCATGCCATGCTGGCAGTACCTCGCTGAATCGACTGTTTTCAAGTCGCCTTAGGATCACGCGAACCCCAATTCGCAGCACTCCGGCCGGATCAAATTTTCGGCAGTCTTCATCAACAGCGGCATCATCTCTGGATCGCGATCATAGAGCGCTCCCGCGTACAACATGATCGCCTGTTTGAAGCGATTAGGTACGGCGCTCGCATCGTCTTGCGGACTGCCTGTCCGGTCGGCATACCCGGTCCGGAAGACGATCCGAAACGTGCCGTTGATCCAGGTCGCGCCACTGAGAGGCGTGATGCGCGGCCATTTCGAATCGGTGCCGCGCAACTCATAGGTGCCAGCGGCAATCGCCGTTTCGACACCAGCGGAATCCACTGAAACAAACGATGTGATTGCCAGAGCCGGAGATTTTCTCAGGTAAATTGAACGATCGGCAGAAAATTGAAACACGCCGGAGTACTGGCTGATTATTTGCCCGCTTCCGCTGACGCAATCATATGCCGCGAGATATCCGCGTTGATCGATCGTCAGCCGCCATTCTTGATCGATCAGCGCGCGACCAGTGAAGTCCTCGACCCACTCTCGCGCCGTGACAATAAGGGCGGAAAGCAGATCATCGTCGCCCGTTGTCGAGTCGAATGCCCGAATGTTCGTTTTCAATTCGGCCAGCGTCACCGGCTCGATGTCAGGTCCGGCGATGCGCTCAAGGAAGAACATAGTTTCCATCCTTGCCGTCTTTTCCGTCGCGGCCATCATTGCCGCGATTCACGGCGCGACGCCATCCCACAAGATCTTCTTTCGGCTTGCCAGGATGGTCTTTTTGAGCAATCCAGAATGCCCCAGAAAAACTCACGCCGTCGCCTTCGGTATATTTCGATTCATGGCGCCATACGCCGCGGTCAATAAGCGCGGCCAGTTGGATGGTTTTTTTCTTGATATTCTCGCCGCGACCAATCGAAAAGGTGATCACGCGTAAATCATCCGACTGCTCAATTTCCAGCGTGTCGAAATCGATACCGTCGCGGCCGTCCTTTGGCACCGGAATCGCCGCGATTGCGCGATCAGTTTTCTGGCGCATATCCTCGATGGTTCGCTGCAATAAATCAGCGTTGCGCCGCTCGAACTCCAGGGCTTGGTGAGCAACCGCAGATTCAAGAAGTTGGCGAACATCTTCGATCGAGAAGCTTTTACCGTCTGCGCCATCGCGGCCGTCTGCCGGCTGACGAATTTCTCTCAAAACGGATTTGATGATTGAGTCGACATCGACGGGCGCAGCGTCTTTGCCGTCGCGGCCATCTTTTGCGGCTGGCAACCCCTCAACGGCCTTCGCAACAACATCAGCCACCATTGGCGCCAAATCTTCAGCGCTGACTGATTTTCCATTTTCGCCATCGCGCCCAGGATCACCATTGCGCGGCGTCGGCAAATCGGAAACCGCTTTCGCAACGGCGTCAGCAACAATTTCTTTGACTGAATTTAGGTCGGCATCTTTTCCGTCGTGAGGAATTTCAATTCTTGAAATTCTGTCAGAAACCTTTTCCTCGACGATATTTTGAATTTCCTTAACCGATACTCCGTTCGCGCCATCTGCGCCATCTGCGCCATTTTTTCCGGAAATATTTCCTATTAATTGCCATTTCATTGAAGACCTCTTACAATAAAAGCCTTTAATGCCATCTCAACCAACGAAAGGTTTTTTATATGAGCGACGCAACAGCCAAAGAGATTGAAAGATTCAATTCCAAATGGGAAAAAGTCGATGATTGCATGCTGTGGACCGGACAAAAAGATCGTGATGGCTACGGGATTTTTTCTTTTAGGCGAGCAAATCGAAAGGCGCATCGTGTTGCTCTCTATCTCATGGATCGACCGATCCCCGACGGATATGTTGTGAATCACACTTGCCGAAATCGGTCCTGCGTGAATCCGCAGCACTTGTTTAGCATAACGGCGTCCGAGAATTCCAAGCGCGACAGCACGTCGTGCGGCTACATTAATTCCCAAAAAAAATATTGCAAGCAAGGGCATGAATACGATAGATCTTATGGTGGGCAACGATATTGCTCTATATGCGAATCGGAAAAAGGAAAGCGACTTCGGCAGAAGTGGAAATCCGAGGGCATTTTGAAAATCTAATCGCATTTATACAGATCCCCGGTTTTTTTATCCAAATACACCTCACCGGGGGCGCCATGAAAAAGAGGTGCGCCGTCGCCAACTGAAATACTGGCTCCGTCGCGCCCAGGGGCGCCATCTTTTGGTGCTGGAATATCCGCTATAGCCCGCTTTATCTCAAGCTCAATGACCGGACGGATATCGCCGATCTGCAAAATTCCATCAGTTGACACGATTGGCATTTTTTCAAGCGCGTCCTTCATCAAAGACTTTAACTCGCCAATCGTTTTTTCAATTTCTGCCACATCATCAATTTTTGGGAGTGCCTTTGATAGCTCAGAAAATCCGGCATTTATCTTTTTATCAATGTCAGGCGCAATATCCTCAACCGTAAAACTCTTGCCGTCCGCCGGCTTCGGCAGTCTCGCAACGGCGGCATCAATGAGCCGCAAAACTTCTGCCGGGTCGGAATCAATGCCATTTCTTGCGACGGGCAGCGCATCAACTGCAGCCCGGACCAACTCCGTAACCATCGGCCGCACGTCGGCAAGGTCGACACTCTTCCCGTCGGACGGCTTCGGCAGATCATCTACAGCAGCGCGCACCGCCATTTCAATGAGCGCCGGATCTGCATCCGCTCCGTTTTTTGGGGTTGGAATTGCCTTAATGGCTTCAGCAATTTGAGATTGAATCAGCGGGGCGATATCGCTCAAAGTTACGCTTGTGCCGTCCCTCGCTTCTGGAAGCGCATCGACCGCCTCGCGTATTTTTCTTTCGATGAAAACTGGATCTGCGTCCTTGCCTGCCATTCCGGGGGTGCCATCGCGACCATCCTTTGGGGTCGGGATTTTCGTAAGAATATCCTTGACGATAGCGTCGATGTCGGCTGGCGGAGCGTCTTTACCATCTTCTCCGCGCGCCCCATCAAGCCCCTTATCACCTTTCGGCCCAGCAGGAATGGCCTTGATTCGCTCATCAAGAACATTGACGCGCACCCAAATCGCAGCCGTCGCGCTATCAATGCTGCGCCGGACCGATTCGATTACGGCATCGCCAAGAGCTTTTAAGTTCGAGTGCATTCGATGCCTTTTTGAATGTATTCGAGAAAATCGCGCATTTCTTTTTCGGCTTCCGCATCAGGCGCTTCTACTGGATCCGCGGCAGGGGTAGATGCTGGCGGCGCCGACGATGCAGCCGGCTTGCTGCGCGACGCCCATGGATCCTCCTGCGCGTCGCGTTTGGCGATGGCGGCAAGGCTGAAATTCTGTTCTTGAATCATCGGCGATCCGCCGCCAGAAACCGGTAGCTTGCCGAATTTTGCGCGCTCTTCATTCGGCGAAGAAATGCTTGCGCCAATAAGCTCCGCCGCGGCTTTCGTGCGGCCCGAGGAATCCATGCGAAGCAAATCATCCAACTCAAATTCTGTGCGATAGCCAGAGGCTGCAAGATTCAATCCGTCGTCGATCAAATCCTCGATTGCGTTGAACATTTTTTGCAAACATTGCGAGTAATACTGCTGATTCAGCGCCTCTATATTGTTGTAAGACGGCAGCGCGCCGACGCCGACCATGTACGGCGGCACATGGAACGCTGAGCAAATTTGCTCAGCCGACAATTTCAGTTGCTCGACCAATTGGGCGTCCACCGCATCCACCGACATGGATTCATATTTCAAGGCGTCGCCCAACACAGCGAGGCGCCCGATGTTCCCGCCAGAGAAGTTCTTTTCCCACTCGGCTTTGAGACGCGCTGCGGCTTCGTCGCCAATTTTTCCAGGTGCCGTCAGCATCCCGCTCGGCCGACTCATGTTTTTGAAAAACACTTCGGAATTTTGCTGGATACGCATGCCTTGCGATGCCGGCAGATACGCAGCGACCAGCGGCGAAATCCCGACCAGCGGATGGAACAAGCACTCCATGCGATCGTGAATAATTTCAGACGCCGGAATGGCTGGCATATCGAAAGGAAGTTTCGACAAATCGTCGCGCATAATCTGATAAAAAACAGAGCCATCCGGCGCGACCAGCGGCGTTACACGATTCGGGTCGAGAACATACATCGCAACAACGACATTACGATTGTCGCGCTGCTTGAGCGCATACGTGTTGCCCCGGAAAAGCTTAGATATCGCCCAAGTTTCGATAAATTGCTGCCGGGTCTGGAAGTGATTTGGCTTGCGCAGCATCGGACTGAATGCAGCACTCGTGGTTTCCACCCAAATGCCAAATTTTTGTTCCATCAAGCGAAGGCAAATCTTTCCGATATCGCTGGCGATCAACGTAATGCATGAGTAGACCGGCGCGAAAGTCAGAATGCCGTCTTGCGTGATTTTGACATCTGTCTGCCACGTCCCGTCCTTGTTGCCACGAAACAGCGAGATCCACCCGCGGCTATCGTCAACGCCGGAAAGCGTCTGCGCGCCCTTGAGCACGGACGCTGCGGCCGATGCGGCGGCCTTCAGGCGGGACATGAACTTCATTCGCTATCCGTTGCCGTCATGTCGCGCCGACGATATTGGCGCTTCGTGCGTTCCCGATCGCTGGCCTGCACCATTGGTGCTGGGTTCGCAATTGCAGCCACTGGATCGATGATCTCGACGGCTTGAGGCGCCGACTCGGCATGCGCAACGACTGGCGCGAAATCGCTTGCTGGCTGCGCTTGCTGGCTGCGCGGCTTGAGTGCGGTCGGCGCGAGTTGGGTTGGCGTTGGCAACTTGGCTTCTGGCGTGAACTCAACCGCCTTGCCAATGGCGGCCAATAGCCGCGCGTCCTGCTTGCCACGCGCGTCAAACTCAGCGCCAACCGCCAGCCGACGGCCCGCATAAACTAGTGGCTTTACTGTTTTCATGTGTACGGTCATGGCATCCTCGAAAAAAGAGCCGGGCTAACCACCCGGCTCGGTTACATCACATCGATTAAGACACTACGCCGCCGTATTCAGCGTCCGAGAGGACGGTCACCGCCGAAGTGCGGCGCTTTGCATAGTTGATGCGGCGGACCACCTTGAATCCCACCTGCTCTGTCTGCCACAACGACATCAATGTGGCGGAGGCTGCAACCGGCGTATCACCAGCACCGGCCGGCGCGCTGTCCTGCTCGATCGTCGCCGAATCGGACATGGACACTTCGATGCCGCCGTCGCCGATCTTCCAGATGTCAGACGGCTTCAGCAAGATCCAGTCGCCCGGCGTGACGTTGTCGCCGGTGAACACCTTATCGCCCAGCAGTGTGCCGCCGTCGGCGTTCAAGCCAGGGAACTCCACTTGGCCGAGCGAATTGACCAGCAAAGACAGCGCCTTGGCCATCGACGGCGTCATCACCTGCACCAGGCCGGAGGCGTTCTTCGCAGTCAGGAATCCGGTATAGAGCGTCATCAGGTCGGCGCGCACGGCCGCCGCATCGGTACCACTTGGGGAATACGCAGACAGCCCGTTCAGGATACCGGCTGGCGACACGCCAGCACTTGCTGCGGTGGTCGACAGGAATGTCGTATCGACGCGCTGCCCGGAAGCCTGCGCGATGCTGTCGCGAATCCACATTTCAGCGGACGGCGAGGAATCGGCAATCAACTCTTTTGAGCATACTGCGATAGCGCCAACTTTCAGCGGCGTCAATTCCACGTCGCTGAAATCCGGCTTGCTGACCGCAATGCCCTTCGATTCGCCGGTCCAGTAGCCGGTCGCGGCGCCGTCCTGACCTTTGATATGCACGCGAGCCGGGACGGATCGCAGTGGCAGGCGGTCAAAAACCGTCATGGCATACAAGAACTCGATGAAATCCCCTGTAAAGCGCGTATTCGAATCCGCGAGTTCGGCGCCCCACTCACCGGACCCGGTGCCGCCGCCGGCCACGCCAGCCTTGATCACGTTGACCAGGTTCGGGTGCGTCTGACCCCAGCGCTTCTGAGCGATTTCGGCCGGCGTTGTAAAGTCGCCTTCTCGCATCGCCGAAAACGCGGCGGCTTTTGCGATCAAAATACGGGTAAATGACTGTCCTTTAAACTTGTCTTCCGGATCAGTCTTCTTGACGAAGCTCATGCCGCCGCGGCTGCGCGAAGCTTCGTCCGAACTCTTGCCATTCACCGCGGTCGATGCCTTGGCTTGAGTTGCGTTGAATTGTGCGACGCGAATGTCGTCATCCAGAGTCGCCACGTCTTCCGATAGATCATCGAATTCCTTGGCTTCGTCGACGGTGAAACGGCGGCTTTCGGCCGTGCGCAATTCCATCAGCTCAGTTTGGCGCGCGGCCTTTTGTTGGCGCTCTTCGCGCAATTGCTGCATCGTTTTCATTTTGTTTCCTTTGCTTTGGGCATAAAAAAACCCGCCAGGGGCGGGCTGCGTTTTTGTTCCCGAAGCGCCGGGAGGTGGATTTGATCGACTGCCGGCTCCGCCGTGTGCGCCTGTCGCGGCGCGGCGTTGCTGTTGGTCGATCGATTTGATGGATGTGATGCTGCAGTCTTGATTTGCTGGGACGGTGACGGCGGACAATTCCAACATTTCCCACTTGAGAAAGCGATAGCCCCATGTACCCTCGATCTGCACGGATTCGAGCGGATTGAAGCCAATTGAAAGACCGCGAACCAGGCCGGTTTTCAGGGATTGCCAGGCTTCGTCGAGGCGATCCTTCAGAGTTCCGACGTCCTGAACATTGGCGACCTCGCACTGGACCTCGATACCGGCCTTCGTAGCCTTCGCAGCAATTACCCAACCGATCGGCTCGTCACTGCAGTGCTGCCAAAGAAGCGGTGCCGGCAATTTGATCTGCATGCCCATCGGCTCGACGACGTCGCCCGCGCGGTCGACGCTTGGCGTGCTGGCCATGCCGGTGAATGTGCGCTTGCCGGCGGCGTCCTCGACAGCTTTGATCTCCAACGTGCTGTATGCGCGCTGCTTCATGTTTAGCTCCAGAAATGCAAAAATCCCGCGGTGGCGGGCTTTCGTGAATTGGTGTGATGCTGTTCAGGCAAAAAAAAGTTGATATTTTTTTCCAGACGCCGCCGGGCTGAGCAACATCAACGTTACTGCACTGAACCCGGCCATGAGCGGATCAATCTTGGCCTTGCCTGACGCCTGCTTCGTAATCAATATGGCGTTGCCCTTATCCTCGACTCGCGCGTTGCCGACGCACCAGGCCATCATCGCGCTGCCGGCGTGGACGATCTCGCCGCCGGCCAGCTTGCGCTCGGTCGTTTTGATCGCGCCGTTCAGCGTGTAGCCCTGCCGCACCGCAATGATCTGCTCTATCTTGATTCCGCGATCCTCCGAAGTCAGCTCGTCGATGATGTCACCGATGCCGGCTGGATCGACGCCAATCGCTTTTTCCTCGGGCAGCAAATTTGCATCATTCAACTGGCAAATTATGTCTGCCAGAGCCTGCACGTCATGGCCGGGCTGCTTGACGATCGTCAGATCGCCGTCTTTTTTGAAATCCAGCAGCCGCGGCGCGATTTCCTTGCGTCGATCAAGTGCAATTTCGTGCGCCCACGCGTGCGACCACCACATCCATCGCCGCGTTTCTTTTTCGCGACCGATCACTGTCAGGCCGAGCATGTCATCCAGGCCGCCGCCGTCGATTCCGACCGTTGCCACTTCGCAGCGGGCCATCAGATCTTCAAGGCCGAAGGCCTCGATCGCCTGCTGCTGCCAGAAGTCGGCGCCAGCCCAGCGATCGGTGCGGAGGTTTAGGCCGATCTCGATATTTAGGTGCTTGGCGCGTATATCGCAAAGCGCATGCTCGCCAGCTTCCTCGGCCTCTTGGATCTTTTGCGCGATCACTTCCGCATCGACAGATACATTCCAGTTCGGATTGGTGATGTAGGCGTTACTCAGGCTCTCGTAAGCCCTCGATGCGATCATGTGTTCGGGGAATTCATAGATCACCGGCAAGAATCGCCGATCAATAACTTCCCCATCACGCACCTTGCGGGCGTATTCCAACTTGTCCTTGAATACGCCTGCAGGCCGTTCCGATGATTGTGTCGTGCAGTAGAAAACAAAGCCTTCCGGGCGCGATGTGATCCCGCCGGTCGCCTCCGTCAACATTGACGCAGCACTGGAACTCTTCCCAAATTCGTGAAGCTCATCGATAAATACGCCGATGGCCTTCTTTCCTGTCACGGTGGCACTGTCTGCGGCAACAACTTTTAATGTTGCGCCGTTTAGCCGGTCCGTGACCGTCTTAATGTGCTGCTGATCTTGAAAGCGCGCATCCAATTCCTCGTCCGCTAGGATCATGTCGCGAATTGGCTTGTAAGCGTTGTCCGCCGCCTCTTTCGTGGGGGCGAGGATAATAAACTCGCCAGACGCGCGGGTGTTCAGAATTAGCGCCGTGAGCATCACTCCTGCGGCCATCATCGACTTGCCGTTCTTCTTGCTTACCATTAAGAAATAATGGGTGATCAATCGCCTCTTGCGCTCCGGGTCGTATGAACCGAACAGCGTCGCCACCAGTTCCTTCACCCACGGCAGGCAGGCCTCGCCCATTAATGGGCTGCCATCGGCGTCCACCATGCGCAGCGCGCTGAACACATCCATCGCATCAGCAGCGACATCGGGGAATAGGGGCGGCGCTGGGACCATCGATTTTCCCGCAACAATGCGGTCCTCCCAGTCGAGAAGGCTTGTCTCCCAAGCGATCATTTAACCGCCCTCAGCCCGAACTTTCCGGTCGTCGCCTTTTTTGCCTCCGCCTGCTTCTCTTCCTTCTTGCCGCCGTCACCCTTCTTGAAACTTTCATATTGCGCCAATGTTATCGCTGCCCGCACCCGCAGTCTCGGATCTTGCACAAGGTCGTTCATCACGCCCTTCAAAAATTCCAGTGCGGTATCCGCAGCGGCCGGCGGCGAGTACTGAGCAGCCGAGCGATTGGAGGCTTCTTCCGCCGACTTTTTCTTATGACAATCTTCATTGATTGCCTGCAAATTATCATCGTTGTCTGCGCCGCCCTCGGATAGCGGCACCACATGATCACATTCAGTCGCTGGGCGCGGCTTGCCGGACAGTCGACATACTGAGCATTGGCACAACCCCTTGTCGCGGGCAAGAATTCGCTTGCGCGTTGCCATCCATGTGCTGCCGCGAGTTCGTGGCGTAGGATCGTTTTTTTTTGGTCGGCCGGCACCGGAACGGGCGCCGCCGCTTTTTCCTTTTGTGCCAGCCATTTGAATTCCGTTTTTGAAAAAAGGGATTTTTTCCGCGCGTGGG